>WNFR01004935.1_pt1 | contig 18329 bp, 16 predicted proteins | sample 5400221 | NCBI WGS metagenome assembly WNFR01 (sample SAMN13153357, study PRJNA577476) | soil metagenome | isolation source: 40 cm soil under Madrone tree | place: USA:California | collected 2016-06-14
GCGCCTTTCGCCGGCAGCGTCGCCATGACCGGCAGCGCGTAGGTTTCCGCCAGCTTGACGAGGTCGTCGGTCGCCCGCGACCAAAGCGCCCCGCGTCCGACGTAGATCAGCGGCCGCTTTGCCTGCTGCATTAATTCGATCAGCTTCTCGACGTCGTCGGGATCCGGACCGTAACGCACACGTCGCGTCTTGTGATACGGCGGGATCTCCGCCTGCGCCATGCTGATATCTTGCGGCACTTCGATGATCACTGGCCCCGGCCGTCCCGATCGCGCCAGCGTGAACGCGCGGCGAAACACTTCCGGAATTCGCTCCGCGCTTGGCACGCTAAACGTCCACTTCGCCATGGTCTGAAACGTGTCCAGATACGGAACTTCCTGAAGCATCCCCTTCGCCAGCTGCTTGCGCGAGCTATGGCCAAAAATAACCACCAGCGGCACGCAATCGGTGAAAGCATTCACGATGGCGGTAAACGCGTTGCAGCGTCCCGGTCCCTTGGTCACCATCGCCACACCGACTTCGCCGGTGCTGCGCGCGTAACCGTCGGCGATATACACCGTCGCCTGCTCGTGGCGCGTCAGGATCAGCGGCACTTGGCCATTTTCATGAAGCGCATCAAAGATCGGCAGGATGTCGTCGCCTGGCAAAGTGGCAACGAACTTCACGTCCTCGGTTTTCAGAATATCGACAATCGCGTCTGCAGCTCGCATAAAAAGTTGTCCTACTTCGTGGAGAATTTTTTGAAAAAGCCTTCTTCCTCGAGTTTGCGCAAAAAACGTGAATCGACGAAATCCGCCGGATTCTTTCCTTTGAGCCCGGGCTGTTTTTCCGCGAGGAAGTCCATCACGAATTTGATACCCTCGATCGACGGCGCCAAATTCTGGTTCATCAGTTGCCCGAGGTTTTGCTGCGATTGCACGAGCGCGGGGTCCTCTTTCGGCACTCGCATGTATTTTGCGACGATAGGGATCGTCAACTCCGGCCGGGTCTTGTACAAATAGATCGCCTCCGCGGTCGCCCGTAAAATGTTGGCGATGATCTCCGGATTGGCATCGATATAGCGGCGCGTGCTCACTACGGAAATAACCGGGAACGGAAAATCAAGACTGGCGAGGTCGAAAATCTCACGATAGCCTAACTTGGCCGCGATGGTTGAAGTGGGCGCCGTGAGCACGCCCGCCTGAAATTTCCCTTGGGTCAACCCGGCGAGAACCTCCGGCGAACCGCCGGCCGTGACGATCGACACGTCCTTGTTTGCTATCCAACCCGCCTTTTGGATGAAGACCAAGCCGGCAACATAACTGTTTCCCCCGACCGAGCCCGCGCCTATCACCTTGCCTTTGAGATCGCCGATTTGTTTGATTTGCGGGCCGGCGTGAATCGCAAAGGTCAATCTGCTGAACACCGTTCCCAAAATCGAAATCTCCGCGCCCTGGGCCGCCGCCGCGACGGCCGCGGCACCGCCGACCTGGGAAACATCGACGGAGCCGCCAAGCATCGCTTGAATCGGCCGCGAACCGCTGACGTACACCAACTCCGTATCATAGCCGTACTTCTCGAACAGTTTTAATTCATGAGCGATCCAGAACGGTGGGTTAGCGTAAGCGAGCGCGCTGAAAGCGAGGCGCACTTTTCGCAGTTGTCCGGCTTGAAGTTGAAACGGCAGCAGCGCTGCTGCCGCGACAACAATTGCGGCGATGATTTGAATGCGATGGCGTTTCATCCGCTCGCTGCCTCGGGTAAATTGACTGAGACATATTGCCAATCAATTTAGCAGTCAAGCTGAACCATGATCGAGGCTGAGCTTGCGAGCGCCGGAATGTGTCATCCTGAGGCGGAGCCGAAGGATCTCAACTTACTCAAGAAACGGGGCAATGATCGTCATATCGAATAATCACAAAGTCTGACGAGATGCTTCACTGCGTTCAGCATGACAACATTAAGTCACTGACTACTCGCAACGATGTGTGTTGAAGAACAGATTTTACAGCGCGCTCTTCGCCTCCAGCAGGTGCTGCGCCGACGCGGCAACGGCGGAAATCAGCGATCCCATTTTCGGATGCGGCGGTTCGATATCGGGCTTAACGCCGTATTGCTCGAGCACTTGGGTACACACCGGGCCCACCGAAGCGATCACGACGTTGCCCAATGCATGGCGCAGTTTTTCGTCGGCCTTGTCTTCCGCTGCGAGTCGGAAGAGATGATCAACTTGGGCACCGTTGGTAAACAGCGCGACATCCGCCTCGCCGTTTAAGATCTTCTGAATGGCGACGCGCAGCGGCTCGATATCAACGGGCAAAGCCCACTTATAAATCGGAATCGTTTTGACGGTAGCGCCGCGTTGTTCCAGTCCAGAAACAAGCTCCGGATTGGGAATGCCATATTCTTGCACGGCAACGCGTTTGCCGCGAAGGTCGACTGCGGCATCGAGAGCGACGAGCACCTCGCGCCACGTGTTGGGTTCGGGCACTGTGACATCCGGAACCAATCCCAGTTCCTTGAGCGCGGCGATCGGCTTCGGGCCGCGCGCAGCCAACTGGGTTTTACGCAGCGCGGAGACAATCCTCTCTTGAGGATACTGCGTGAGCAGCGCCTGGTTGAGCGTCCTCGTGCCCACGCCGGTCATGAGAATGAGCAGATCGAAACCGCGCGCTTCTAGTTGCGGCAGGAGTTCGAGCGCAGCGTGATTTTCACCGATCGGGATTTCTCGCATGGAAGGAGCGACAATCGGCTCGCCGCCGTAACGACGGATGAGCTCAGCCATCTCTTTGGCGCGGCGGCTCTCAAAGCTAACCACTTTTAGGCCGTTGAGGTTGGTTTTTATATTTGGATCCATAGAACCCTCGTCCTTCGGTCATTAAGCGTCATCCGCCGTCGGTGGCTACCCACGCGAGCTCATCCGGCGAAATCTCTCGACAACTAGATCCATCACGGAATCCACACTGCTGAATCTAACCCGTGTGCGGGCCGCAGACAACGCTTTCATGAAAATTATTGCCGTCGAGGTCCGAACGGAGTTCAGCCTGTTCAGCGCGGCGCGGGTAGGTTATCGAACGCAGGGTATGGGTCGGGAACGCCTGCGGAATTCCGCAGGAGATGGCCCAGAATACTTGAAAAATCTTCAGACGATCATGCCGGCGCCCACGGTGTTGTTGTTCGCCTCATCAATCAAAATAAACGAGCCCGTGGCCCGGTTGCGCGCATAGCTGTCGATGACCAGCGGCTGCTGCGATTTGATGCCGACGCGAGCGATGTCGTTCATCTGCAAGCTTTGGAGTCCGCCGACGAGCTGGGAGGCGTTCACGTCGACACGATATTCGAGCCGTGTGAGCCATACTTTAACCGTCTTGGTCGTGTGTTTGACCACATACTTGCGCCGCATATCGAGCGGCTGTTCGCTCAGCCAACAAATATCCGCATTAAATTCGTTTGCAACCTGTACGTCATCCCGGTTTTTAACGAACATATCGCCGCGTGAAACGTCGAGGTCGTCCTCCAATAGCAGTGTGACCGACTGCGGCGCGAACGCGCGGCCTAGCGGGCCATCATAGGTAAAGATCTGCTTGATACGCGACGAGCGGCCCGATGGCAGAATCGTGATCGGATCTCCTGCTTTTACCATTCCCGACTCGATGCGTCCCGTGTAGCCCCGGAAGTCATGATACTCGGTGCTGCTCGGCCGGCAGACCCACTGCACCGGAAAGCGAAAGTCTTCGAGATTAACGTCGTGATCGATCTCGATGTTTTCGAGCAGGTCCAATAAGGTCGGCCCGGCGTACCACGGCATGTGATCACCCCGCTCGACGACCATATCGCCATTCAGAGCGGAGATCGGAATATAAATCACGTCGCGAAAGCGCAGGCGAGCAGCGTACTCAGCAAAAGTCTCGCGAATCGTTGCAAACACTTTATCGCTATAATTCACGAGATCCATCTTATTGACCGCGACCACCAGATGCGGAATGCGCAGCAAGTTAGCGATATACGCGTGGCGCCGTGACTGGTCCAGCACACCTTTGCGCGCGTCCATGAGAATCACCGCGAGATTCGCGGTCGACGCGCCCGTGGCCATATTGCGTGTGTACTGCTCGTGCCCGGGCGTATCCGCGATGATATATTTGCGTTTCGGCGTGGTAAAAAATCGATAAGCGACATCGATGGTAATACCCTGCTCCCGCTCGGCTTGCAGTCCATCGGTGAGCAATGACAAATCCACCCCGTCGTCACCGCGACGCCGTGTCGACCTTTCCACTGCGTCCAGCTGATCTTCGAAGATCGACTTGGAGTCGTGCAGCAATCGGCCGATCAGGGTGCTTTTGCCATCGTCGACGCTACCGCAGGTAATGAAGCGCAAAAGCTCGCTCTGGTTGTACTCGGTACGGCTCATATCACGTATCGTTCATTGATTTGATGTCGTTGAACTTTGAACCTTGAACTTTGAACGTGAGATGGTGCGCCGGTTCAAAGTTCCATGTTCCAGGTTCAAGGTGAAAAGATGGTTGCCACGCCGCGTTAGAAGTATCCTTCCTTCTTGCGCAGCTCCATCGATGCTTCGGAGGTCTGATCGTCCATGCGCGTCGCGCCTCGCTCAGTAATGCGCGTGATCGCGGTCTCGGTAATGATTTCCTCCGCCGTTGAGGCTGTCGATGCAACCGGACACGTGCAAGTCATGTCGCCGACCGTTCTGAATCGCACGGAAACGACTTCGACGTTCTCGCGGTCCTTCGGCTGCAAGAGCGGCGAAACTGGCACGAGGTTTCGTCCGCGGCGGATAATCTCGCGCTCGTGCGCGTAATAGATAAAGGGCACGGCGAGCATTTCTTTGGCGATGTAGCGCCAAATATCCAACTCGGTCCAGTTGCTGATCGGAAATACGCGTATGTTCTCGCCCGGATGGATCCGGGTATTGTAGATATCCCAAAGCTCTGGCCGCTGGTTTTTCGGGTCCCACTGGCCGAACTCGTCGCGAAAAGAAAATATCCGCTCTTTAGCCCTGGCCTTTTCTTCGTCGCGCCGCGCGCCGCCGATGCAGGCGTCGAAACCGAATTCGCCAATCGCGTCGAGCAAAGTAACGGACTGATGCACGTTGCGGCTCTCGTCCGCCGATCGTAAAACGACTCTGCCCTTATCGATGGAATCTTGCACCGAGCGTACGATCAGCCGCTCACCCAATTCCGCCGCGCGCTTGTCCCGGAATGCGATCACTTCGGGAAAATTGTGCTCCGTGTCGATGTGCAGCAATGGAAACGGGAAGCGCGCCGGGCGGAATGCTTTCTCGGCCAGGCGCAAAAGCACAATCGAATCTTTGCCGCCGGAAAACAGCAATGCGGGATTTCTGCATTCGGCCGCGACCTCGCGCAGAATGTGAATCGACTCGCTTTCTAAAACATCTAGATGCGTCAGCCTGTGCGGCGTGTAGTCAGGCGCATCTGGAGTATAATGCTGAAGGGCGTCTTTGGGCGCGCGCGGCATTGTCAGTTTTATCTCGGCATTTGCCAGCATGTGCATGCTATTTTCTCCAATGTTTTTTCCCGCGCGGCTTACGGGTGGAAAATCCGGTCATGAAAATCTTCTCGCGATAGCGGCAACAAACTCCCGCTCGTCGCATCTCCCGGCACAAACCACTGCAGCTGCTCGCTCAATTCGACAACCTTGCCCACCACGATCACCGCCGGCGATTCGAGACGCGCCGCCCGTTCGGAAATATTATCGAGCGTGCCGATGACGCTCTCTTGCGCTTGAGTCGTACCCCAACGAATCACCGCGACCGGCGTTTGCGGCGACACTCCGCCGCGAAGCATATCAGTGACGATCTGCGGCAAATTCTTTACCCCCATCAATATGACCAGTGTGTCCACTGAACTCGCCAACTTGGCCCAATCGACCGATGCTTTTGCGTTGCGTGCCGGATGGCCAGTGACCACGGCGAACGACGAAGCGTAATGGCGATGGGTGAGGGGGATCCCGGCGTAAGCCGGCACGGCGATCGCCGAGCTCACGCCAGGGACGATTTCGAATGGAATACCGGCGTCGGACAATTCTGCGGCCTCTTCGCCACCGCGTCCGAACACGAATGGATCGCCGCCTTTGAGCCGTACAACGTCATAACCCATGCGAGCGTAGTCGATGAGAACGCCGTTAATCTCCTCCTGAGCGATGCAATGTTTTCCAGCCTGTTTCCCGACGTAGATCTTGATCGTCGCCGCCGAGGCTTGCGCCAAGATCGCGGAGCTTACCAGCTGATCGTAAACAACGACGTCAGCCGCGCGCAGCAATTCGAGCCCCCGCACGGTCAAAAGCCCGGGGTCGCCCGGCCCGGCACCGACCAGATAAACTTTTCCGACTGTCATTGCGCGATCCCTAGTTCTTTCAGCAAATGACTTTTCGCCCGCGTGAAGTCGCTGTGCATGAGCAACTGGCGCACCTCGCCGCTCAAAGCTCTCCGCCACGTTTCAAAGGGAACGGTAATCGACCGGTTTGACAATTCTTCTCTAACCTCCGCTGCGAGTTTAGCCAGCGATTCGTATTCCTGAGTGAAATAAAGTTCGAGCTCTTCGCGCACCGTCCGCGCCAACGCCGGGCTGGTGCCGCCGGTCGATACCGCCACGGTCAAATCGCCGCGCCGCAGCACCGACGGCAGGATGAAATCGCAGCGCGCCGGATCGTCGGCCGAGTTGACCCACACGCCACGGCTCCTGCCCTCACGATAAACCGCGGCATTCACTTGCGGGTCATCGGTGGCGACAAAGGCCAACTCAAATCCATCCAAATCGCCGTCCTCATAGCGCCGCGCCGTGACGCGGATCGCCTTCTGCTTTGACAGGCCGGCGACGGCGTCAGTGACATCCGGACTAATCACGGTAACCTCCGCCCCTGCTTCCAGCAGCGCCGCGATCTTGCGCTCCGCCACTGCTCCGCCACCGATCACCAGGCAGCGGCGTCTGCTCATGTCGAGGTAGATTGGAAAGTAACTCATCGGAATCCTTTCTTGCGTGATCGATTTCCCAGAGTATTCTCTTTCCAGACTCTAACTCGCGACGCGCCTCGGAAACAAATAGCGATCTGCCGAAAAGGCCGATGTCCAAAAGCCACGCCCCCTTGTTCAATTCCTTGAAGTAAATGAAGTCCGCCAGCGCTTTGATAACGTCCGCGTAAGAGCTCTCGTTCTTCGCGCTCAGCAAGCCGGCGACGAATAATTCCGCTTCACCCGCCGCATCGCGACGCCGCGCCGTCATGAGGCGGATCGTCGAGCCTTCGACAAGTTCTTGCTCCGACGTTCGCTCTCCCGTGCTATTGTCCGGCTTGCTCGGCCACAGTGTCGCCAGCCCCAGAAGCTTGCTCGTCAGCGATGGACCGTCGCTCCGCTTCATGGATGTCATGACAATCTAACCTCACGAAAACAGCTCATGGTTATGCGCTCCGTACGTGCAGCCCGCACTCCTTGGTCTCGGGATTTTCCCACCACCACCGACCCGCGCGGCTGTCTTCGCCGGCTTGCACTGCGCGCGTGCAGGGCGCACAGCCGATGCTCGGGTAACCTTGTTTGTGCAGCCGGTTGAATGGGACGTTGTTTTCACGGATATAGTTCCATACGTCGTCGTAACTCCAGTCCACCAGCGGATTGATTTTCAGAATATTGTCATGGTCCGCGTCCAGCTCGACTTTGCCGACCTCGGTGCGCGTCACTGCCTGCTCACGCCTGAGCCCGGTCATCCAGGCAGCGAGCCCCTTCAACGCCCGGTTGAGCGGCTCGACCTTGCGCACCGCGCAGCAAAGCTTGCGCTCTTCCACCGAGTTGTAAAAAAGATTGAGACCGCGACTGCGCACCATATCTTGAACCTTCAGTGCGTCGGGAAAATACACCTCGACCATGATACCGTAGCGCGCGCGGATGGCGTCCATACAATCATAGGTTTCTTGATTGAGCCGGCCGGTGTCCAAAGTGAAAATACGAAAATCGGCGCCGCGCAGCCGGCTCATCATGTCGATCAGCACCGACTCTTCGGCTTGAAAAGAGCAGGCCAAGGCCACGTTGGGTGAAAATGTATCCAGAGCCCACCGCAATACGGTCTCCGCGGAGGCCTGGTCGAAATCCGGAGTGAGCTTAGCGTCGAGTCTTTGCAGTGCATTCAGTGATGTCATGTTCGGTCTCGCCTCTAGTTGAGTTGCAAGCGGTCTAAGGTTTTTCGCAGATCGACCGCCGCAGATGTTTTCAGATGCACGTTCAAGCGCTGCCGCGGATCCTCGTCGCGTTCAAACCTGACTTCAGCGTCGCCAAAGAGCTGTTTCGCAAACGGCCCGACTTCGCGTTTGAGTTCTTGGAAGGACTCTTCCGTATTGGAACCAAGCAGACGATCGTTGAGCAAAATCGCCGCTTCGTTTGTGGTAAAGCGTAACTTCCCGCGCAGCGCGGGCTCTTCCTCGAGTTTGCGGCAATTCTCCAGTGCCAGCCGGAAAACCGTCCGCAGTTTTTCTTGATTGGTCCCTGAGAGCGGTGCTTTCCGGCTGTAGAGCAAGCCGCGCCGGCCGCCGGTCTCATCGATGTGCAGATTGGCGTCGTTGGCGACCAGAATGACGCACGGGCCTGACTGCATATGACTGTAGTCGGCAACGTCGTGATAGATCCCATCCGTCGCTTGGATCCAGCCGTGAAAGATTTCGATAAAATCCGTCAGCGGCACCGCGTTGGGCTGTTCCACGAAGAACTTCACGCCAAGCTTCTGTAATTCCATTTTCGCCCTCGAGACTAAGCGCTCGGTTGCGCCGCCGGCGCGATCGTTACTGCGCTCGGCACCGGGCCGCGCGTCTTGTTATGGCAATCATGCGCCGCGTCGATAAACAGCTGCGCTTCCTGCAGCAGTTGCACCGCGCGGTCGGCGTCGGGAGCTTTGCCTGACGCGATAAACTCCTTGGCTTTGAACAAATACTCGGCGAACTTTCCGCCGGCGTATTTGTCCCAGAAAAGCTGCGTATCGTAGAAACGCGTGGTGAACTCGCCGACAATCTGATTTTCATCTTCCGAGATGTTGGGATTTTGGTCTTTCACCAATCCTTGGGCAGCGCGCACCATCGACGTGTATGCCAGCTTCGCCGCTTGCTGGGTGTAGCCGGAGTCCAAAAGTAATTGCGCCTCGAACAGCTCGCGCTCGCTGGCCGCTAAAGTAAACTCGGCTTGGCTGACCACTTCGCCGGCACATTCGCCAATTCCCATATCCGACAGGGTAAACTCGCGCGGATCGCCCCAATCGCTATAGTAGGAACGATCCACTTCGTGCGCCGGAATCTTGGTTAAATCTTCGAGCAAATCCTTGACCTGCTTTTTGCCGATACGCGTTACGAAATCCTGGAAACGCTCGTCCTTCAGTCTTTTCTGCACGTAATATTCCGTGATGGTCGAAACTGCTTCGGGAACCCGCTTGGACGGCACGGCGCCGATCGCCACGCCGTATTCGCCGGCGTTGTCGTGAAATTTGCCGCCGAGGATCACTTGAAAATGCGGCACCTGAAATCCTTTTACGTTGCGGTTGATGCCGTAAAAACCGATGTCGGCAATGTGATGCTGGCCGCAGGAGTTGAAGCAGCCGCTGACTTTGATGCGGAGATTTTTTACCGCTTCGTCGAGCTCCAGACTTTTCTCGCCCAAACGATAGCGCAGCTCGCGCGCCAGGCCGCGCGATGAGGCGATTCCCAATTTGCAGGTATCGGTGCCGGGGCAGGCCGTCACATCGACGATGGTCGCCGCATCAGCCGCGCCCAGACCGATCGAATTAATCGCTTGATAAAACTCCGGCAGGTCCGCTTCACTCACCCAGCGAAAGAGAATATTTTGCTCCACGGTGGTGCGCAGCGTGTCTTTGACGAAGCGACGCGCGATATCGGCGAGCGCTCTCAACTGATCGGCGCTGGCATCGCCCAGCGGTAGGGTCACCGTCGACGCGACATAGCCGGGCTGTCTTTGCTTGTAAACGTTAGTCGCATACCAAGCTTCGAATCCCTCGGGCCGCTGATGACCGTTGAGACTGACACCGGCTTTGAGCGGCTGCTCGCTTTGCTCGTTGACCGAATTTAAAAAATCAGTCCAGCGCGAATCAGGCGAAAGCTTTTGCCGCTCTTCCAACACGAGTTTGCGGAACTCATCGATGCCGAGGTTGGCGATCAAGAATTTAATCCGCGCGCGCGCGCGATTGCGCTTCTCACCCAAGCGCGCAAAGACGCGCGAGATCGCCTGCATCGTCGGCAGCAATTCTTCTTCCGGCAGAAAAGCGTCAAACAACTTCGCTTTGTACGGCACCGAGCCCAAACCGCCGCCGACGTAGAAAGCAAAACCGCGCTGCACCTTGCCATTGACGATCCTCGTCTTAGCGATGGCGCCCATGTCGTGCATGGTGACCAAGCCGCAAGGGTTTTGCTCACAGCCGGAAAATGCGACCTTCACCTTGCGGCCGAAGTCTTGCGTATCGGGATGACCCATTAAGAACTTCGAGCAAGCTTTGGCGTAAGGCGTCGTATCGAAAGTTTCCTCGTGGCAGATCCCCGCCAGCGGGCAAGCCGTCACATTGCGCACCACGTTGCCGCAAGCTTCGCGGCTGGTGATGCCGACTGCGGCGAGCCGGCGCATCAGCGCCGGCGTGTCGTCTATATGCACGTAGTGAAGCTGAAAATCTTGCCGCGTCGTCACGTGGGTAACGCCGTCGGCGTATTCCTCCGAGAGATCCGCCAGAGTTTCCAACTGCTCGGGGGTGACGCCGCCGAAAGGAATTTTGATGCGCATCATGCCCGGCGCATCCCAAAGCGTCTCCGGACCTTTGATCACCTCGGCCAGCAGTTTCAACTTTTGAATGCGCTTGCCGTCGTGTCTTTGACCGTTGTCGTAGCGCTGGCCGTAAATTCCCCGGCGCAGCCGGGTCTCGGCAAAGACCTTTTCGTCCATCTTGCCCTGCTTGCGCAGTTCCATATGCTGCTCGAAGATGTCGATCTCGCGTCCCAACTCGACGGGAATCTTGGCGCCAAGTTTTTCTTTCCAGCTCAGGCCGTGTTCCATAAAAACCTCCCCGGCAGTTCGTTTCGGCAGGTCCAAGTTAGTTGATACATTTTGTCAGAAATAACCTAAAAAAATTTCGCTCAGCGGCGCGTGAAATCTACTTATTAAATGTAGTACATCAACGCGCTCACTTCCGGTTTACAAAGATCCGCGAGCGTGGTTTCTTCCAACACTGTTTCCATCGCGCGCACACCGCGCGCCCAGGTTTCGAAAAGCCGCTGCGTTACTTTGGACGCCGAACGGCCGTGCATCTGTGCCTGAAGCTCTAAACCTACCGCCGGTCCTTCGAGCAGCGAAATAATCTCCTTGACGGTAATATGCTCAGGCGGCCGCGCGAGCGTGTATCCCCCGGACGGGCCTCTCACCGCATGAACCAAATGACCCCGTCTCAGCAGCACCATGATTTGACCGAGGTATTGCAAAGGTATTTGTTGGTTATTGGCGATCTCTTTCACCTGTACCGCGCGTCGCAGCTTGTAGTTGTCCGCCAGCTCCGCTAGCGCAAGCAACCCATAGTGACCTTTTGAACTTACCTTCATCCGGCCCCGCCTCTATCGAGAATAGGGTGATCCTAAGTAAATTAGTCAGGTATGTCAAGAACCGTCACTTGGCTAATTTTCCGGCGTTTTTCAGCTCGCTTCGGCAACTTTGCCCACCACTAGTTTGCTCGGGTTGCGTCACGGAAAGCGATGAAGCTATAGTCCGGTCAATTGTCGAGAATTCTGAAAGATAGTTAGGCCTGATTCGGAGGTCGAGATCATGGCGCCGCGCGCTCGAAACGCTATCATTCCCCCTCTAGTTTTGCTTTTCTGGATCACGGTCCACGGCCTTTCGCTCGCCGCCCCTGGAGAGATCATCGTCACCCACAGCAGCATGAGCACCACCGCGGTTCCGCTTTGGGTCGCGCAGCGAGAAAACTTGTTCGGCAAGTACGGAATAAAATCGAAAGTGGTTTGGGTGCGCGGCAATCCCATCCAGATCGCCACGCTCGCTTCCGGCGACACCCAGATCGCCTACGGCGGCGCGACCACCGCTCTTGCGGCGGCCGTGGGAGGCAAAGATTTAAAAATTCTTGCGAGCCTGAGCAGCCGGGAGAATCTCGATCTGGTGACGCGCCCAGGAATCAAAAGCGCCAAGGAACTCGCCGGCAAACGCTTCGGCATTCAGAGCATCGGCGGCGGCGTTTGGAAAACCGCGACGGTGTGGTTGGAGCATTTCGGCATGGACGAAAAGCGCGACAATATTCAAATGATCGTCATGGGCGACGTCACCGTGCTCAGCCAAGCGCTGGAAACCGGCCTAATCGACGCGACGGTGGTGCCAAGCTTTCTAAGCCGCAAGCTCGCCGAAAAAGGCTTTGTGATTCTCGGCCGTTGCGATCAAGTGCGATTGCCTTCGGTCGGCATGACTCTGGTCGTCGAGAATGCATATCTGCAACAAAACGCCGACGCTCTCCCCGACGCAATAAAGGCGATCATCGAAGCAACGGTGTTCACCGCGCATCCGAAATACAAGCCCAAGGTGATGGAAACGATCATGCGTCAGTTTAAATTTACCGACCCTGCGGCCGGCGAAGCCGCCTATCAAGACGTCGTCGCGCTTCTTCGCGCGGAAGACAATCGTAAGCCCTACGTGCCCATCGACGGTTTGCGCATCCTGCAGCGAATCATGAAAACTCAAAACCCTAAAATCGGCGACGTCAAAGTGGATAACCTGGTCGACTCCAGTATAGTCAAGAAACTCGACGACAGCGGTTTCTTCGAACGTTTGTACGCGGAGTACGGTCTCAAATAACTTGCACAGAAATTTTCATGAGCATTGAGACTCAACTTTGCACATTCAAGACCGACGACAACGAGCGGCTGCACGGATTATTATTCACGCCGGTTGAAGCGAGATCAGACCTAGCTCTACTTTTCGTCCACGGCGTGGCGATGAATTTCTATCTGCCGCCACTGGTCGTCTTCGGCCAGGAGCTGGCGCAGCGCGGCTTTCACAGCTTCGTGATCAACACCCGCGGCCACGATTGGGTAACGCGCGCGGGCAACCTGACCGCATTCGGCGGAGCCGCCTACGAAACCTTTGAAGACGCTCTAACCGACCTTGATGGCGCCTTAGCTTATTTAGCGGCGCAAGGATACCGCCGTTTCATTCTCGTGGGTCACAGTCTCGGCTGCGTCAAATCGCTTCTCTATCAAGGCTCCTGCCGGCGCGCGGATATCGTTGGGATTGTCTCCTGCTCTTGTCCCAAGCAATTTTATTCCGCGCGACCTTGGAGCAACCGCAGTTCGCCGAACTGATGGGCCAAGCCGAGAAATGGGTATCACAGGGTAAAGGGGATGAATTTCTCTGGGCTCCCGCCAGCGGCGGCGCCGGACTTTTCACCGCCAAAACTTACGTCAACAAATACGGCCGGCACGAGAACAACGATGTCCGCCCGCATGCACGACAATTGGGTTGCCCGCTCCTGACGATCGCCGGCGGCGCCGAACATCCCTATTTTCCCGAGTACGCGAGGGAACTGGCTGACGCCGCCGGTGCCAAAGCCATCTGTAAAATCGTGCCGGGCGCCAATCACTTCTATAGCAAGCAAGAGCTCGAAGTCATCGACATCATCACCCAGTGGCTGAAACAATTCATAAATTAACAGAATTTTTCAGCTTTAAGACCGTCGACAACGAAAGGCTGCACGGCCTGCTTTTTACTCCGCCGGAATCGCAATCCGACCTCGCGTTAGTGTTCGTTCATGGCGTGGCGATGAATTTCTATCTGCCGCCGCTGGTGGTCTTCGGCCAGGAACTGGCGCAGCGCGGCTATCACAGTTTCGTGATCAACACCCGCGGTCACGACTGGATCTCGCGCGCCGGCAATCTGACGAAGTTCGGCGGCTCGGCCTACGAGGATCTTGAAGATTGTCTCCCCGATCTCGATGGCGCCTTAGAATTGCTCAAAGAGAAGGGTTACCACCGCTACGTTTTGATCGGCCATAGCCTCGGCGCCATCAAGTCGATTATCTACCAAGGCACGCGCCGGCGTGGTGATGTGGTTGGAGTCGTATCTTGTTCGGCGCCCAAGCAATTCTATTCAGAGCGCATCGCGCGCCAGCCGCAATTTCGCGTGCTGATCGAGCGCGCCGAGGCGATGGTCGCCGAAGGCAGAGGCGAAGAACTCATGTCCGTTTCCGTGGGCGCCACGCCGGGAATTTTCAGCGCGCGCAGTCACTTGAACAAGTATGGCAAAGACGATCGCAACGACTGCCGCCCCTACGCGAAACAGCTGGGCTGCCAACTCCTTGCCATCGTCGGCAGCGCCGAGCCCAAGTTTTTCTATGAATACGCGCAGGAAATCGCCGACGGCGCGGGGTCCAAAGGCACCTGCAAATTAGTGGATGGCGCCAATCATTTCTACAACCGGCACACGCCCGAGATTGTCGAATTAATTTATCGGTGGCTGACGCAGTTTAACGATTGACCTCCACCAGATCATGTTTCGAACTCTCACCACAGGACCCACCGTCATCTTATTCATGGTCGCCCTATGCGCCTGTCTCAAGGACAATGAGTCCTCGGCCGCTCAGGCACTGTCAAAAATTGTCGTCGGCTACGCGACCATCAGCAACTCGTCGCTTGCCCTCTGGCTCGCGCAAGATGAAAGAATTTTCGCCAAGAACGGCATCGATGCCGATCTCGTCTTCATGCCCGGCTCGCCGACCTTGATTGCCGCGATCAATTCCGGTGCCCTCGCCGTCGGCTTCACCGGCGGCACCGCCATCTTGGCCGCTGCGGCCGGCGGCGCCGACTTCAAAGTTCTCGCGGCGTCCCACGTGCGCTCCAATCATGATCTAGTCGTCAAGCCGGAGATCAAGCGAGCCGAAGATCTGCGCGGCAAGCGGATCGGCGTCACCAGCATCGGCGGCACCGGTTGGATGGCGGCGATGCTGGTATTCGAGCAATTAGGTTTGAACCCGGATAAAGACAAACTGATTATCTCCGCCTTCGGTGAGATGAGAATCATCAGCCGGGCCTTGGAAACCGGCACCATCGACGGAGCGCTCGTCACCGGAAATTTTACCTCTCAGTTCAAGCGCGCCGGCTATGGTATTTTGGGCGAGCTCGAACGGGTGCCGATGATGGGCAACGCGGTCGTGGTGAAACAGAATTTTCTTCAGAGCCAGCGAGATTTTCTGCGCAATTTTCTCCGTGCAATCGGCGAAGCGCAGGTTTTCGTGCTGAGCCCGATCAAACGGCAGTCCGTGCTGAAAGTGTTGACCAAGCGCTTGAGCATCACGGATCCGGCGGTGGCCGAGGATGCGCTCCAAGATTTGCTTAAACGGCTGGACAAGAAACCGATCCCGTCGATCCAAGCGCTGCGCAATATACAACGCTTCTTACAAACGCAGAATCCGAAAGTCGGTCAGGTCAAGCTCGAAGAACTCATTGACGATTCCATCGTGCGTGAGTTAGACAAGAGCGGCTACTTCGAGCGGATCAACGCCGAATACGGCGTGAAATGACTATTGCCTCTGGAGCAGATAAATGAATAGGCTTTTGGCGTTCATCATTTTCGTTTTAGTCGTTCCGATCGTCGGCGTTTCCTCCTCAGTGGCTGCGGCGACCAAACTCATCGTGGGTTACGCTGCCATAAACGCACGCGTCTCGCCGCTGTGGATTGCCGATGAGCAAGGCTACTTAAAAAAGTACGACCTGCAAGTCGAGCAGGTTTATTTGCGCGGCGCGCCGACCCTCGTCGCGGGACTTGCCTCCGGCGATATCCAGCTCGGCCGCAGCGGTGGCAGTGCGACCCTGGCGGCCATCGCCGCCGGTCACGACTTCAAAATCGTCGCGACCTTTTCCAGCCGCAACACCTACGATTTCATCGCACGGCCCAACATCAAACGCGCGGAAGAGCTGCGCGGCAAAAAAATCACGGTGACCAGTATCGGCGGCACGACGTGGATGGGTGTGCTGCTCTGGCTCGAACACTTCGGCCTCCAACCGCAGCGCGATAATATCCTGCTGCAAGTTATCGGCGATCAAAACGTCCAGGCCCAGTCGGTCGAGACCGGCATCGCCGACGCCGCGGCCCTCGATGGCGTCTGGAGCAAAAGATTGAAACAAAAGGGCTTCACTGTTCTCGGCGAGTATTCGGATCTCAACCAACGCATCGTCGGTCAGGCGATGATCGTGCCGCATACGTTTCTGACCCAGCGGCCGGACATCGTCGAAAATTACCTCAAGGCGGAAATCGAAGCCTTGGCTTTTGCGCTGGCGCCGAAGAACAAGCCGGCAGTGCTACGAACGCTCGCGAAGCGGCTCAAAACCGATGCCGCCGGCGCCGAAGAAGGCTATCTAGATCTGCTCAAAGGCGTCGACCGTAAGCCCTTTCCGTCTCTCGACGGCTTGCGCAACGTGCAACGAATGCTCAGGACACGCACGCCGAAGATCGGCGAGATCAAAGCCGAAGAAGTGATCGACGCGCGTATCATGCGCAAGCTCGACGAGAGCGGCTTTATCGATCGCGCTTACGCCGCGCAGGGCGTGAACCTAAAATGACGCGCTTACGACGTCATCCCGTCGGCGAAGGATCTCGCATTTGAATCACACTAAACGTAAAGCACAAAGCCCAGAGCCTTGTCATTTCGACTCCTTCGAAGCTCAGGGTAAACTACGGGAGAAATCCTTCCGAGATCCGTGCAAATTCATCCCCGGCGTTTTTTTGGCTTTCGCGCTTCAACTCTTATGCTTTCTTCCTGACTTGATCGCCGCGACGCCCGCCAAATTTATCATTGGATACGCCGCGATGAGCGGGCGCGTCGTGCCGCTCTGGCTCGCCGAAGAACAGGGGATTCTAGCCAAGTACGGCGTCGACTCGGAGCAAGTGTTCATTCGCGGCGCGCCCACTTTGGTTGCCGGCCTGACCTCCGGCGATATTCACTTCGGCAGCACCGGCGGCACCGCCACCTTGGCGGCCATTGCAGCGGGACATGACTTAAAAATGGTGGCGGCGTTTTCCAGCCGCAACACCTACGACCTCGTCACCCGGCCGTCCATCAAAAGAGCCGAAGAGTTGCGCGGCAAACGCTTCGGAGTCACCAGCATCGGCGGCACGGTTTGGATGGGCATCATGCTCTGGCTCGAGCATTTCGGTCTCGATGAGCAGCGCGACAAGATCCAGCTCCAAGTCATTGGCGATCAAAGCATTCAGATGCAAGCGCTCGAGCACGGCACCATCGACGCGGCTGTGCTCGACGGCGTATTTAGCCGCCGCTTGAAACAGAAAGGCTTTAACATTACCGGCGAGTATTCCGAATTGAAGCAGCGGTTCACCAGCCAGGCGATCGTCGTGCAAGGCAAATTCCTACAACAACGCGCCGATAGGGTGGAAAATCTTTTGCAAGCTCAAGTCGAGGCGATCGCTTTTTCGCTGGCGCCGAAAAACAAACCGACTGTGATCAGGACGTTCATGCGCCGGCTCAGAGTCGACGCTGCCGCTGCGGAAGAAGGCTATGCCGATCTCCATCGCGCCATGGACCGCAAACCCTATCCGTCACCCGATGGCCTGCGCAATGTGCAGCGTCTGATGGCGCTCCGAAGTCCGAAAGTCGGCGAAGTCAAAATTGACAACGTCATCGACAATCGCATCATTCGCCGGCTCGATGAAAGCGGCTTCATCGACAAAGCCTACGCCGCGCAAGGGATTAGTTCGAAGCAATAGCTTGAAACTTTTTTCCCTTGTGCTGTTGGCTCGGCGCTGATAGCTGATGGCCAAAGGAATGGAACCATGAATCATCATCGTGTCCGCCTCACTCGCAACGTTCTTTTATTTACTCTGGCGCTTATTGCACAACCAACTAGCGCTTTTTCAGCCGCTGCCCCGTCGAGACTCGTCATCGGCTACGCGTCGACAACACCGCGCCTGATGCCGCTCTGGATGGCGCGAGATCAAGGGTTCTTCGCAAAATACGGCATCGAGTCGGAGCCGGTGCTCCTGCGCAGTGGCGCAACTCTCGTGACGGGAATGGCTTCGGGAGATATCCAGATCGGCCGAACCGCCGGCGCTGCGGTGTTGTCCGCGGTGGCCGCCGGTCATGAAATCAAGATGCTCGCGACATTTTCGAGCCGCAATTCGTATGACGTCGTCGTTCGCCCGAATATTAAAAGAGCCGAAGATCTGCGCGGCAAAAAGCTCGCGATCAACAGCGTGGGCGGCGGTACCTGGATCGGCGCCATGCTCTGGCTCGAATATTTCGGACTGGACGCGCAAAGGGATCAGATTCTTTTGCAGTCGA
>WNFR01012975.1_pt1 | contig 18328 bp, 16 predicted proteins | sample 5400221 | NCBI WGS metagenome assembly WNFR01 (sample SAMN13153357, study PRJNA577476) | soil metagenome | isolation source: 40 cm soil under Madrone tree | place: USA:California | collected 2016-06-14
GCGGTTTATGAAACCATATCGGGCGATACTCGTGCTCGTTGTGGTGCTCGCCTTTGCGCAAGCCATAGCAAACCTGTACCTGCCCACCTTGTTTGCGAATATTGTCGATAAAGGGATTATTGGTAAGGATATCGGCTACATTTGGCGAACCGGCGGCATTATGTTGCTGATAACTTTCGGGGGAACCGTTGCTGCGGTCGTCGGCATTTTCTTTTCTTCCCAGGTGGCGACCGGCTTTGGCAAAATCATCCGCGCCAGGCTTTTTACTCACGTGGCACAATTTTCGCTGCACGAGTTCGACACCGTGAGCACCTCCTCGCTGATTACCCGCACCACCAATGATACGACGCAGGTGCAGCAGGTGATGATCCTGGTGCTGAATATGATGATCACTGCCCCATTCACGTTGATTGCCGGGATTATTCTGGCGCTCAACCAGGATGTCGGACTCTCCTGGATTCTGGTGGTGGTCATTCCCGTTCTCGTGGCCTCCATCCTTATCCTGATGAGCAAGGCCATCCCAATGTTCCGCATCATGCAGACGAAGCTGGATAAGCTCAATCTCATTCTGGATGAGGGTCTGACCGGCGTGCGTGTGGTCAGAGCATTTGATCGTCAGAAGTATGAGGAGCATCGCTTTGATGAAGCCAACCTGGAATTGACCAATGTTTCTATCAGGGTGAACAGGCTAGTGGCGTCGCTCATGCCGATTATGATGCTGTGCTTGAACCTTTCCAGCATCGCTATTCTCTGGTTCGGCGCTATCCGCATCAATAACGGAGAAATGCAGTTTGGGGCGCTGATCGCCTTCCTGCAATATGCTATGCAGATTCTGTTCGCGCTGTTGATGATCTCGATGATGTTCATCATGCTCCCGCGCGCCGCGGCATCCGCAGACAGAATTAACGAGGTGCTGGCGATCGAGCCTGAAATCAGCGATCCCGACCATGCGCAGCGGGCCGACAAGCAAAAGGGGTATGTGGAGTTCCAAAATGTGACCTTCAGCTATCCTGGTGCGGAAGAGCCCGCGCTCTCCCACATTTCTTTCAGCGCTGCCCCTGGCGAGGTAACGGCCATCATCGGCGGCACCGGCTCAGGCAAATCGACGCTGGTGAGCCTGATCCCGCGCTTTTACGATATCGACAGCGGCCACCTCCTGGTTGACGGCGTAGATGTCCGCGAGATGTCGCAGGAGCATTTGCGCTCGAAAATCGGTTTCGTGCCGCAAAAGGCAGTCCTCTTTTCGGGAACGGTTGCGGAAAATATCCGCTACGGCAAGGAGGATGCAACGGACGAAGAGGTGAGGCATGCCGCCGATGTCGCTCAGGCCACCGAGTTTATCTCGGAGATGCAAGAAGGCTTCGATTCCGTGATTGCCCAGGGAGGCACAAACGTATCAGGCGGACAGAAGCAGCGCCTCTCGATCGCACGCGCCCTGGTAAGAAAACCTGAGATTTATGTGTTTGACGATAGCTTCTCGGCATTGGACTTTAAAACCGATGCCAAACTGCGGGCCGCACTCAAACAGGAAACACGTGAGTCAACGGTGCTGATCGTCTCCCAGCGCGTCAGCACAATTATGGACGCGGACCAGATCATCGTCTTAGATGAGGGACGTGTTGCAGGAATCGGCACCCATCGAGAGCTGATGAGGTCCAACGAGGTCTACCGCGAAATCGTGTCATCACAGCTTTCATTAGAAGAAATTGCGGAGGAAATCGCATGAGTGTAGAGCGTAGAGAACAGAGACCTGGCGGCATGCAGGGCGGCCCTATGGGTAGAGGTGGATGGGGCGCGATGGGCAGGCCGGTGGAGAAAGCCAAAGACTTTAAAGGCACGGCCATGCGTTTGCTTGGCTACTTCCTGCCGCAGAAATATCGCTTGTTGATCGTGCTCGTCACGGCCATCATCGGGACCGTGTTCAACATCGTCGGCCCGAAGATCCTGGGTTTAGCAACCACCAAACTCTTCGAGGGCATAGTGGCGAAGTTCCAACACGTGCCGGGTGCGACAGTTGATTTCGGCTATATCGCGATGGTCCTGTTGATTTTGCTTGGGTTATACGTCGTCAGCTCCATCTTCATCTACATTCAGCAGTATGTGATGGCAGGTGTGGCGCAAAGAACGATGTACCGGCTGCGCAGGGAAGTTGATGAAAAGATTTCGCGTCTACCCTTGAAGTACTTTGACTCGCGCACCCACGGCGAAATCATGAGCCGCGCGGTTAACGATATGGATAACCTCAGCACCACACTCCAGCAGAGCATCACGCAGTTGATCACCTCGGTGGTGACGCTGCTAGGCGTGATTGTGATAATGCTGACGATCAGCCCGCTCCTCAGCTTGGTTGTCGTGCTGACCCTCCCGCTGAGTGTGCTCGTCACTACTGTGATTGCGAAACGCTCGCAAACCTACTTCAGGAGGCAACAGAGAGCGCTTGGTGAGCTCAACGGCCATGTCGAGGAAATGTACACGGGCCACAAGATCGTGAAAGCATTTGGGCGCGAAGGGCAGTCCGTTGCCGAATTTAACGAGCGCAACGAGAAATTGTATAACGCTGGCTGGAGAGCGCAGTTCGTTTCCGGCATCATCATGCCGCTTATGAGGTTTATTGGGAATATTGGCTATGTCTTTGTGGCTGTGGTCGGCGGCATCATGGTGACAAGAAATGCGATTGCCATTGGAGATGTGCAGGCTTTTATTCAGTACGCCCAGCAATTTACACAGCCGATCATCCAGCTGGCCAATTTCGCCAACATGATTCAATCGGCGATGGCGTCGGCTGAGCGCATCTTTGAACTGCTCGATGAGCCAGAGGAGGTCCCGGAGGCCGTTGACGCGAAGGTCATCGAGCATCCGGAAGGGGCGGTCCAGTTCGAGCATGTCAGGTTTGGTTATAAAGAAGATGCCATCCTGATGGAAGATATGAATATCGATGTCCAGCCGGGACAGATGATCGCGATCGTCGGTCCGACCGGCGCGGGCAAGACGACCCTGGTCAACCTGCTGATGCGTTTCTATGAGGTCAACAGCGGCCAAATCCTGGTTGACGGCATGAACATCACGCAGATCAAGCGCGGGAACCTGCGCCGCATGTTCGGCATGGTGCTTCAGGACACCTGGCTCTTCAACGGGACGATACGCGACAACATCGCCTATGGTCACGAAGGAGCCACAGAAGACCAGATTATCCAGGCGGCCAGAGCGGCAAACGCCGATCACTTTATCAGGACGCTGCCTGAGGGCTATAACACCATTTTGAATGAAGATGCGACCAACATCTCGCAGGGTCAAAAGCAGCTGCTGACCATTGCCCGCGCATTCCTGGCCAATCCAGAGATCCTGATTCTGGATGAAGCCACCAGTAGCGTGGATACCCGAACGGAGATACAGATTCAGAAGGCGATGGGCGAGCTGATGAAAGGACGAACAAGTTTTGTCATTGCCCACAGGCTCTCTACGGTTCGAGACGCAGAGTTGATCCTGGTCATGAATCACGGCAGTATCGTTGAAAAGGGAACCCACGAGGAACTGCTTGCAAAAGGTGGTTTCTATGCCGACCTGTATAACAGCCAGTTTACAGGACGAACCCTCCAGGAGGAAGCAGTATAACGATGCGCTCTTCTGAGAAGAAGCTCATTGTTTTTTCTGATAGATGCGCAGTTGGCCGCCCACGGCGGCCAACTGCGCATCTATCAGAAAAAAGCGAGACGCCGTAGGCGTCGAGGAGTCCTGAACAGTTACGACAAAGTTTCGTCACAATTTCGCAATACTTCCTGCACATCTTCCAGGCATACTGTTGATTAGCACCGCATGGTAGAATAGTTATAGCTGTGCGGTGCTAATCAACAGTATGCCTGGAGCCTGAGATGGACGACCCTACCAGCAATGCAAACTGGCAAATACCAAAGGAACCAATGTCTCGCGTTGGCACAAAAAAACGCACTTCTCTGCTTATCCTCTACCTCCTGCTGTCCTTCCCTCTCGGTATATTTTACTTTGTGTTTCTTGTGACGACTATAACCGTCGGTATAACTACCCTTGTTATCTGGATAGGTGTACCCATCCTGCTGCTGACGATAGTAACCTGGTGGTACCTGGCAGCTTTCGAGCGCATGCTGGCGATGCGCTGGCTGCATGTCCATATCCAGCCGATGTCACTCCCATTCAAAACAGTGATGCCCTGGTGGCAGCGATTTCGCGAAAACCTGGGCAATACTATGACCTGGAAAAGTCTCATTTATCTGATGGTCAAATTTCCTCTTGGTATGCTCTCATTTATGGTAGCCATCTGTATGCTTATACTTACGGCCTCGATTAGCCTGGTTACATTTGCACTGGCGCTCATCATAGGGCCGTTCTTTTATCTCGGACTGGTGCTCACACGTAGCCCCCATGAGCTGGCAACACTCGGGAAACTGCTCCGCTCCGCTCTGAAAGGCTTTGGCTTATCCACACTTTCGCTGTATGTACTCAATGGGCTGGCCTACGTCTCAGGAGAATTTGCGCGCCTGATGCTAGGTATGAGCGATACGGCGATGCGTCTCGCGCAGGCAAAAGAATTGGCGGAGCAGGAGCGCTTGAAAGCCGAACGGGCCGAGCAGAGCCGCCGCGAGTTGATCGTCAATGTCTCACATGAATTGCGCACGCCTATCGCAAGTATCCGTGGACATGCCGAATCGCTGCTGATGGCGGTCGAGGATGAGGGGACAGACCTGCTCACCAGCGCAAAATTACAGGACTACCTGTGCATCGTGCAGCGAGAAGCGGAGCGGCTGGGCGCACTTGTCGACGACCTGCTCTCGTTGGCACGCACGGAAGCCGGCGAGTTGCACCTGGATATCGGGCCGGTTGTGGCTGCTGATGTTGTCGAGGAGATATACGAGACAATGGCTCCACTGGCCCGTCGTGAACGCGAAGTTACCCTCGTGCGCACAACGGACGCGACTCTACCTCCAATACTGGCTGACCGGCAGCGACTGGCCCAGGTGTTGCTCAACCTGGTGCGCAATGCGATCAGCTACACACCTGATGGCGGGATTGTGTCAATCACCATGGAAAGGGCTGATGCTGCCCACCTGGCGCTGATGGTTGGCGATACGGGTATCGGCATTCCGCCTGAGGACCTGGAGCGCATATTTGAGCGTTTTTATCGCACCGATGCCTCGCGAACGCGCGCAACCGGCGGCTTTGGATTGGGTCTCACCATCGTGCGCGACCTGGTCGACGCCATGGGAGGCTCGGTCACCGTAACAAGCAAAGTGGACGAGGGCAGTTGTTTCCGCGTATTGCTACGGATTGCTTCACCGACCTACCGGGCAACTGGAAGTGTTGTAAAAGATGCACCGTTTGTGTGATGCGCCCCTACGCGATTGGCGGGAGCTTGCCGCCGCAGGCTGCATGAATGGGTTACCTGAATAGTTATTGCGAAGGAGTTGTAAGCAATGGCCGCGATTCTTGTTGTCGAGGATGAAGTAGACATTTGCAATTTGATCCGCGAGAAGCTGGAAGCCGAAGGCCACACCGTCTTGCAAGCTTTCGACGGGCTAACAGCGCTTGCGCTGGCAGAGAAACATCGTCTCCAGCTTGTTATCCTGGACTGGATGCTGCCAGGAATGGATGGCCTGGCCGTCTGTCGCCAGCTGCGGCAGAACTACCTGATGCCCATCATTATGCTCACGGCGCGCACGGAGGAGATTGACCGCGTCCTGGGATTGGAGGTTGGGGCCGACGATTATATCTCAAAACCGTTCAGTGTACGCGAAGTACTCGCGCGAGTGCGCGCAATACTGCGCCGCGTTGACCTGGATAGTCGCTTACAATCGACAACACCACAAGCAGCAAATATAATCAATCACCAGACTTCCGGCCAGGTCCAGCAGGTTGAGCAACCCGCTGGCGTATCTCAACAACCCCCTATATCTACTCCCATAGTGCGAGGTCCGCTGAGTATCTACGAGCTTGAGCGTATTGTAAAACTCGACAGCATAGAGCTTGATCTGACACCTAAAGAATATGAACTGCTGCTGCTGCTCGCTTCACATCCCGGCCGCGCCTTTAGCCGTGAGTTTTTGTTGCAACACCTTTGGGGATACGACTACGATGGTTTTGACCGCACGGTGGATACACACATCACACGCCTGCGCAAAAAGCTTGGAGCGCTGGGTGAGAAGATTGTGACGGTGTGGGGCGTGGGCTATCGTTTTGTGGTCTAAAATGGTAACTATTCAGCAGGGGTTCCAAGGGGCCTGCAAGGCCCCTTGGCGGGGTGCGGGGCAAGGAAGCCTGGGGGGCTTCCAGGGACCGCCCTTCTCCCTCACCCCGCCGGCGCAGGCGGTGCAAGAGAAAGGAGACCTGAATAGTTACCTAAAATGTGACAAATGTGTGGCGGTGACAGGCAAAAGATGTGTTTTTCTCTTGACTCTCCTCTTACATGAGAGTGTATGCTCTCACTGGAGGAAGATACAAGAAATGAGAGAACATGCTCTGCTCAAGATTGGCGAATTCGCCAGGGTTGGTCAGGTGTCTATTGCAACGCTTCGCTACTACGATCAGTATGGCTTGCTCAAACCGAATGCACTGGACCCGGACACCGGCTATCGCTACTACTCGCTCGATCAACTTGCGCGCCTGAATCGGATCTTAGCCCTCAAGGAGCTGGACTTTCCCCTGGAACAGATTGCCCAGCTCCTGGAGGAGAACCTCTCCCTGGCGCAACTGCAAGGGATGTTCAAACTCAAGCGGGCGCAAACCCAACACATGATAGACACAGAGCAGGCGCGCCTCACGCGCCTTGCCGCCCGGCTTCGCCAGATCGAACAGGAGGGAAAGATGCCAGTATACGAAGTGCTGTTGAAACAGGTTGATCCCTTGCTCGTCGCCTCCATACGCGACCGTATCCCCGTCATCAGTGAGTGCGAACATCTGTATAAAACACTCTCTGCCTACCTGGACCAGCAGGGCGTGCAGTGTTCACAACCGGATGTGCTTCTGTTGCACTCCAGACATGAATTGCACGATGAAGGCATGTCTATAGATGTAGAAGTAGCTATTCCATTGCCAACTTCTCTGCCAGGCAACGATCGGATCAGTATCCGAACGTTGCCCGGCGGATTAATGGCTTGCACCGTTCACACAGGAGATGATCTCTTCCTCGGTCAGGCCTACGTGGCCCTGTACCGTTGGATGAAGGACAACGGGTACCGGCTCATTGGCTCACCCCGCCTGGTTCATCTCCAGCATGCGGAGCACATGGACCCGAGCCACTACGTCACCGAAATGCAATTTCCGGTCGAGAAGCAAGAAAGGTGAGAGGTCGCCGATAGGATGACTCCATTGGTCACAAATTAACGTGTTCTCCCGGCCGTAGCGGACGGAACTGCGTACCATCATTGATGAACACCAGCGTTTGATCCTGGATATGCACGATCATATCTGGTTTGCCATCGCCGTTCACATCGCGAAATTCCCCGGTAACCGGCGTTAAATCCTGGCCATTACCAAACAGAGTGGGGCCGTTGTAGATACGAGCATGCGACGCGTCCCCGCCCGGTATCTCGACGATTACGACATGCCGGTTGAGATTGAGAAAGATAAAATGTGACGGATTACTCGGACTGTCTGCGTGCCCCACGACGGCATTTGTTTGAAACGTGCGAGGCCGGCCATAGGTCGCATCGTCCTGGTGTACCTGCCACCACGAACCAAAAGCGCTGAACGCGACGACAAGCACTATCATCGCCAGCATACCTACGATAATTGCCAGCAGTGGCACGCGCTTGCCATGAAGCCATCCCCGGCGCAAGGAAGGCGCAATAGCCTTTGACACCATCCCACTACCTGTATTCGGATCGGCAATAGAGCGCCGTCGCTGAATAAAGGGACCCTTGGGCATGATAACGTCATCGAGCGTATCACGCTGCGGTGGTCGAGTATAGCGTATCGCACTGCTAGGAGGACGGGTTACATAGTCCTCATCATCATCTTCAATGTCATAGTCACTGTTTTGAGACAGCTTCTTTACGCTTGTGGCCCCCATTGCGATTACCTCCTTACTAGATAATTTGTTCTAATTTACCTGTTCTAATTATAACAGAACAAACGTTCTTGTCAAGAGATAAAGCTCTGACATCCACTCATAAAAGGGGGTGCAGGGGGCGAAGTCCCCTGCCGGAGCGCGAGGTGTCCTCGCACGTTTCTCTCTTCTCAAAGCGGGCCGCAGGCCCGCCAGAGGAATTGTGAGTGGATCCCACCAGATAAAGCTCTGTTGACAATGCCTCTCCAACCCGTGAAACAGAATGTGGTATGATTTACTACAGGACATGATCAAGATGCAACAAAAGCTTTCCGAAAAGCGCTACGTCTTCCCGGATATCACAGTTAGTTGTGACGAGCGCGACAGGAACCAGAAAGAAACGATACGCTACCCCCGCGTTGTCGTCGAGGTGCTCTCTCCAACCACAGAAGCAACCGACAGAGGCAAAAAAGCAGCATACTATCGAGCCTGTCCAACAATCCAAGAATACGTGATGGTTGATTCCGAAGAAATCTTCATAGAAGTTCACCGCCGCGAAGAGCAAAGGTGGACGATCAACACCTTTGAAGCGGGAGACATCGTCACACTAGAAAGTCTAGGTATCCAGTTCCCTATCGAAGACGCTTATGAGGGCACGAGCCTTACTTATCAGACGTAGAAGATTGCACCAGCACCCCTCGCACCTCAACCACCCGCTGCTGGTCATCATCCTGCCGTGTTACTTACTGCTCGTATATTCCACAGTATGAAATCTCATATCCTTGGCGCATTCTTTTATCCATTTTCCTGCGCCAGCTTTCATAATGATCTCCGTGAGGAATTTTCTTTTGACACATGTCAAAAAAACACTCATAGAAATAGCGTTCCTGAGAAGCTTCCTGGAGTGAATCACAAAGGCGAGCTCTCGCTGGTGCTCCACCCAATCGGAAGCTCGTACTGTGTTTAAGGACTATTTCCTCAAGTCGTTTAGGATTCACTCTGTCTTGAATACGTCCCCATGTCAGAAAATAACGCTGAGTGCCATCTTCCAATTCAATAGCTACTGCTACTATATCGTCCATATGTTTTTTCTTTTATAAAGCTACTAAAGCCAAAGGCAATTTCACTGGGCTGCACGCTGAGGTGTTCCTGAACCCAGGATGGTCCCGCTACGGCGTCTGCCCAACCGCACTGTTCGCCGGCTTTTTCACCAGGAAACTGCCCCAGAGCACACCGGAGAAGCCGATCAGGCCAAGCCATAGAAAGGGCATCTTCAAAAGCATGAGCAAGAGTCCGTCTGGCAGAGGAATGCCCAGTTCCTGATCGCTCAGCGCAAGCGTCACACGCCCCAAAGCGGTAAGGAGCGTGCACAGCAGACCCAGGATCGCCAGCCACCTGTACAGCCTTCCTGGAACAGATGCCTGTGCTCCCAAGAGGCTCTTGAGCCCTGGTCCCAGTGCGGCCAGTCCCAGGAAAAAGGCGCCTCCTATGCCCAGCCATCCGGCCTCTGAAGCGAGAGTGCTCAAGGCAACGGCGTGCTGCTCTATCCACCGGGCCAGTGGACCCTGATCTGTCTGGAGGTGGGCACTGATGTAAAAGAAAAGGCCACCCTTGCCGGTCAACAGGGAAGTGACCCACATGACAGCAACGACCAGGAAGCCGAGCGTCATCAGCAATGACCCTCCGACGACCAGGACTGCTCCTTTGCGGGACAACATAAGCGGTTTCCTCCCAGGAAGTTGTTGCTTCCTTCTTTATCGGAAAGACGAAGGGGAGGAGCAATGTGTCTCCTTCTCGCCGATTCTCCTACCTGGTTGCCTGTACGGGACTATGACAACAAGAGGTAGCTTGAAAGCACCTGATTTTCTCTTTCCTTTTTTGGGAACTGACATCCCACGGGATCTACAGCTACCTTGCTGTGAGATAGGCTGATTGAAACCCGTATAATCACTAGAGACAGTTGCTTTTGCGTGTATTGCCTGAATGGAAGAACTTCCGGGAGGAAGAGCATGGCTATCACCAGACCTGGTTACGTCTTACACACGCTGTTCGTTCGTCCACCGCTTTCCCGCGCCGAGCCTCCCCTCTTGAAGAAAAGCCCCGCGCTGCTTCTGTTGCTTGTTAGTTTCCTTCTCTTCTCGCTTGGGGCCTGTTCAGCGGGTACATCATCAACTGTGCTCTACCAGGCGCATTGGTCCCATGGACTCACTGGCTGGACCGGGGCGCAGGGATGGAAGGTGGTGCAAGGACAGCTTGTGAGCGCCTCCAGTGGGACAGCCACCTTCACCATTCCCTACCGGCCAACTGTAAGCGATTACGCAGTTGAGGTTCGCATCCAGATTATGCGTTCGGTGCCACCGTATGGCGGTTACTACGAGATCGTTGCTCCCAAATTACCAGGCAAAGATGGCTACCATGCAGGAGTCCTTGCTCTCAAAGCGCCAGGGCCACGCCCATTCGGGTCTCATCCTCAATCCCAGGTTTATCTCGATCCCTATGGTGATATGAACCAGGGGAGTGACATGCCGCATGACTATGAACCGGGTTCAGGGTGGCATACCTATCGCGTTGAAGTTCGGGGCAATGAGGCGAGTTTGCTCGATGATGGCACGCAGATCGGCAGTGCCAGCAGTCAGCAGACCGATGTCCTCTCCAACGGCCCAATTGCGTTCAGCTGCGCGCTGGTGATCCTGCGCGTGACCGATCTGCGGATCCTCACCTTGTAGGAACTGGCAGAAGGAAGAAACCGAATGTCTAGCCAACGCGCCTGAGCCATGATACAATAGTCCCATTACAGCAAGATTATTGAAACGGGTACCTACTGTTTATCATGCAAGATATCATCATCACGCTTGCGGAAGCATTTCGCGCACAGCATAAACAACTATATATAGTAGGCGGAACGGTGCGCGATGTGCTACTGCATCGCGCGCAGTCGAACGACGCGGACCTGGCAACCGATGCGAAACCGGATGAAATCAAACAGATCGTCGCCCCGACGCATCCCAGTGCAATAGTGCTGGTGGGAGAGCGTTTCGGGACGGTACGGCTGCATTACGCCAACGATATTATCGAGATCACCACTTTTCGCAACGAGGTGTACAATCCCGAATCGCGCAAACCAGAGGTATGCTTTGGCACCGAGTTAGAAGAAGACCTGCTGCGGCGTGACTTCACGATCAATGCCATGGCACTTCATCCATTGACCGGGGAGATCTATGATCCCTTTGGAGGCAGACAAGACCTGGAAGCGCATATCTTGCGTGCAGTAGGCAATGAGCCTGATAAGCGCTTCGACGAGGACCCGCTGCGCCTGATGCGCGCCGTGCGTTTCGCCGCTCAACTCGACTTTACTATCGAACCCGAAACGCGCCGTTCAATCATCCGCCAGGCCTCGAAGCTGCAAAAAATCTCAAAGGAACGTATCCGGGACGAGATGAACAAGCTGCTGCTTTCGGCGCACCCTGCTAAAGGCCTCGATTTGCTTGTAGAGTTGAACGTTCGTCGCCACAGCTGGTCTGCCGCTGGAGCGCGCTGCTGCATGATATTGCGAAGCCGCGTACGCGCACAGTGGAAGATGGAAAGGTACACTTTTTCGGGCACGAGGATATTGGGGCATACATGGCGCGTGATATTCTGAAAAGGTTACACTTTGACCGGGACTTTATCGAGAGCGTCTCGAAAATCGTGCGTTTACATATGCGCGCGAATGCGTATACGCCTGAGTGGACAGACGGGGCCGTGCGACGGCTGATGCTGGATGCTGGCGACGACCTGCCCGGCTTACTTGACCTGTCACGCGCCGATATTACCAGTTATCGTGCTGATAAAGTGTCACGCGCTGCTGCTCGCGTCACAGAACTTGCCGAGCGCATCCAGCGCTTGAAGGAGGAGGCGGAGCGTGTACCGCTGAAAAGCCCGCTGGATGGGAACGAGCTGATGGCGATGTTCGACCGCGGTCCAGGTCCCTGGCTGCGGCCAATCAAGGAGCACCTGCTGGGGCTCGTTATTGACGGGTTGCTTGCTCCCGATGATAAAGAGGAAGCGGCAAAGATTGCGCGTATGTTAATAGAACAGCAAGATAGCGCGAGTGGACGCGAGACGCGGGGAACCAACATGAAGGAGACAAGTCGATGAGTGTGTTGCGCGATGAGCTTACACGGTATCTGAATGACTATTTACAGGTGGAGCGGTTCAGGGATTATGGGCCTAATGGGATGCAGGTGATTGGACGCCCAGAGGTCAGGCGCGTGGCTCTCGGGGTAAGCGCCAACCTGGAATGTTTTCGTCTCGCGGCAGCGCGACAGGCGGACATGTTGATTGTGCACCATGGGCTATTCTGGGAGAATATGCCACGTACTGTGGAAGCGATGATGAAGGCACGGCTGAAGATGCTTTTTGAGCATGACATGACGCTGCTGGGCTATCATCTACCACTTGATGCGCATGCAGAAATAGGGAATAATGTACTGTGGCTTAAACACCTGGGGCTCGGGGTCGAGGGTGTCGAATTAGGCCAGGCACACGGGCAGTTGATTGGTGCAGTTGGCATAGCTGCTCAACGTTTGACGCTGCGCGACCTGGTGGAGCAGGTGCAGGCGCTGGCGGGTGGGACCGCGAACGTTTACGCCTATGGGCCACAAACGATCCGCCGCCTGGGTGTGGTGACGGGCGGGGGCCAGGGATACCTGCTGGAAGCTGTTGCACTTGGCTGTGATACGTTTCTGACCGGGGAGACAGGCGAACCTACGGAGGCGATTGCACGTGAAGAGGGCATCAATTTTATAGCGGCTGGACACTATAACTCAGAGAAAATTGGAGTGCAGGCGCTGGGAGATCTTCTACAGACACAGTTCGGAGTAGAGACGTTTTTCTGTGATGTGCCTAACCAGGTATGAAACATCCCAAAGCAAAGGACACGAGCATGACAAAGGCGAATCAGCCAGGATCTCAGAGATCTGGTGCAGAAAATAAAAAGGGAACCGGGTCGAAAAAGCCGGGTGCAAATGCTCAGGCCACCACACCCAAAACACAAGCAGGCCCAGCGAGCACTTCTCAACCTGCCGCGAATAAGAACAGGCAGAGTGGGCAGAGCCGTAAACCGGCAGTAGGGGGTACGGCAGTATCAGGAGCAAAATCGACACAGCCGCGAGAAGTCAAAGCAACGTCACCCGCGCAGCAGCAGGCCGAGAGCTATAACCGCGAGATGCGCCGCCGCATGGAGCACATGGGTATGGGCCCAACCGCGGAAAGCCCGGTCGTCTCCCGGCGCGAAAAGAGGCTAAAGCGCATCCGCAATAAGAAAGAAGAGCAGAAACAGGAAATTAAAAAGACGGTGGTCACCAGGGGGCCCAGTACCGATATCAGGCTTGGACGTAGAAATACCTATTTCTTGATAGGTACAATCTCTATCATCGTCCTGATCATCGTCATAGCACTTATTATCCGGCATCCATTTTAGGGATTGCCTTTTACTTTATCTTTTAAGGAACCAGACTAATGCCAAAAATGTATGGATGGGTGCGTGAGGTAGTGCCCGAAAGCCCTGCGGACCGCGCGGGACTACAACCCGGTGATCTAATTCGCACAATTAACGGTCATGCAATTCGCGACCTGGTGGATTATCGCTTTTATATTGCCGATGAAGAGTTGATGATTGCTTTCGAGCGACAACTACAACAGCATGAAATATATGTAACTAAGACATACGATGAGAATCTAGGGGTACTCTTCGGCGAAGAGCCAGCTCCTTTTATCCGGCAGTGCGCCAATAAATGTGTCTTCTGTTTTATCAAAGGACTACCGGAGCGCTTTGCGCCGCAGCCTGGATTAGCGCATGGCATGCGCTCCACACTCTACATCAAAGATGACGACTATCGTTACTCATTTCTCTTCGGGAACTTCATCACGCTAACCAACCTGAAAGAGCACGACTGGCAGCGTCTCGACGAGCAGAAATTGACGCCGCTGTACGTCTCCGTACATACAACCGACCCCGACCTGCGGCGCAAGATGGTCGATGGCCCGCGCGCAGGCGACATCATCGACCACATCAAACGCCTGGGGAGCATGAATATCACCTGTCATACACAGCTTGTACTTTGCCCGCCAATTAACGATGGTCCACACCTCGATCGCAGCATTCGCGACTTGGCCGCATTGCGTCCCATCGTTGAGTCCATTTCCGTGGTGCCTGTCGGATTGACGAAATACAACAACATGCTTAAGACTGGGGATTTGCCGCCGCTGCGCCACTACACGCGAGAAGAGGCCGAGGCGGTGATCGAGCAGGTCGAGGCACACCAGCGCCGCTTCGAGGCTGAGGATGCAGATGGCTACCCATTCGTCTATCTTTCGGATGAATGGTACTACCTGACAGGCCGTGATTTCCCACCTGCCCGGCATTATGGTTTCTATGCCCAGATCGAGAACGGCGTGGGCATGACGCGCTACCTGGTCGAACAGTGGGCGCGCAGCAAGCGCAAACTGCCGGCAAGCCTGCCGGAGCCGCGCAGGGTGACGCTGCTTACAGGCATGATGGCGCAACCCATAATCGAGCAACTGGCTGCAGATATGCGCAAGGTCGAGGGACTCGAGGTACAGGTGTTGCCCGTCGTCAACCAGTTCTTCGGGGCCGAAGTGACCGTCGCGGGGTTGCTATGCGGCCAGGACGTGCTGGCGGCTTTAGAAGCAAATGAGAACCTGGGCGACCTGCTGCTGCTGCCTCGTGTAATGCTGGATAACGAGGGCGTGCGCTTCCTGGATGACGTCACGGTGGAAGAGTTCAAGCAGCAGTTACCTGTACGCGCCGAGTTCGTGAGGAATGCGCAGGAGACGATTGAGGCTATTCGCTTGCTGGCTAATGCTGGCGAAGATGACGAAGCAAGAAACACCCCGGCGACCGGTGGCGGGCGATCACAAAGACGGTGACGACTCCCTACGGCTAAAGCCGAGGGCTTCTCAGAGGTGCGTCCTCTGAAGGCTCCGTCCGAGCCTGGCATGTTCGTTGCATTCACCAATGGCGAGTGTGACCTCAAAAGAAACCAGAGGTATCGAATGGCACACAAACCGGTTAACACGGTAGTGTTTTTACCCGAAGCCCTTCGCTTCGGAACCCGTACACTATTCAGTTGGAAGTGTGCTAAGAACACTCTGATTGTACCAGGGAGTGCAATCCGTCCATATGGATATATCTGTGTGGACATAGTACCGCTACGCGGCGCGCCTTATATCCCTGGGGCTGAAGCCCAGGGTCTTACGGCGCGGTTCGATAAAAAAACATGGAAGGCAAACTTGGGGTGGTGGCCAGTCAGATCGAACCCGTTGGCAAACACGGGCGGCATCGGCTGAGTCAGCGCCTTGCACTTTTCCCTTTATTTAGGTAAACGATAACTCAATTTGTTGCGTCAATCGTACTGTGTTTTTCCCCTCTGGTCAACCTCCCTCCCTAGAAAATCTGCGACACGTTCGGCATTTGGAGAAAATGCTGAAAAAAAAGCATTTGGAGAAACGAATTTCCCATGAAAATCGCCGCCCTCTTGACAATCATCCATTTCTATGTTACTTTTTTAGTACAGATTAAGGTAAACGTTACCCTTAATTTCTGCTCCACCATCCATGCCAGAGTCAGGCGGCGAAGATGGAAGCCGACTTGTCTTCCCGGCAATGGAGGGAGAAGAGCGGAATTGAGAATGTTGCCTTGAGCGGACAGAGCGGAATGGCATATTCGTTGGTATCCGCACCAGAGCTATGGAGCGCTTTGCTGTCTGTATCGTCACTGTTCGACGAACTATCTTTGAGGAGGCTTCGAAGCTATGACGCAGTTTCCTTCAAGGCAGGAGGCATTCCACGTGCTTTTTTCCAGACGTTTCCTGTTTCCTCCTGGTGTAATCATCTGCGCAGGTTCTCCTTATCTACACCCTCTGCGCGGGAATACACCGCTTTTGGCCATCCCTATCTACCGCTTCCGTCGTTTCGGCAAAACAGGGGAGTTTCTCACTCGTAACACTGGTCACTGACTGGTTCATGCCTGTTGCCTGTCTTTCTTCTGACATGCTCACGACATGACGTAAGAACAACGTGCCCTTTTTCAAGGAGGTTTCTCATGGGTACAACATCAAGGAGCGGATATTTTCTCAATCGAGCACGATCAATGCAAAAACACCGTCGTATGCTCATTGTATCCCTCCTTGTCCTCACGAGTTGTGTGATGATCTTAGGCATCAGCCCCTTTTCTCAACACGCAAAAGCGCAAGCTTCCCAGCGCGTGACCGTCGCCGGGGTCGACCCGTCGCTCGTCGCAGGACGCGGCGCCCAGCTCGGTATCGTCGAGCAGGAGGCCGAGAACGCCACGACGAACGGGACGATACTCCCGTACGACACGACAGCTTACACGCTGTCGAGCGAGGCGTCAGGCCGGCAAGCCGTGCGGCTCACGCCTGGCCAGTACGTCGCGTTCACGCTCACGCAGCGGGCGAACGCGGTGACTATCCGCTACGCGATCCCCGACGCCCCGACCGGCGGCGGAATCGACGCCCCGTTGACCGTGAGCGTGGAACGCAACGGCAGTCCGAACACGCATCCGCAGACGATCACGCTGACCTCGAAGTACTCATGGCTCTACAACCAATATCCGTTCACGAACGACCCGAATGCGGGCTTGCTACACCCGGACTGGTGGATCACCGAGTGCTCGTGCGTTCCGGATCAGACAACACCGCCGCCGACTATCACGAAACCGTTCAGGCCGATGCACTTCTACGACGATCAGCGTGTGCTTCTCCACAACACCTACCAGGCGGGAGACGTCCTCCGCCTGACCATGCCTGCCAATTCGAACGCAGCGTGGACGGTCATCGACCTCGCCGACTTTCAGCAGATCGCCGATCCCGCGCCGCGGCCGGTGAACTCCGTCTCCGTGACCAACTTCGGCGCCGACCCGAGCGGCATTAACGACTCCGCTGATGCGTTCGATCTCGCGATTCTGGCGGCGAAAGCCTCAGGTAAGACGGTCTATATCCCGGCCGGCACGTTCCAGGTGAACAGGCACATCATCGTCGATGATGTCACTGTCGAAGGCGCTGGCAGCTGGTGGTCGATCGTCAAAGGCCATCAGGTCACGCTCACCTCACCGGCGCCCGACCACTCCATACACACAGGCGTCGGCTTCTACGGCAAGTACGTAGCCGACGGCGGGAGTCACAACGTGCACCTGTCGAACTTCGCAATCGAGGGCGACGTCCGAGAGCGAATCGACACCGATCAGGTGAACGGTATCGGCGGGGCGCTGAACGACTCGACGATCGATGGCCTCTACATCCAACACACAAAAGTTGGCATCTGGCTCGACGGGCCGATGAACAACGTGGCGGTCGAGAACACGGTCATCATGGACCAGATCGCGGACGGCATCAACTTCCACCAGGGAGTGACAAACTCGAGAGTCGTCAATTCGCTCATCCGCAACACGGGTGATGACGGACTCGCGATGTGGTCGGAGGCGGTCGGCGGGCAGCCCGGAATCGAGGACGCCAACAACGTGTTCGACCACAACACGGTGATGAACCCGTCGCTCGCGAACGGAATCGCCATCTACGGCGGCCGCAACAACACCGTGTCGAACAACATCGTCGCCGACCCCGTGCGCGAGGGCAGCGGCCTCCACGCGGGATCGCGCTTCGGCTCGACCCCGTTCGCCGGCTACCTCCGGTTCACGAACAACTCGACCGTGCGGGCCGGCTCGTTCGAGCTCAATTGGAAGATCGGCCTTGGAGCGATCTGGCTCTACGCGCTCGAAGGCTCTCTCACGGCGGACATCGAGGTTACCGGCGACAATTTCCTGCAGAACACGTACAACGCGATCATGATCGTTTCCGACTTCCCAGTGAAGGATCTCTACTCCATCTCGAACGTCCATTTCCAGGACATCCACGTCGACGGAACGGGCACGTCGGTGCTGAGTGCGCGTTCCGCCGGAAGCGCGACGTTCCAAAACGTCGTCGCGCGCAACGTCGGCACCTTGGCGGGGACGTTGCCGTCGTACCAGGTCGGCATCAATAACTGCGGCTCCTTCCACTTCACGTCGGCGGGCTCGGAGTTCACAGTGACCGATCTCGGCGGCAACACCGGCGGCGGGACCACTGGTCCCTGGCTTGCGCCGTGGGAGCTGCCGAACACGATCACCTGCAACGATCGGCCGCAGGTCGTCCCCCCGCCGCCACCCTCCGCCTGGTAAGCGGTTAGATCGCGAACGGGGGGAGGGCCTCCCCCCGTTCTGCGGATTTGATCCGGCTCTCTCAGGAAAATGAGCAATTT
>WNFR01002725.1_pt1 | contig 18327 bp, 12 predicted proteins | sample 5400221 | NCBI WGS metagenome assembly WNFR01 (sample SAMN13153357, study PRJNA577476) | soil metagenome | isolation source: 40 cm soil under Madrone tree | place: USA:California | collected 2016-06-14
GCAACCCTGGGAATCAACAACGATGCAATAAAGTGGTTCGATTTTCTGCCCGATGGGACATTGCTTGTGCTTGGACAGGATGACAATTCGCTGAAGCGGATCAGCATCACGCCTTCGCCGAATACCGCCGTGGCACAGATGCTTGGCGGCGGAACTGCGGTTGCCAGGGGAAGTAATTGAGCGGGGCTGCTGGAGCGACAGGGCGTCTCGGCACGATTCCAGTTCGGGATTATGTTTCGTCACGGAATACGTAGGGGCGGGTGCCCTCACCCGCCCGGCCGCACCACGCGCGGCAGCAGCGAGAACGGAGCCCAGAGTTGCGAGCAAAGCTCGCCGCCCGGACGAGGGCGTCCGTGCCTACGTAAGCTGTGACGATAGCCGCAATATCTGCGAGGAGGGGAGTTATATGAAGAACACAATACTACTGACTAGTCTTCTCACATGCGCAGTCCTCCTCACCATCGGTTGCACATCCGGCCCGAGCGGCACCTACTCGGACGCAAATGGCGCCGTACTTCTCGAGCTTAAGTCAGGCGGCAAAGCCAATATCACATTCATGGGCGATGTTGCCGATTGCACTGACAGCACGAGCGGTCATCAGCTCACGCTGGACTGCAAAGGACAGGCGGGCAAGATCGCCTTCACCATCCACGACGACGGCTCTCTAACCGGACCGCCGGGAGGGGTTTATGCCGATGTTGCGGAAGCAGAAGTAAAGGTTCATGTGCAAATTATCGACGGCAGGTATAAACCGTCACTGCCCTGGAGAAACCATGTCCAAATGTGATCTGTCTCGTTCCGCGTTGGCTGCCGCAATTTTTGTTATCGCAATATCCACGCTCGTCTCAGGACAGGATGGACTGCAGTTCAATGTTCCGTACCTGTGTCCTGATGGCTCCACTTACGTAATGCAAAAGTGCGAGAAAGGCCCGAAGTTTGAGGCTTGCAACTTCCTGCGCGACGGTAACGCGCAGTACTCAACGCGTGCCGACATGACCGAGCGCATGAGCCACTGCAAACTGAACGGCACCACGTCACACGCGGCAGCAGCGACTGCGGAGCAATCGTCGGAGCTACAGAATTCGCGATGGGAATGCGGCGGCGGGGCCAGCATGACTGTCTTTCAATGCCAGAAACAAGGCGCCCAGGACTACTGCTTCGTCAGGATCGAAGCAAATGGGACCTTCGTCACACAGGCTCCCCTGCCGCGTAGCGCGATTGCGAGCAAGGTGAGTTCATGCAAAGCGCTGCCGCAGTTCAACCCGCCTTATCTAGCCGAATTTCCCAGCGCCTATCGCGTCGTCCAAGGCATGAACGTCGGTAATCCCGTTGACAACATCCGGCGTGCAATCGGCGCCTTTTATCAGTTGAGCGAGATCATCAATGTTCTGGCTGGGCAGCGGGCATCTCGCGGTTACCTGCCTGACGAAAAAAAATTCCTGGATGACTACAGCAGGATTCAAGCCAAACTTGCCCAAGCTGGGGAAGAAAAATTCCCCGGCCAGCAGTTTAATGTGGCTACGAACCCATATCGCTTCAGCCGCACGGATTCGAGGTTTGGGTTTCAAGGCATTCCGGTCTGGACAACTTTCCTTTCCCCAGGCTTGCAGGCGCAGTTTGCTCAGATGGTCGGCGGCAGCAATCCGACTTACAGCGCGAAGATTCAGGAAGAGAGGCAGCGCGCGATCAAGGGCGTGCAGACGGACGCAGAGGCTGCAGAAGCTGAGTCGAAGCCGATGCGGCAGGATAAAGGCAGTGTCGCGATGCGGAAGTGCATGGAATCCGGACGAAGCGATATGGAGTGTTTAGGCGAGGGGATGAAAGTCGGACTGGTCGATCTCGCGGGTGGGAATCCGCTGGCTGGCCTCGTTCCGGGAGTTTCTCCAGGCTTGCGCCTGAGCGGCGTGTATTCGGCAGGAAACTTCAGTCTTGGTTTCGACCAATCCGCGGCAAACATCGGCTGTGGGACACTCGTTCCGCAATCGCTCCCGTATTCGATTGAGCGGACCGCATCTCAATTGCTGATCAAAGTCCCAATCTCTCCCAAGCCGCTGGTTCTTTCCTACAGAACAGATGGAAAATTGGCCGGACCGGGTCCAATTGATGTAGCGGGCCGGGTTGTAATCGGAGGCATGACCTCAACTACATCAACTGGCTACCAGGCGCAGAGCGAAACTACGACGCAGCAGAGACAGATTGATGCCGCCGAAGCGCAGAACTACATCGGCACTGACGCCGTTCACCAGAACGGAATGGAGTACTCGGTAGATCAGCCAGTGACCACGACAACCTATAATGCCGTACCCGTCCAACACTACACCGTGCCCACAGCACCCAAGACGGAGCGATGCAATGCGGCGCTGCTGCCTCCGACTGGCTCGAATATGAAAATCTCTGATGCGCTGACGCAGATCCTCGGCACGCAGGCCAGCAAGGCCGCGAATACTGCGCCTGGACTGCGCCTGATAGGAACTTACGGCACTCAGGGTGGCTTGCAGATTGAGTTCCGCGACGATTCGGCGACGGTGGAGTGTGGCGAAGCGCACGCCGCGGAGGTGTATTCGCTCTTACCGGCGGGCGCGACGTTTGCCGTGAGACTCCAGAATGGCTCCACGCCTTTCACGTTGGCACTGCAGCCGAATGGAACTCTCGTTGGTTCGGGAACGGTGGACGTTGCGGGACGCAGGCTAATTCGATCGACGAACGACGATGTTCATAATTTCGCACCGGTCAACGCGCGCTGCACGGTGGGGACACTGACGGCGCAGAGCGGAAAGTGAAAGTCGCGGATCACTTCAACCGCTCGGACAATCTGGCCTGCTTAGTTTCCTGCTGCAATTTCCGTCCTGATTTCAGCCTCTCCCAGTACTAATCCGGCGCTAGTAGCTACCAGATGAATCTTTCCAGCTTGCGAACGTGAGCGGACGATCAATAGCGCCAACCCGTTGAAAGCTGTTCGATGGTCAGCATGGAACGGTTCGACAGTTGCGGCGTTGCCGTTGTCTACGGCTGCAATGTCTCCAGCGCCAGTCACATTAAAGTGCACGAGATTGTCTGCCATCGGGCACAAGTTTCCGTTTTTATCTTCGATGCGCACAGTGACAAACGAGAGATCATCGCCGTCCGCGTGAATAACATTCCGATCCGGAACCAAAACAATTTTCGCGGGAGCGCCGGCAGTCTTAATTTCCTGTTCAGCTACTTGCTTGTCAGCTGAATATGCGACGGCCTTAAGCGTCCCCGGCTGGTAGGGTACTTGCCAGAGCATCCGGTATTTTGTTGCAAATTTCTTGTCTTCGCTTACATTGGGGCCAACAGGTATTTCTACCGGCCCCGAAAATCGCTTCTTCTTCCCAAGCGATTTTCCGTTGAGGAACAGCTCTATTTCGTCTGCATTTGTGTAAGCCATGACTGGTATGTTCTGCCCTTCACGACCTTCCCAATTCCAGTACGGCAGAATGTGCACCATCGGCTTGGTCGTCCACTGGCTTTGGTATAGAAAATAGCGATCTTTCGGAAACCCAGCCAGATCAACCATGCCGAAATACGAGCTGCGTGCCGGCCAATCCTGGTCGCTGTTTCCACGCCAGTCAAAGTAGGGCGTCGGCTCACCGATGTAATCGAATCCCGTCCACACAAATTCGCCGAGCACATTGGGAAGACGATCCTGATACGTAAATTCGACATCCGGACAGTAAGCCCATGGCGGCGCAATGATGTCGTAACTGCTGATCTGGTGCGACGGATGCTTCTCATACTTTTCTATGGGCAGGTGGTAAACACCGCGAGAGCTGACGCAGGAAGCAGTCTCCGATCCGAAGATGACCCAGTTGGGATGCTCCTTCATGATCTGCTCGTAACGCATCGGCTTGTAGTTGAAGCCGGGTAGGTCCACGTTGTCGGCGAGATGATTTCGGATAGCGTCATCCCACTCGTTGAACGCGGAGGTGGTCGGACGAGTCGGATCTTCTTCGTGAAAAAAATCCGTCAGCCGCTTCGCTCCTTTCCATCCATCTGCCGATTTCTGTTCAGGAATTTCATTCCCAATGCTCCACATGATGATGCTGGGGTGGTTGCGATCACGCCGAACCATGTCGCGTAAATCGCGCTCCGACCATTGGTCGAAGTACTTGCTGTACCCGTTCGGCACTTTCGGGATGCGCCACATGTCGAAGGATTCATCCATGACCACCAAACCCATGCGGTCGCAATATTCAAGCAGTTCGGGCGACGGCGGATTGTGGCTGGTGCGAATCGCGTTGACGCCGCCCGCCTTCATAATCTCCAACTGCCGTTCGGTGGCGCGGCGGTTCACCGCGGCGCCAAGTGCGCCCAGGTCATGATGCAGGCACACCCCATGCAGCTTGTGTACCTTGCCATTCAGAAGAAAGCCTTTCTCTTTGTCGAATGAGCTTGTTCGCACACCGAAGGAACTGGAGTACTTGTCCACCACTCGGTTGCCGTCCACCACCTCACTGACGAGCGTGTACAAATAAGGATGATCCATATCCCAGCGTTGCGGCTTCGTGATTGTCAGAGTCTCGGCTATGGTCCGCGTAGCTCCGGGAGAAATTTGCGTTACCTCGCTGCTGGTTTTGCTCACCAGCTTTCCTGATTCGTCGAGCACTGAACTGCGCAGCACAATGCCAGCTTCGTTTTGCAGCTGGTTTTGGACTTCTGTCTTCACCGACACCGTCGCTTTTTCATCTAAGACTTCAGGCGTGGTGATGTATGTGCCCCACTCCGCAACGTGCGTCGGCCCAGTCACGTCGAGCCATACGTTCCTGTAGACACCCGCTCCTGGATACCAGCGTGACGAATGCTCCTCTGGTGTGAGCCGGACTGCGAGCACGTTCGAGTCAGTACCATAATGCAGGTGAGGGGTCAGCTCGAACGCAAAGCTGGCATAGCCATATGGTCGATGGCCAAGCTCGTGCCCATTGATCCAGACCGTTGCGTTGGACATCGCGCCGTCGAACACAATCGTGAAGCGGCGGCCTTTGGCACTCTCAGACAGAAGAAAGGACTTGCGATACCAGCCAGTCCCGGAGATTGGCAATGCACCCGTGTGCGGGTTCAACTTAGGATCGAACGGACCCTCAATCGCCCAGTCATGCGGCAGGCGAAGCGCAACCCATCGTGAATCGTCAAAGCTGGGACTCTCAGCTCCTTCGGCGACGCCGCGATAAAACCGCCAATTGTCATTGAATCCAATGCGGCGTTCTCTTGAAATCGGAACCAGACGAAAGTCACGTTTTGTGGCCGGAGTCGCAAAGAAAAATGGAATGGCGAGAAATGCTACGAGGCACAGGCGCGCTATCCTACGGATCATTTGTTCTCCTAATGCTTGGGGTCGCGATATGTACGGTCCTCACCTCGCAGATTGGAATCCGACTTGAATCGAGTCCGCGGAATTCCAGCTCAAGCGCCAACGATTTTCTCACATTGAACGAAGTCACTCATCTCAGCCGAACCTTCGGCCTTGCTGGAGTGTGCCACGGGACGAAGTTGAGATGTGGATGAGGAGGCGGAAAGGTGGGTGACGCTGTGCTATGCAGCCTGCGTCAAGGCGTCAAGAGCGAGCCCGAGGAAATTTGGAATTACGCGCTCGGCCCCGGCGCTGAGCAACTGATGTCGCAATCCGTTGCTCGACACGCCGATGCAGCGCATCCCCGCGGACCGGGCAGATTTTATTCCCGAAGGCGCATCGTCGAAAGCAAGCGCATGTTCGGGAAGAAGATTGAGTCGCTCGCACGCCAGGCTGTAAACCATTGGGTGGGGTTTGCCCGCAGTGACATCGCTGGCCGTAACGACTGCTGCGAAGCAATCGCTCAAGCCCATGCGCTCGACAGTAGCGAAGGTCCGAATCTCGCTGGCCGAGGTCGCAATGGCGCAAGCAACCCTAAGACGACTAAGTTCCTCCACAAAGTCAACCGCGCCTGGAATAGGCTCAATGCGGTGTTCCATGCTGCGAAAGATCTCATCTTTCCATTTGCCGTAAGACAGGAGCTCAGATGCAGAGATATCTCCCAGGAAGTGCCGGAGAATCTCCTCTCGAGTGTGTCCGTCGAGGATAAACGAAAGCTCCTCCTCCGAAATGTCTCTATCGACAGAGTGCAAGAATTCGCGCCACGCGGCGCGGTGCGCAGGATGGCTGTTGATGAGGACACCGTCCATATCAAAAACCACGGCACGTATTTGGTTCTCAAAACTCATGCGGCGGATTCCGTGAACTGACCGGGCCAACTGATCTGCGCAGCTTCGAAGTTCTCGACGGTGCCAATGTCTAGGAGGTAGTCAGAAATCGCATAGGCCCGCATGCGTCCAACCAGATGGGGAAGGACGTCAAACGCCAAGTCAGCCATTGGCTGGTCGGGAATTGTATCAAGCAATTCCTGCGTGCCAACCATTATTCCAGCAAACGCTAAATTGCTTTTGGGGTGCGCAGGTTTTTCAACAAAATCCTTGATGACACACTGTTCATCTACCGAGACGATACCGCAGCGTTGCGGGTCGGGGACGGAATAAACACCCAGAGTGGCGGCGCTTTCCGGAGCATGGAAGCGAAGCATGGAATTCAAGTCGGCGCAGGTGAGCACGTCTGCATAGAATACCCAGAAGATGACCTCCGAAGAAACCCAGTGCCGATTCATGCGCAGCGTCCCGGCACTGCCGAACAGTTCGCGCTCCTCGACCACAGTCACGTTGACTGCGTTTGAATGGTTTCTAATGAACGATTTAACCGCGTCGGCATGAGTGTGAGTATTTACCAGCACGTCAGAGATGCCGTGCGCACGACACAAAGAGAGCCAAATCTCCAGTATCGGAACTCCGCGGATAGGCAGCAGGCACTTGGGAGTTGACTCCGTATAGGGACGAAGGCGTGTGCCCAGACCCGCTGCCAGCAGGAAAGCTTTCATGAATCAACTCTCATGAATCAATATGACGAGGCAGTGGGGAGAAACGTCCACCGCGAGGCGCTATGACTGTCATTGTCGATGAAGGGATCATTCACTAGGACCTGTGCCCCCTGGAAATCAAAACAGAAGGTCATTTCTTTCAAACCTTCGGCTGCAAGCGCGCGGCGCACATCGTCCTGACGGGGAGGTTCACAGAAGAGCAGCAAGAACCCGCCGCCTCCTGCCCCCGTAATCTTTCCACCCAACGCGCCATTCTTCAGGGCGATATCGTAGAGCGCATCTATCCGCGAGTTCGAGACCCGCGGGGAAATCTGCCTTTTCGAAAGCCAAGACTGGTGCAGCAAGGAAGCAAAGCCGCGAAGATCACCTGCACTGAGAGCCTCGCGCATTTGATAGGCGAGGCTCTTGATTTCGTGCAAGGCTTCGAGCGGCTTGCGGCTATTTGCCTTTGTGAATTGCTCCTGCTCTGCCAAGATTCCCCACGAGTGGTGGGCGGCGCCGGTAAAGAATAAGAGCAGATTATCCTGGAGTTCGGTCATGGTCGCCGGTCCCAAGTCAATGGTCTGCACGCGCGTGCTCCCATCGGCGAGGAATTCAATGAAGTTCATGCCGCCGAAGGCGGCAGCATATTCATCCTGCTTACCGACATGTCGTTGCAGGACCTCGCGCGCGACATGGAACGCCGTTTCGGCCAGGTCCTGCTTGGAAAGCGGCATCTGCAGATAACTGGTTAACGTCTTCAGCACGTTGACGCAAACGCTGGCCGAAGACCCTAAGCCCGTACCCGGGGGGATTTCAGAGGCGAGAAACAAGTCCACATACATTTCGCGCTCAAGATACTTGAGAGCGGCAACGGGAATCTCGAGGCCGCTACCCTCAATTTCGATAGCAGAAAGTCCGTGCCAGCTTTCGCAAACCCGGAGATCGGAAGAGATGATCTGGATGCATTCATCGGAGCGGCGGCCCAGAATTGTATAAAAATATTTATTAATGGCGGTGTTCAACACCGCACCGTCAAAGCGCTCGTAATAGGCGGGGAGGTCTGTCCCGCCACCGCCGAAACTAATCCGTACTGGACTGCGAACTATGAGCATTGGAAACCGTGGGTTGTGGAACGCGAGGCTGTATCTGCCAAGCCATTTGTGATGGACGACTTTGACGAACCGGAGAAAACAACCGCAAAACCAGCGTCCAAAAGGTTTGAACAAGTAGTGAGATGTCCCACAGAAGATAAGGGTGCATCACATATTGCAGATCGTAGCGGGTCTTCTGTTCAGACGAACTGTGTTCCCGCAGGCCGTGTACCTGAGCCAGACCAGTCATGCCGGGCTTCACCCTGAGCCGCCGCTGGTGCCACTCCGAATATGTCGTGGCCAGTGCGGGCGATTCGGGACGCGGCCCCACCAGGCTCATTTGCCCTCGGAACACATTCCAGATCTGCGGCAGTTCAGTAATACTCAGGCGCTCCAAGAATTTCTCAAACTTTGAATCAGAGAGCACCGGCCGTTGGACGTTCAAACGCAGCATCGGAAAGGGGAGTCCATATTGCCCGCTGCGAACTTCCAATCGAAACCCAGCTCCTTTCTTGAGAAGCAGGACCGAGACAATCGGCAAAAGCACTAGCAAAGACGGGACCAGCAGAACTGTAGCGCCAACAAAATCGAGAGCGCGCTTCAGAGCAACATATCGTGGGCGCAGTCCCGGCTCACGCAATTGCAGCAGCGGAAGTCCATCGAGGCTAACGAGCCTCGGCCTGGAAGCATAAAGCTCATACCATTGCGGAACGACGCTGGTAATAATTCCCATGTCGCGCGTGCGAGCGATGAGCGTGCGAATTTCCGTTGTTAGAGGGTGTTCCAAAGCGACGATGATCTCGTTCACCTGAGACTTCTTCAGCAGATCGAAGATGTCCAGCGTGGAAATTTGCAATGGTGTGCCCGCGCGAGGATTCGAACCTAATTCGCCTGCGCCCTCATTTGGAAACAGAAGGCCAACTACTTTGCAAAGCATCTCAGGGTGCTCCCGAATTTTGGTAGCAACCTCCTGGGCCACTCGACCGCCACCGAGAATGAGAACTCGCCACAGGTCCCGATCTCGATGCCGCATCCGCAGTAGCATCCGCGCGCCGCAGCGTACACCGACGAATCCAGTGCCCAGCAAGAGGATGAAGTATGTCAGTGCGAGCCGAGAAACATAGCTTCGAGAGAAATAGCCGACAGCTGTTACTAGGGCCAGCGTGCAGGAAACGCCCAGAAACAACTGAGATATCATCGCCGACAGCCTCCAGCCACCCCGAAATCCATCCATTTCCATGATGGCTGAGAGTGCAATCCAGGCTGCGCACGTGGCAATGGCGAATGGGAGCAGGGCACGAATAGCAACTCGCTCGTCCGCTGACCAAGTTAGTCCGAAACGAAGTAAGTCGGCACCGAAGAATGCCACGACTATCCACACCACGTCAGCAAGCAAAATCCAGAATTCCAGCCTTCGTGTATTCATTTGTTCACTGCTCGGGGGACAATTTGCGGCCGCATTCGGGATTCTTGCGACTTTCCGTGGTTAATCCGGTCGCGAATGCAGGTAAATAGCGAGTGCGCAACGCAGAGATGCAGGTCCTCGATAACTTGCATGTTGTCGCAGGGGACGACGATGCAGGCATCACACAACGCCAGCATGCGGCCGCCTGAAAATCCAGTTAGCCCAATTGTCGTCAGTCCGGCTTCTTTTGCAACCTGGAGGGCCTTCAAAATGTTGGGCGAGTTGCCACTGCCGCTGATCGCAAAAGCGACATCACTAGGAGCGGCAAAGTTGGCCAACTGCTCGGAGAAAACATTTTCGTAATGCGAATCGTTCGCCCATGCCGTCATCAGTGGAACGTTATCGGTGAGTGCCATCACTTTGAATCTCTTTGCTGAGCCGTTCACTGTGCCTTTTCCAAGATCGCAGGCGAAGTGCGAAGCCAACGCGGCGCTGCCTCCATTTCCAAAGACGAAAACCGTGTGTTGCTTATCGTAAGCCCCAAACAAAACTTCCGAGACGTTGTCCACTTGCTGAAATGGCAGGTTCTTCACAGTCTGGGACAGAAGCTCAAAGTACGACCGGCAATTGGTAGCTGGGTTCACAATCTAAAAGGGAGGGAAAGGCAGCCTTGCGGGTTGCCTATAACGGAGTAAAGAATTACAGAGTTGTTGGTGAGAGTGGCTGGCTACAAATCGAACAGCTACTTGCGAATGCGCAAATGCGGAAATAGTGTCAGTTGCAGCTGCGCCGTCACGTTCGACCGGCCACTGGTTGAAAGAAGCGGAAAATACCAGTGTTCAAATTGAACATTCCCGCTGAGGTTTAAATTGCTACTCAGCAGCATGACCTGCGGACGAACGCTGAAATCATCCAGATGCCCGCCCTCCAGAAAATCGCGGTCGACCTTTTGATATCGATATCCGAATTGTAGCGTTGAGCGTGGCGAGAACCAGTAGGTCAACCAGCCCTGGCCTCCGCGTCCGGCGCGGCCTATCCAGCTACCGAGAATGTTGCCATCGTTAGTGTAGCCATCCCGGTAACGGCGTATTCCGTAATAGACAAATCCGGGAGAGAATTCCCGCGTGTGCGGAGTGCCGATCACCTCGGCGCGAAAATCAAAATGATTGAGCGTGGGCAGCTTCGGCATGTAAAGCCCCAAGTCCATCGAGGGGCGACTTGATGTCAGCGGAGTGTACTCATCCACCGCAAGCGAGTCTCTGTACAAAGTCAGCCAATTCCTCAGTCCAGGAATCCGATAGCTGAAATCGAAAGCGGTGAATCGTTTTCCAGGATTTGTTGAAGTACCTGAGGTATGCGAATAAAAAGTACGCAGAAAATTGCTGAAAGTGAATGGAAGTCCGGGTCCGGCGAACATCGCAGTGAAGCCGGCTCCGAACTCAAAGTTCTGTGTGGGCTTGAAACTTATCTTGAAGCCCTGAATAAATGGCTGCGGCTGAATATTGGTCGGGCCGATCAAGTGATCCTGATCGAATTCAAAGTGATGCCCATCCAAACGGCCGAGAAAATATTCCGATCGGGCATCGCCGAATAATTTCGACAACAAGGGAACGTGATATGGGGAAACATTGTCCAGTTTTACGCCGAGAATTGGTTCTGCATTGTTGCTCATCAGCAGCGGCCCGGCGTATGTCATGCTTAGCCAGTCGCTCTGTTTTCCTGCCGAGATCTGAAAGTTCCGGAACTGGAGTGCAACCGTGCTGTCGAGAAGATCGAAGCGGTTAACTTCGCCTCTGCCGGCGGGAAAGGGAAGCGTGAAATCCGCATTCGCAATCGCCTGCTGGACCGAGGACGAATAGCCGGGCACGGCCGGCGCATGCTGATATTCCCCCTGCAGAGAGAACGAGAGCGGACCAGCAACCGCATGGGCTGTCAGTCCGGAGATGCTGTTGAAGCCGGAACTGTAGGGGCGTCCATAGTCATTGATGACGGTTTGGGCGAAGTGATAACCATCAGTCAGCGGCGTGCCGGAAATATCTGTAGCGCGCGCATAAACGGAGTCCAGGCTCACGCCGACGTTGGCTGCACCATTCAGCCGGGCAATTTCGCTGTCGAACTCCTGCGACAACGTGTCATATATCCTTCCTCCCTCGCCACCTTCGACGTCGTCAGAATGCATTTGCTCGCCGGCTTCCTCGACAAGCCGCGCGCACTCCATGCGCGTCCAAGGGCGCACGCCTTGGTAGCCTGTCTTGACAAACCCTAGTGCCTCCAAGCGGTCAAACAGCGGATAAACCCAATTGTCGGGCGGGACGTACGGAGAACTCATGTTCTTGGGGTCGCGTTGCTTGGGTTCGTCGCTCGGTTCAAAGTAATTGCCCCACGCCGCGCCGCCAAGTTCCGGGTCATGATGGGCGCGGTAGACTTCATGGCCGAAGTACCAACCTAGGCCCGCTCCGATGACTACATCAGAAGCAAAATGTTGGTGCGCGTTCACGCGCGTGACGGTAACCGCAGTAGCCAGGCCGTAAGCAGCCAGTTTCGTCAGCGGCCCTGGATATTCATGCGCCACAACACTTGCTATCGACCAGGAGAGAGCCGAGTGCTCCGAAGGGAATGAGGTTCCGCCGTTGAAAAAACTGCCAGTGCCGGTGGACTGGTACGGTCGTTGCCGCTGGGTGCTTACCTTTATTGCGTAAGTGATCCCGGTGGCATTAATGGCAGCTTCGGCCGCAAGCAACCCGGTTTCGCGTAGGTGATCATTACTCGAGAATTTGCCAAGGATGAACGCCCCGCCGCCCGCGCCAATGAGTGAATACAAGCTGTAATCGGAAATCTTGAGGCTTGTGTTGAGTTGTCCAGGTCTGTTCGGGACCTGTTTGGAAATCCAGCTGTCACTTGCTATCAATGCTGCCGTGCCCCCAGCGACCGGGAGTATCCATTTGAGGTCGTTCTTTCGCAAGTGTCCCGGAACCGTCCAAAAGTGTTCCTGGTCCTTCACAATGTGCTTGACGAACGGTGATACCAGGCGATTCTCAGGGTCGACTCCGGGCTGCAGATCATAATTGCTGTCTTGTTTCTTCTGCTTTGACGGCCTGAGCTGCTGAGGACTGCCGTCTCCGCCACTATCGCGATTTTGCTGCTGCTGCGCTTCACAGACTATGGCAAGGAGGAATACCACGAGCGCACAAGATGTCGTGAACCGAGTGGGTCGCATGTCACGCCGAACAGGAGTTAGAATCCGCGTGCCACCTGCACAGCGATTCCAATAGCAGACACGACTTGCGCCACCTGCAATGTCTCCCTCCACTTGAACCCGCCGCCAAATGCTTTACTCGGCACCACGATCATGTCGCCGGGCTGCATGGCAGAATCCAACGCTCCACCGGTAAACATCCCCTTCGGGCCTCCGGCCACACTTCCATCAGCTCGAACAATGAAGATGTTCTTCTTGTCGGCAACCGATGTGGGCCCGCCGGACTGGCGCAAATACCAATGAGCGCTCTTGCCAGGACGGAACGCAACGCCTGTTGCGTTGTAAACCGCTCCCTGTACCATCACGAAATTTGGTTTTTTGGGAACGAAGACGGAGTCACCCGCGCGAAGTTGAATATCAGCTTGAGTGTGCACCCACGATTTGCTATTGCTGATGTGGATCACTAGGCGGCCGACCGCCGGTGTGGTCTGGAGCTTCTGCAGCGTATCGCGCCACTGCAGCGCGGATGCTTCGTCGGTTCCGGCTGCGGCACCTTCCTGCTTTGCCACCGCGACCAGTTGGGCCCGGTTCTTCTCAGCCAATTCTTGCACCTGCGCGCGCTCAAAAATAGTCCCGTAAACGTACGCGTCTTGCCGGAATCCGCCGGCCCGAGCGATTACGTCGCTAAGATGTTCTCCGTCCTTAATACCGTAGGTTCCAGGATGCACAACCTCTCCGTCCACTTTCACGGTCGCGCCAATGTCTTTCCAGCCCGCGAGTTGGCCGATGGTGAGCACATCGCCGGCGCGCAGGCGCATGTCGGTGTCTGGCTCACCACTTAAAGCCCGCCCAATAGCGATCGGAATGTGCTCGCTTTCAACGCTTTGTCCTTGCTCTAGCGAATAGCGGGTCAGTTCGGCTACCTGCGTATAAGCAGAGCGTTTCACGCCCCCCGCAAGCCGAACTAGCTCAGTCGCAGTCATGTCGCTGCCGAGCGCATATTTGCCCGGCCTTGAAACTTCGCCCTGAACTTCAACAGTCGGTGGATCGAGCCTCATCACGTCCTTGTGGACGAACACTCGGTCTTGCGGTTCGAGCAGGATATTGTCGTGCGCATCTCCAGCCAGTGCCTTGCGGAGATTGGCATTGATCACTTGTACCTTGCCATTACCTGTCTTGCGGAACACTTGAACATCATCGAGTTGCGCATCCGGAGAGATGTTACCGGCGAGGAAAATGGCGTCGCGAAGATACGTGGCTCCGTTGGCGACATGATCCCCAGGATCGCGGACCTCTCCTGTCACAGTAATGATTGGCGGGTCTTCAAAATCAAAACGGCTGAAGACGCGGACAGTGTCAAATGGCTTTAGTACGAGTTCCTGATCGTTGCCATTTAATGCGTCACCAAGGTTGAAAGCGATAATTTCAGGCTTGTAGTCAGGAGCGCTCAAGCGAATGATTTCGGCGTGCTGCTTATAGGGCTCAGGCAGGACATCGCTGTAGGCGTGAATGAGGTCGGTGACCTTCATGCCATCGCGAAAAGCGTACTTGCCCGGACGAAAGACGTGGCCGTCCAGGTAAACCGTCTTTTCGGAGAAGGGAAGAATGGGCGAGATCTTGATCTTGTCTCCGTCTTGTATCTGAAATTTCTCGAGCGCTTCAGTGACCGTCTCCTGATTGTTGTCGGCAGGAATATCAAGTCGAAGCATCGCCCGGCTTTCGTGGGCCTGTACACGGTCTACATCAACGTGGCGTAAGGTGCCCGACGGCAACACTCCACCCGCGAGTTCCAGTACCTCGGCGAGACTCTTTTCGCCAGCAAGTTCATAGATTGCCGGACGGCGCACCATTCCTTCCAGCGTGATCTCCTGCCCAATCGGAGGAACAAGGATGGTGTCGCCTGACTCAAGCCGCTGCATACCGGAATGCACGCCGTGCAGGAGCAAGTCATAAAGGTCGACATTTTCCACCATCTGATTGCCGCGATAGTGCTTGAGCAGGCGCATAGATCCCTTGCTGGTCGGCCCTCCAGCTTCGTAAAGAGCATTCAACGGAGTTGAGAGCGAACTCACATCGTATGCGCCGGGGCGCTGAACATCGCCCACCACGTAGACCCGCACAGTCCGCAAGCGATCGAGCGAAATATCTGCTTCCAGTTCGCGAAACTGGCTGCGTAGGGCAGATTGCACGATTCGCTGCACGTCGCCGAGAGATTTACCTGAAACTTGAACGCTGCCGATTTCAGGAAGGCTAAGGCGTCCCTCTCGGTCCACTACCCGGTGCAGCCGTTGCGAAATGCTTCCCCACAGATCAATATTCAAACCATCGCCCGGTCCGAGGACGTAGTCAGGACCAGCCGGAAGATCCATCGGAAGCTGGTCCATATTGCCGGTGCCAATTTCAAATATGTTTATGCCAAAACGTTTCAGCTCGATCGGTCGTCGTGAGTATTGGGAGTAGAGATCGTATAGAGACGGAACATCGGCATAGGGGTTGGCGCGATGCATGAGCGCCGGCTGGTCCTGTATTCGCTCAGGCCTTAGGCGGGACCCGTTCTGGCCATGTAACGAATAATTTGTTTCCAGCCGGGCTTGTTGAGGCAAAGTGGTCTGCGGCTGCCTGTTGAATGCGTCTTCCTGAGACTGTGACATCTGTTGCTGCGGGGACGACGAAGGTCCGACCCCTGACCCTAGCGTAGCGGCGGCCAGCTTGGCCATGTCCGGCTGTCCTCCGGACAACGTGCCCACCGATCCACTTCTGGAATACGCGCTGACCAACTGTTGAACTTGTTCCGGGCTGATCTGCTGGCCCCCGTTGATCACGTTGAGGGGAAGCCCTTGTGGGTTCTCCTGGCTGGATCCTGCATCGCCCAAGGAAGCTTGCAAAAGCGCCCGGCGCTGGTCGTCTGGCAGCGACTGAGGGGGAGTCTGAGGATTGCCTTGAGATGGTACGTTGGGCGCCAATGTGGGGTAGCCCTGACCTTGGCGACTTGATGGCTGCCTCCCATACTGAGTTTGGCCATTGGACTCGCGGTCCTCGGAACCATACCTGTCTTCGTAATACTGCTGTGCACGATTCGCGGCCTCTTCTGACAGTTTCTGTTGTTCTTCTAGCTGCCGAGCCATTTCTTCTTGCGTGGGCTTCGCCCGAATATATCCGCGCTCGACAATTTGCTGGGTTATCAACGCGCGAGTCTCCTCATCCTCATGGACCAGGCGAAAGACAGCCTCGTCGCTCAAGTCCTTGGACTGCAGCACTCGGCCTTGTTCGTAAGCCTTTCGCACTAACATCTTTTTTACTTCGACAAAGAGTCCCGGCTCCTGTTGAAGAAGGAGAATAATTTTTTCCGGCTGGAGAGAAACAAGACGATCCGCTTCCCGCTGCGCTCGAGAATCAGCTTCATGAATGGCCCGCGGCCGCTCAGGATAGCTCTCTTTGTCGCTGTACTGGCGCTCTTGAGCTCGTAGCTCTACTACGCACAGAGTGAATACGACCATTACGACAGCAAGAGAAACGCTCGTCTTCATGTGACCTCGCAAGCTTCTGTTCTTCCTGTACCTTCGTGCCCTTTAGGACCCCGTCAGGGTAACCATAGGCACAGGTAGACAAACTGGAGAAATGCAACTCAAATCAAAACAGCGGAACAACATCCGCTTCATCAACTTCGAGCGCGACCGAACGCATGATCGCGTCAATCGAGATCACAAGCCGGCAATTGTTCTTTCGTCGAATAAGAATTCCTTGTGCCCCGCTGAGCGGCCCGTAAACCACCTTGACTCGGCGTCCAGCTGTAAGATAGGGGTGTTGGTCTGGCTTCATTTCCTGCGAAAGGCCGTTACGCAACGCATTCAGCTCATTCTCGGGAAGCGCGGCAGGGTGTCCATTAAACGAAACGAAACGCGAGACTCCGGGCAGTTGCAGCACTCGTAGCCGATCCTTCAGCGCTAGGCGGACGAAAATGTAGCCGGGAAAGAGGACCAGATCGAGCAGTTTACGCCGATCTTTCCAGCGCCGCGCAGAGCGATACAGCGGCAGGAAGTATTCAATCCCGCGCTCCTCCAGTTGATGGGCGACCGTCTTTTCATGCCGGGCTCGAGTGCAGGCGGCATACCAGCTACCGTTCGCAGAACTGATGTCCGCAGGCACCGAATCCAGAACTACTGGTTCAACAAGCGGAGTCATTGCTAATCCGTAGCTTCGCCCTCTCACTTACAGGGCACGCGTGAGCTAACCTCTGGTAACTCAGTTCTTTGCGCGACTTTCAGCGCATGTGCCTCATCACCCTCACGAGGCGAAACAAAGTTCCTCAATTACCATGGCCTGATTTATCCAGCAGAGCTGAATTCCCGAAACAACGCACAGTCACCGGCTTCCTTCCCCGAAGGTGCAGTAAAAGCGGAGTGGTCCTGCTGGGAGTAAATCTCGTTCCTCGGATAATTTCGGCATCCGCTTGGATGGGCTCACGATGAACGCGAGTTGCTTGCCGGGAACTCGGGTCAAGAAGGGTGAATGTGAATACCTGATGAATCGTTATGGCGAGTGGATCGGCAGCCGGCGATCAGCTACAACTCTGATTTCGGATTTGAACTCAGCCCTTCACGCTGACCTTTGAAAAGGACAGGACTGCGGTCCCCGGGCGAGGCGTGCCCATCCATGTCGCAGGACGGAAGGTCGTAAAAATCAGCATGTTCTTGATTGGATGAGGAAGGTCTTTGACTTCTTCAGGATTCGACAAAATCCGATAGTCCTGAACCCGGCCGTTAGCATCGACATACGCTTCAATCACGAGAGAATCTTCACTGATTGCGCCGAGAGCAAAACCGAAACTGCTCTGCTGCAGTTCGGGCCCTGTGGAAAGCATAAGCGGGACGTCCGCCGTATCGGCTTGTACCGGGAGGGGAAGAGCAACGAAGCCAGCTAGCAAGCCGAAAACTAATACTGTGACCACCAGGCCCGTGGTGGCCGGCACCATAAATGCGCGCAGCATATTTTCGAAATTCACTCGGAAGCTGCTGAGGTACGCTTCACGTTTGCGAGCAGCTTCGCGCGAGATTGCCAGACGCAATTTGAGAGACAAATCCTCTGGCGCTCTGGCCCGGCCTACTCTTGTAACCAGTTTCTGGGTCTGACGCAGAGAGTTGTATTCTCCGGCGCACGAGTCGCACTCACGCAAATGTTGCCCCAAAGAAAACATCTGCTTTCCGGTAATTGCCCCATCCAGATAAGCCGAAAACATCGACCTTGCTTGTCCGCAGGTCATGACGCTACCTCGATTCGCTTGCCACGCGAAACCTGATCGACCGCACTCCCCTGTGCCGAGTTTCTCAAGCCCAGTTCGGGCCGAACTTCCTTCACGTATTCGCACAATCGTTTTCTGAGCGCATCACGCCCGCGGGTGATCCTCGACTTAACAGTGCCCAAGGAGACCTGCGTAATCTCGGCGATCTCTTCGTAGGACAGTTCCTCAATGTCGCGCAAGACGACGGCCGTCCGGTAGGGCTCCGAAACCTTACGGAGTTCCTGTTCCACACGCCCCTGCACCTCGTGATCAGCAGCAGTATCGAAAGGCGATTTGTGTGGATCGACAAGCGCCGAAGCAACTTCCTGCGAGAAGTGCTGTTCGGAAGTGCTGTCAGTTTGCTCCATGGACGTCTCTTTGGATTTGTGACGAAACCACCAGCGGCGGCGGTTGGAAGCCTCGTGGATAGCGATGCGATAAATCCAGGTCTTCAG
>WNFR01005415.1_pt1 | contig 18320 bp, 12 predicted proteins | sample 5400221 | NCBI WGS metagenome assembly WNFR01 (sample SAMN13153357, study PRJNA577476) | soil metagenome | isolation source: 40 cm soil under Madrone tree | place: USA:California | collected 2016-06-14
GGACACCAGGGATGTCCCATTTGCGCAAATACTCATCGAGCGACATTTCCGAGCGCCAGTTGCTCGGAATTTCGCTCAGCTCCTCGATCACGAATCCGCGCACGTGCGGCGATCGGCTTTCCTGGTCGGTCGAGTTGATGCCGTAATTTCCGATGAGCGGATAGGTCATGGCCACGATCTGGCCGCGATAAGAGGGATCGGTCAGCACTTCCTGGTAACCGGTCATCGCGGTGTTGAAACAGATTTCGCCCACCCGTGTGCCGGCGGCGCCAAATGATTCGCCCTCGAAATGTCTGCCGTCTTCAAGGGCGAGGATTGCTTTCATCAGCTCAAAAACGTTCAACGCTCAACGCCCAACGCTCAACTGAAATGTCGCTTCGGAAAAAGAAAAAAGGCTTGGATTCGTCAATTAATCCAAGCCCTTTCATAAAATTTTACCCCGCCGATGCCGTTTAGGTGGATCTCCCGTTCCCTTTCGGTAAACGGCGGATGACCGTCGCTGCGGTTCCTGACTTCCAACTAAGGCCTGTCATTCTCCGCGCAACCAAGCCTCCTTATTTCGTCAACTATCGGTTCGGGGACGTCACCTTTAATCTCGAACATCGCAGGGTAAATTTTCGAGAGCCGTCAGTTGAGAGTTGAGAGGTAAGCACTGGTTTCCTGCCCAACCCTCAATCAACGGCTCTCACTTTCAAAGAACTACTCGCGCAATTCTGCGCTGAGTTCGCGTTGCAATCGCTCGCGAATTTTCGCGTGCGCTGCAGTCACTTCCTCACTGGTCAGTGTGCGACTTCGGTCGCGATATGTCAATCGGTATGCGAGCGACTTTCGCGCCTCACCGATTTCTTCTGTGAATAAGTCGAACAGCCGCACGCTTTCGAGCAGCGGCTCTTTCGGATTTTCAATCGCGCGCAGAATGTCCGCGTGCGAAATTTTCTCCGGAACAATCATCGCGATGTCACGCGTAATCGCGGGAAATCTTTCGATCTCGTGAAACGTCTTCGCCGACGCCGGCGCGCCGAGAACAAAGTCGATATGGAGTTCAGCGAGAAAAACCGAACCCGACGCGTCAATTGTCGATGTTCGTGCTCCGGAAAGTTGCCCCGCAAAACCGATCGAGCGATTGCCCGATAGAATCTCCGTGGCCAGGGCGAGATCGGAATGTTCGCTGCGGCGAAACGAGAGCGACGGAAGTATGAGCGATTCGATTGCGCCTTTCAGATCGACAAAATCGAGCTGCCGTTTCTCACGCGTTCGCCAATGAGGCGCGCTCGCTTTTCTTCCCCAAAGCAAAATTCCAAGGCGGCGTTCTTCTTTTCCACCTGGCGGAACGAAAACGCGGCCCAGTTCAAAAATCGCGACGCGCTCTGCGCCCGCGCGGACGTTGCGGTCCAACACTCCAAGCAATCCGGAAATCAGACTTGGCCGCAGCGCGACATGATCTTCGCTTAACGGATTGCGAAGTTGGATCGCGTCCTCACCAAAAGCGATTGCCGTCCGCGGAATTAGTTTCGATGTTCGCGCTTCGGAAATCCCGTAGGCGGCCAGTCGTTCACGCAACGAAGATTCGAGGTCGTGAGAGCGATCGGCCGCGCTCGATGGCGTGAACCGGCTTCGGTCGGTCCCGGAAATCTTGTCGACGCCGTGCGCGCGCACGACTTCCTCGATAAGATCGACATCGCGCTGCAAGTCGCGCCGATAACTCGGGATTTTCCATGTCGACCTTCCACTCTTACTCTTGCTCGCGCTCTTACTCTTGCTCAGACCAAATCGCGCCAAGATTTCCTCGACTGTTTTCGGTTTGATTGCCAGTCCAACAACTTGATCGCATTTGTGGTAGCTCAAAGAAACGTCCGAAAGGTTCGCCGGAATTTTTCCAGCGGCTGCGATTTCCTTCGCCGGTTGTCCATTCGCGATTTCGCGAATCAATTCGGTTGCGCGCTGCGACGCGCGCAAAACCATTCCCGGATCGACACCGCGCTCAAAACGGTAACTCGCGTCGCTCGGCAGATTTAGATTTCTTGCTGTGCGACGAATGCTCGCCGGCAAAAAGTAGGCGGCTTCGAGCAGAATATTTGTGGTCGATTCGGTGACTCCGGTTTCTTCGCCCCCCATCACACCGCCAATTCCGATCGCGCGCTCGTCATCGGCGATCATGAGGTTCTCGGGTGTGAGGGAATAAGTTTTCCCGTGGAGCGCGAGAAACTTCTCGCCTTCGCGGGCCAGGCGCACATTGATCCCGCCTTTGAGTTTGTCGGCATCGAACGCGTGTGTGGGCTGACCCAGCTCGAGCATCACGAAGTTGGAGATGTCGACGATGTTATTGATCGAACGAATTCCGACGCTCTCAATTTTTGCGCGCAACCAAGCTGGACTTGGCCCGACTTTCACATTGTCGATCTTGCGCGCGGAGAAAAACGGACACTCGCGTAACGCTGTAATTTTCACGCCTTTTATTGATTTGGGTAGGGACGTTTCTCCGAGACGTCCGACTTTAGGGACGCCTCGGAGAGGCGTCCCTACCAACGCCGCAATTTCGCGCGCGAGACCGAAATGGCTGAGCAAATCGCCGCGGTTCGGCGTGATTTCGACGTCGAGAATAGTGTCGCCTGGAAAAAGATCGGCGATCGGCGCGCCGATCTTTGCGTCAGGCGATAAAATTAAAAGTCCGGACGCATCGTCGCCGAGACCGAGCTCAATCGGGCTGCACAGCATTCCTTCGCTTTCGACGCCGCGCAGTTTGCTTTTCTTGATTTCCAATCCGTTCGGCAGTTTCGCGCCGGGCAAAGCGAGCGGAACTTTGTCGCCGACTTTGTAATTGGTCGCGCCGCAAACGATCTGCCGCTTCGTTCCGCTGCCATCATCCACTTCGCAAACAGTGAGACGATCGGCATTGGGATGGCGCGATGACGCCGTGATTTGCGAAATGATTACCTTGTCGATCTTCGCACCGCGCGTTTCGATATTTTCGGTCTCGACGCCGGCGCGGGTGAGCAATTCCGCGATCTCCTCAGCGTTCTTTGGAAGATTGACAAATTCGCGCAGCCAGTTAACGGAGAATTTCATTTTGTCCGGTAGCGCGCGCGTTTCGCGTGTTGGTTTTGGCGTCTCGCCAAAACAGTCTTTCGAAAAGTTCGCGATCGCGAGAAGAAATCGCCGGCACGCGAGACGCGTGCGCTACCCAGAACAGAAATCGCGCTCATGCGAATTGCTTCAGAAACCGCAAATCGTTCTGCGCGAAAAGGCGGATGTCGGGAATGTCGAACAAGATCATGGCAAGCCGGTCCATGCCCAGACCGAAGGCGAAACCGGTCCACTTTTCGGGACCGTAGGCTTTGTCACCGCGCGCTTTGTTCACGGCTTCGAAGACGGCCGGGTGCACCATGCCGCAGCCGGCGACTTCAATCCATTGGTCGCCACGCTTCAGCGCTTTCGACTTCACGTAGATTTCCAGGCTTGGCTCGGTGAATGGGAAATAGTGCGGGCGAAACTGCACCGCGGTATCCGGTCCAAAAAGTTCGCGCATGAAAAATTCAAGCGTGCCTTTCAGATCGGCGACGCTGACGTTTTCATCGACATAAAGACCTTCGATTTGATGGAACTGCGCGCTGTGGGTCGCGTCGACTTCGTCGCGGCGGTAACAGGCGCCAGGCGCGATGACGCGCATGGGCGGCGGCGCGGCTTGCATCGCGCGGATTTGCACCGTCGATGTGTGCGTGCGGAGCAAACGTCCGTCCGGCAAATAAAATGTGTCCTGTTCGTTCCGCGCCGGATGTTCGGGTGGTGTGTTGAGCGCGTCGAAGCAATGCCACTCATCGTCGATGTCCGGTCCATCGGCGAGGGCGAAACCCATGCGGCGAAAAATGTCGATCGAGCGATCGAGCATCTGGGTGAGGGGATGAAGCGCTCCGCGCTCGTGCGGAGTGCCCGGCAGCGAGATGTCGATGTTGGCCAGCGCGCCCGATTCTTTTTGTGCGCGAAAATTCTGCGCGCGTTCTTCGATCGCCGCGGTCACGGCGTTGCGGACTTCGTTGAGCAACTTTCCAACGACCGGCTTTTCGTCTTTGCCGAGCGTTTTCATTTGCTCGCCCCACGCGGAAACGCTTCCGCTGCGGCCGAGATATTTTACCCGGGCAGCTTCGAGCGCTTGCGCGTCGCGCGCATCGCTAATCTCGCGCAGGGCGGCGTCGCGTAATTCTTCGAGCGGATGAGCCATTTGAAGTGAACGTTGAACGCACTATGCGCAACGCTCAATCAATAAGTGCGACCCCGAATGCTCTCGGGGCCGCTACCAAAAAACCTACGCTGCCTTCTTCTTTGATTTGGATTTGCTCTCGAGCGCGCTCTTCGCTTGCTCGACAATCGATTTGAAGGTTGCGTCGTCGTTAATAGCGAGATCGGAAAGAATCTTGCGGTCGAGGCCGATGCCGGCAGCTTTCAGCCCTTCGGCAAAACGGCTGTAGGTCATGCCGTTGGCGCGAGCGGCGGCGTTAAGTCTCTGGATCCACAGATAGCGGAAAGTACGTTTGCGCGTTTTGCGGTCGCGATAGGCCCAATATTTGCCTTTCATGGTCGCGTCCTTGGCGTAACGAAACAGTTTCGAACGACGACCGCGGTAACCTTTGGCGGACTTGATGACGCGTTTGCGCCGCTCCCGGCTGGCCGGGGCGTTGGTGGCTCTTGGCATTTTGCTTTGTCCCGAATTGCTCCAGGACTCCTCGTTCAGCGAGCTGTTATTTTATTGTCGATCTTTCCGACCTCGCTCACCGATTTAGTCCCGCAATCGCAGGACCAGGTGGAAAGATGAATGTTGGTGGGCGGGAAAGGTAGACGCCTCGCTCGAGATGACAAATGTTTTCCAGCGAAGGCGCAGCCAAAATGACGAAGCACGAATGACGAATGACGAAAAAATGCTGGCGCGCCGTTTCGTCATTTGAGCATTCGGATTTCCTTCGACATTCGGGATTCGGATTTCGACATTTTCTGATATAATTCGCCCATGCACTGGCTTGGGCGCCATCGCCGAATCATTTTGGCATTGATCGCCGCGTTTTCGACCGGTGTTGTCTTGCTGGCGCACTTTTTCCCGCAGGCGCCTTTTCTTTCCGGGATTTGGAGCGCTGAGCATAGTTTTGCCGACTTATTGCGTCGGGAGGGGCGCAGAACCACGACGCACAAAGATTTTGTTTTTCTGGGGATTGATCAGCAATCGCTGAGCATGGATTCGGTCGAGCCGGATGAGATCGCAAACAGTCGCGCCCTGCAATTGATGGCAGAGCGGCAACCTCCGTGGTCGCGCGAGCTCTGGGTCCTGCTGATGGACAAGCTTTTTGCCTCCGGCGTACGAGTCATCATATTCGATATGGTCTTTAGTCCGCCCAGCGATGCCGACGCCCAATTTCGCGCTGCGCTGGAAAAATATCGTGATCGCGTCGTGATCGGCTCTAACATCGACTACAAAGTTCTTAAACAGCACGTTGTTCCGAACAAAACATTAATTCCTGCGCCGCAAACGCAGGACGATCGAGTCGGTTTCGTTAATTTCTGGCCTGACTTCGATGGCATAGTTCGACATTCGACCTTTCATGTGTCTGAGCGCCAGCTTGCCGATCTACCGGAATTTCCCGGCGAGGAAATTTTCACATCGTTGGCGGGACGCGCTTTAGGAAAACTAGGGCGGGCCGATGCATTGCCAGGCGATTTAAAGGGTTACGCGATCCGCTTCGGATCAACGCAAGCCTATTCTCCTCGCCCATTGTATGAAGTTTTTCTGCCTGCCAGCTGGCATTCGAACTACGGCGATGGAGCATTCTTCAAAGACAAAATAGTTCTCGTCGGGCCGTCCGCACAGATCATCCACGATTTTGTCGATACGCCGATTGATCCAAACCTTTATGGCGCCGCGATGCACTTGCACGCGCTGGCTGCGGCGCTCGACCACGAGTTTCTTTATGAAACGCCGATCCGTGTCGATTTCATTTTAGTTTTACTCGGCGGTTTGTCGGCTTGGGTGCTCGTCGCGTTTCTGCGCCGGCCGTTCCTTTGTTTGGTCACGCTGCTCGGAATCAGCGGCGCTTATCTCGGGCTGGCGCGGATTCTCTATGACCAGGTCGGCCTGCTTGTCATGGTCGTGCCGACGTTGAGCGTGTTTTTAATGAGCGGGCTTGTTGGACTCGGGTTCGAATACGCGCTGGAACGCCTGGAAAAAGTGCGGACGCGGCGCACCCTGGAACGCTACGTCTCGAAAAATCTGGTCAAAGAGATTCTCGATAATCCGGGCGGTTATTACAACTCGATGCTCGGTTCCCGAAAACCGGTTACCGTTCTTTTTTCGGATATCGTCGGATTCACTAATCTGACCGAGCGCGCCGATCCGGTCTCGCTGGTCAAACAACTAAATGAGTATTTGAGCGCAATGGTGCCGCATGTCTTCAATAATGCCGGCACGCTCGACAAGTTCATCGGTGACGCGATCATGGCGGTTTGGGGGAACGTGAGCAGCCGCGGCACCGCGGAGGATGCGAAGTTGGCGGTGCGCACAGCGCTCGGGATGCGCGCTTCATTGCGCAAGTTGAATGAGGGCTGGCGGGCAGAAGGACGGCAGGAGTTAGGCTTCGGTGTCGGCATCAATCATGGCGAAGCGGTCATCGGCAACATCGGATCCTACGAACCGCACGAGCGTCTCGATCCCACGGTCATTGGCGACGCGGTCAATCTGGCGTCGCGACTTGAGGCGCTAACCCGCCAATACAGCGTCGATGTTCTAATCGGCGCAAGCGCGGCGGAATTGGTGCGTGACGAATTTCACCTGCGCTCGGTCGCGCTGGCCCAAGTCAAAGGAAAAACAAAGCCGGTCGAAGTGTTCACACTTATTGGCGCGCGGAATGAAGATGTCGATCCAGAACTGTTAAAGTGGCTGGAGTCTTACGAGGAGGGAATCGCAAAGTTTCGCAATCGTGATTTTACCCAGGCGAAAATTCTCTTTTCACGCTTCCTTGAATTTTATCCCGATGATTATCTTGCAAAGATGTATCTCGAACGCGCGCTTGAATATGAACGGCAACCGCCGGACGAAGCGTGGAACGCGGTCGAAGTGTTTAAGAAGAAGTGACAATCGCAGTGCGATTATTGTAGAGGCGTTTGTGCCAAGCGCTTGTTTTGAAGAATCGGCGTTTGGCACAAACGCCGCCACAACTTCACTGGCACAATCATCTGAGCCGCGTAAAGAATGGGCGTGACGAAAACCGCGCCGCAGCATTTTCATTTCATGGGAATTTGCGGAACGGCGATGGGTTCGGTGGCTGCGGCGTTGAAGGAGCGCGGCTTTAAAGTCACCGGCTCGGACGAAAACATTTATCCGCCAATGTCGACCTTTCTCCAGGAGCACGGCATTTCTTTGAGCGAAGGTTTCCGCCAGGAAAATATTCCGGCCGATGTCGATGTTGTCGTCGTCGGCAATGCGATTAAACGCGGCAATCCGGAAGTGGAATCTGTGCTCAACCGCAAACTGTTTTATCTCTCGTTGCCGGAAGTTTTGAGAAATTATTTTCTGCGCGGCCGGCACAATCTCGTCGTGACCGGGACGCATGGAAAGACCACGACCACGGCACTGCTAACGTGGATCATGGAAAAAGCGGGACGCAAACCGGGTTATCTCATCGGCGGCATCCCAAAAAACTTCGGCGAAGGCGCGCGGCTGAACGATTCGAAATATTTCGTCATCGAAGGCGACGAATACGACACGGCGTTCTTCGACAAGCGCTCGAAGTTTGTCCATTATCTGCCCGAGCTTGTGATCGTGAACAACATTGAGTTCGATCACGCCGACATTTTTAACAATCTCGAAGAGATCAAGCTGAGCTTCCGGCGTTTGCTGAACATTGTGCCGCAAAACGGCATGGTCCTGTTGAACGGCGACGACCACAATTGCGTGGAAGTGGCGCGGGATTGTCTCGCCCAGATGGTCGAGGTCGGCTTCTCGAAAAACTGCGCTCAGCGAATTCGTGACGTTTCTTACTCATCGAAGGGTTCACGCTTCAAGCTCGGCCAGGAAACTTTTGAGATCCCGCTGGTCGGCGAATTCAACGTGCGCAATGCTGCCATGGCCGCGACCGCCGCGCGATTTTACGATGTACCCCGAGCGAAGATCGACAACGCGCTGAAAAGTTTTTCCGGTATCGCGCGGCGTCAGGAAGTGCGTGGCGAGGCTCGCGGGGTAAAAGTGATCGACGATTTCGGGCATCATCCCACCGCGATCGCTCAAACGCTGACCGCGTTGCGCCACCGCTACTCCGGTCACCGTCTTTGGGCAATCTTCGAACCGCGTTCAAACACGACACGGCGCGCGGTTTTTCAAGAGCAACTCCCCGACGCGTTCAAAGATGCGGACGGCGTTTTCATCGCCGAGGTTGCGAGGCTCGAGCAAATCCCGGAACAAGAGCGATTGCATCCCGAAGCGGTGATGAAGGCGATTGCGCAATCAGGGCGTCCGGCGTTTTACGAAAAAAACGCGAACGCGATTGTCGATCGCATCGTGCCGATGCTGAAACAGAGAGACATCGTCGCCGTTTTTAGCAACGGCGGTTTCGACAACATTCATGAGAAATTGCTGGCGCGATTGAGATCGTAATTCGTTACATCGTTAAATCGTGAATCGTCTGACCGCCGATTTAACGATTTATGGTTCACGAATCAACGCGGCGGCGAAGCCGCCGATGTGTGATCGTGCACAATTCGCCAGCCATCGTTGGTTTTGCGGAAAATTAGCGTGAAGCAGCCGTGCGGTTGATCTTTAGCGCGCTTTAATTTCCAACGGCCGAGCACGACCGCGGAATCGTTGCTGAGCCGGGTGATTTCGAGATCGGAAAAAGTCAGCGTGCCCATTTTGGCGCGATCGGAATATTTTTTCTTGTAACGATCGCGCACGGTCTGCCAGCCGCGGGTCACTTTGTCTTCGGAAACGAAGACCGGAAAGTCCGAGCTCGCCTCAGGACGAGTCCGTCCGATTGGCGGACCGGACTGGCGGCTTGCGCGCGCGTAGCCGTTCATGAAGGCGTCGATATCGCCGCAGTTCCATGCTTCCTGCTGAGCTTGAATCACGGCCGTGATCTGCGCGGGCACGTCCGGCGGGTTCGCTGCTCGCGCGTAAAGCGGAAAGATTCCGCTGACTGCAACCGCCGCCAGACTTTGCAGGAGAAAAAGACTTAAATGACGGTGACAGAATTTTCTCAAGGAGTTGCCCGCTCGATGGCGTGCGCATCGAGAACAATATTTTTCTCGTCCTCCCAAACTTTGCAACGCGGAACCAAGCGCGCGAGCATCGGCTCTTCGCCCTGCTCCAGCCGCTGCTCGATGTCTGCCATTGGCACGACGTCCCTAAACCAGAACGCGTGTGAAGGAAAACCTGGCTGAAAGGTTCGGCGGTCCACGATCCAAAGATCGACATGGTGCTTGCGAATGAATTCCTGAACTTCATCCAGGCGCGAGCTGTAATGTGCGCGCACTAAGTCCTGGCCGCGCTCGCGGATTTGCCGGTAGTACCCTTGGTGATACGGAATCGCATATTCAGCACTCGCCAGAGTTGATCGCTGCGCGAATGTCGGAATCATGTCCGATTCTGTAAGGGACGCGATGCGCACATCTTTCGGTTGTGTCTGCAAATAGGCGTAAAGCTTCGGTGATTTTCCTTCGAGGTAGGAATCGCGGGGTAGCCCCTTCCTAAAATGCGGATAAAGCAGCAATGCAATGCCGGCCAGATAAAGCGACATTTTCGCTGCCTGAATCATCCAAGGTTGGATCTGTATTTGCGCCGTCGTCCATCGCTTCGATGCATCGAACAGAGTCGAAATGGCGACTGCGGCGACAATCGGTTCGAGTAGGTAGAGCACCCACTGCGAATAGCGGCTGGGCAAATAGAATTTGAAAAGGAAGGCGTGGGCAACGGCCCAGAGTCCGAACAAAACCAGGAGAAGTCGCAGGATGAAACTCAAGGCTTTCCGCATGCGTTGCCGGCCCGGAAATTTTCCGAATGCGTACAGCAGGAAAAAGATCAGCCCGCCCCAAAAAATAGGCGCTGGAACTTTTCTTGGGAAAAAGCCGGTGCGCTGGTTGGTCAGCCAAAAACCCAGCCCTGGATGGAAAAAACTGGTCCGTCCTTCCGGCCCAAACTCTCGCATCGCACGCGCCGTTTTCGCGCTGATGATGGGACCATACGAGGCGGCAGAATTTTCAAAACCGATCGAGAACAGTGCGGCAAGAACGATCACGGCTGCGCAGAAAACGTAATCCGAACGTGTGCAGGAAAATCGAAAACGACCCGCGTCTCTCTGGATCAGATTTAAAACCGGTAACCCGGCGGAGATGATCATCCCCGGCGGGTAAAATAAACCTTCCAAAACGAGAACGACGGAACAGGCAAAGAACGAGCGTCGAAGAAACAACAAGACAAACAGAAGGAAAAGCGGATAGCCGAACGCGCGCGGTGTCGCTGACATCACGTCGTCCTTGATCCAAAGCATTTGGCAAATGAGGACACTGGCAATGAAAGCGCCGCGCGGATCGGGGAGCAATTCCATGAAAACGCGAAACGCGAGATAGGCGCCGAGTAAGCCGATTGCCGCGGGAAGTAACTTCGCGAGCAGCATTGGATCGACGCCGAATTTTGCAAAAATCCAGTAAAACGCTTTGTAACCGGCAGGCGCGACCGTTTGGAAATAGTCAGCGATCAGGTCGTTCGGGAAAAGTGCCGGATCGAGATAGCGCCGCATCCAAAAGACGTGTTGCCGCGCGTCGTCCTGGACGAGACACGGCAAACGAAAGGCGAGACGAAGCGCGAGCAAACTATAAACGAGCGCGATGGTGAGCGCGGCGAAAAGCCAGCGTTTCTCACTCGAGTTGCCGATGGAAGCTTGATCGCCAAGAACGCTGTTGCTCATGTCTGCTCCGCTCTGAAAGAGCTTTTCGGAAACGGATGAAATTTTCCCAGATACTTGTGGAGCACTGGCAAGCCGGCGATCGCGGGAATCAGGTAGCGAGCGGTGCAGAGAAGACCAACCGCGGCAGCAGCCGGCGCATCCAAATAGCGATGGAAGAGAAAAATCAACGCGGCATCGCGCGTTCCAATTCCGGCAAACGTAAGGGGCAACAAGCCGGCAAAAATTGCGAGCGGCGCCAGACCGAGCGCGGCCACAAACGGGGCGAACGAGCGTAACGCCAAAATAAAAAGCCAGATTTGCAACAGATGCAGAAACCAAATGAAAACGGACAAAGCCGAGACGCCGATCAGACGAAGTTTGTCTGCCCAGAAGAAGTCCTGCATTTCTATCCAGCCGGCTTCCAATCGATGCACCTTGTTCGCCACGGCGAATCCGTCCTCGCCGCGGGACGAGTCCGTCCGATTGGAGGATTTTGGCGGATCGATCTTTGATGCGGGAATGATTCGACCCGCGCTTGCGAAAAAGAAGTGCGCGACGCTGCGCGAGCGGAGCAGGACGACTCCAGCGATCAATCCCAAAATGACGAGCGCCGTTAGCGCCCAAAACAGCGCGTCTTTTTGCGGGTAAAGAGTCAGCCCAAATGCGCACCACAACAGCAGCGAAAGCGTATCGGACATTTTTTCCACGATCACAATCGACAGACTGAGCGCACCGCTCATCGCGCTCCGCTTGGTCATGAAGTAAGCCTTGGCAATCTCGCCCATCTTTGACGGGAGAACGACGTTGAGGGCGCTGGCGACGAGAATGAGCCCGTTGGCTTCGGCAAAGCCGATTTTTACATGCGCGGGCGAAAGAAGTTGAAGGCGCCACGCCGTCAACATTGTGATTGGAATTACCATGCTTAAGCTCAGCGCGGTTTGAGTCGGGTCGCTTCTGGCAAAACCGCGCGCCAGTTCTCGCAGGTCGAGCTTCCAATAAATCGCGGCCAGAATGACCAGACTGATGGCGAAAGGCACCAGCCGTTTAATAATGCGATCCATCCGGCCGCTGCGGGCGCCGAGATCCACAATTTCATCGCTCGACATTTTTTTGCGATTTCGATTCGAGCCGCCGCATTCGGAGTTGGATGTCTTCGAGCAGCTTTCGATTCACCGAGAGAAGATCGGCCACCAATCCAACGATGACGAGCTGAACGCCCGAAAGCAGAAGCACTGCAGCCACGACCAGACTGGGCACGTGCGTCTTGGACGTTCCGCTCAAGTGAATCAAGAGCCAGCGTGCCATGAGCACCAGCCCTAAAACAAAAGGCACGCTGCCGAGAGCAATAAAGAAACGCAGCGGACTGTAGCTCATAAAAATGCGCAGGATCGTCCAGACGGAATTCATGATGTAACTGGCTGTGTTTTTCATCAGGCGCGAGGATCGCAGCGGCGGATTCGTCCGAATCGGCACGGAGACAATGGCGATATTCTTTTGGCCGGCCTGAATGATGGTCTCGAGCGTGTAACTGTATTTCGAAAAAACATTGAGGCGGGTGGCGGCGTCGCGACTGAAAGCGCGGAAGCCGCTCGGCGGATCGACAACATCGGTGCGGCTTACGAAGCGCACGACCCGGCTCCCAAGTCGCTGCAGAATTTTTTTTATCCAGGAAAAATGTTCCGTCGCGGCGATGTCGCGTGCGCCGATCACGATCTCCGCTTTCCCATCGAGGATCGGCTGGATCAGTTTTGGAATGTCGTCCGCGCAATATTGATTGTCGGCGTCTGTGTTGACGATGATGTCCGCGCCTGCGGCCAGACTAGTCTCGATTCCGGCGAGAAACGCCCGCGCCAATCCCTGATTGCGCGGGAAACTGACGATGTGCTCGACGCCATGCTCGCGAGCGACTTCCAGCGTCCGATCGGTGCTGCCGTCATTGATGATCAATCTCTCGATCTGATCGATCCCGGGAAGTTGGCGCGGCAACTCGTAGAGAGTGAGGCCGAGCGTTGCTTCCTCGTTAAAACAGGGAACTTGAATGATCAATTTCATCTCAGCCTGATGCGCCTTCGATTTCTGACGGCTTTTTTATCAGGCTGCGTCCGACAGTGTCCAGAGAATGAGCTTTCGCAGCTTGGAGTTGGCGTCGGCATCGGCGTCGGGCTTGCAACCGGCTCGGGAGTGACCGGTGTCGGTGTAGGCGTCGGCAAATCGGTTGTTCCGTCGTTCGACGGCAGTGCCTCAAATATCATCTCCGACCCAGACGACGTACTCGTCGCAGAAGGCGACGTGGTCGTGGCCGTCGTTGCCGATTTCGTTGTCGTGATTGTCGGAGTCGGGGTGGGAGTCGGCTGAATCGGTTGATCTTCTTTTCGGTACGTAATCGTAAGTGTTGCGCCAGAAATTGGTTCCACTGTTAACACCGCCGGTCCTGCAATCACCACAGGTTTTATGTTTTCCGCTGGAGACGCGCCGTTGATAGCTGCCGTGAGCAAGTTTGTCATGATTGGAGTCGGCGTAGGCGTTGGTGTAGGCGTCGCAGTTGGTGTTGGTGTAGCCGTTGGAGTGGGAGTCGGCGGGCAAGGCGTGGGCGTACAGGTTGGCGTGGCTGTCGGAGTCGGGGTTGGTGTTGGTGTAGGCGTTGGAGTAGGTGTTGGAACGTTGACGCTCACGGTGACTACGCCGCGTTGAGTGAAACCGCCGGTGTTCTGCTGCGTGAAATTGTTGATCGTCAGGAACTGGCCGTTGCGAACATTGATCGTCAGAGTTGCGCTTGTGATGGTACGGGTTTGGAACTGAGTGTTTGTGGCGAACGCAGCGATCGTGAAAATCGAGATCGTCAGTAGTGGCGCGATCAGCCTCTTCATTGTTTCTTGTTCGCGCTTCCGAATTTCGGCGAAACGTTAATCAGTGCCCTTTCGGTAGGTGATGAAGCAGCTCGTAATATCGCCGCAGGTTACGTTGACAGTTGCCGGACCGGCTATGACGACATTGTTTATCACTTCTAAGTTTCCCGGCGCTGCCATAGGATCGACAATCGTTGCAGTCATTACGGTTGCGGTAAAACCATTGGTGGTGGCGGAAACGGAGCCACGCGTCGCCGCGCCAACTTCTTGCGTAAAATTTCGGATGACTAAAAAGCGGTCGCCGGGAACAGTTATTGTTGGCAGCGACTGACTTGCCTGCACGACCATACTGTTGAAATCGCCGGCGAAAGTCGTTCCAGCGAATGCGCAGAGAGCGAACGGTAGAATTCGGAGAAAATTTTTCATGAACTGAGGGAATGTGATGTTTCGAAGCATGACGTTTTTAATATGAAATCGCGTGAGATGTCCAGTTCGAGCGTTGGATTTTCCTTTTGATCGCGTGGCGAAGCAAATTGACCCAGCGCCCGCAATCCGTTACCATCCTCAACTCATCTAATAATAATACGGTGCATCGATTTCTCTGCAGCGCGGTCCTGTTGCTCGCTACGGCCGCCGCCGGTTTCGGCCAGGTTGCGCCGGGGGCGCCAACTTCGCCCGCGCCGCCGCCGGTTGCTCAGAATCCACCCGCGGTAGCCCCACAGGCGCCGGCTCCAAATCCGGCAAATCCACCGCCGGGCGCGGCCGATACGACACTGCAATTTCCAAACAGCGATGTGGCTGACGTTTTGCGCTTCTACGAAACGCTCACCGGCAAAAAGCTGGTGATGGACAATTTCGTCCAGGGCAAAGTCAACATTTTCATCAATAAAAAGATTCCGCGCGACGAAGCGATCAAGATCATCGAAATCAGTTTGCTGCTCAACGGTTACTCGTTGGTCCCATCCGATAACGACATCGTGAAAGTGATCGGCACCGGCAAAAATCCGCGCACCACCGGCGTGCCGATTATCTCGGACGAATCGGAGATTCCTGATGGCGATCACGTCATCAGTTATCTATTCAAATTGCGTTACGCCGATCCGACGGAGTTACAGCAGGCGCTCGGACAATATCTTTCCCCGCCGCAGCCTTACACATCTTTTCTCGCACTGCCCAAAGCGGGTGCCATTCTCATCACCGAAAACTCGAGCGTGATTCGCACTTTGACGCAGATCATCGATCAGGTGGACCAGCCGCCGGCGCAAGTGGTGAGCGAGTTTATTAAATTGGAGCGCGCGGACGCGAGCAAAGTCGTGGACATGTTGAAAGACATTTTTGAAAAGGGAGACAAAACCGGCGCTCAACCTGGCCAGCCGGGATATCCCGGCGTACGCGGGGTGCGTCCACCGGGTGTGCCGCAGCAAGTGGCGGTGGAAAGCGATGTGGGTGCGTTGACCGCGCTGACTGAGGAATCGGTGGTTGTCGGTAAAATCAAACTCTCGGCCGATGTGCGCACCAACCGCATCCATGTCATCACGCGGCCCATTAACATGCCTTTCGTCCGCAAATTGATCTCGGAATTCGATGCTAACGTTGAGTTCGCCAAACCGGTCACGCGCCCGCTGAGATATATTTCAGCAGCCGACGTTTTGCCGGTAATCGTCCAGGCGTTGACCGAACCGGGCGCCGCTGCCGGAGCTGGGGCAGAAGGCGCGTTGCCAGGCGCCAGCCCACCAGGCCAGCCGCGCCGCACAACTACAGCAACTGCCACTTCAGGCGGTCTGGCCACGACTTCGAGCACTTCCGGCACTGGCGCCGGCGGCAGCACTCTAAATATTTCCGAGGAGCTCCAGACCCAGGCGGTCGATACCACGCCAAAAGCTGTCACGGTTGGAAACGCCAAGATCATCGCCGACCAGAGGGCCAACACCATTATCGTGCTCGGTAACAAAGAGATTGTTGTAAAAGTCGAAAAAATCCTCGACGAAATGGATGTGAAAGCGCCGCAAGTGGCGCTCAGCACAGTGATCGGCGAACTGACGCTGAACGACGATGAAGAATTCGGCGTCGATTATTTCGCGAAGTACAAAAACAAGGTCGTCGCCACATCGCGTAACACGAGCGTGCCAATTCCTTTACCGACAGGGGTGACGGGCGCGAGCGGCTCAACTGGTCCAATTGGCGTCGTCGATCCGGCCAACCTAATCAACTTCAGCCAAATCATCACAAACGTTGCTTCTGGCACGAATGTTTATGTCGCGGCTGGAAATTATCTGTCGGCCATTGTGCACGCGCTCGAATCTACTGGTCGCTTCCGTGTTATCAATCGGCCGGTCGTTTTCACGAGCAACAATAAGAAAGCAATCATTGCGTCGGGGACCGAGATTCCGGTTCCGGTCAATACTCTGACGAACGTTGTCAATCAGACCACGGCCACCGGACAGGCAGCAGTCGCGTCGAACATCGAATTTAAGAAGGTCGCATTGCAGCTCGAGGTCGTACCGCTGATCAATTCTGACAAGGAAGTGTCGCTGGATATTTTGCAGAAGCTCGACAGTCTCGCTGGCTCGACAATTGTGAATGGCAACTCCATCCCAAATATTGCCACGCGTTACGTGCGGACAAATGTTTCTGCGCCGAGTGGATCGACAATTGTTCTGGGCGGACTCATTACCGATAGCAAACGAAAAGATACGAGCGGGATCCCGATTCTTGGTCGCATTCCGTACCTGGGCGCTCTCTTCCGCAATACGACGACTAATAGGATGCGCACCGAGTTGATTATTCTGATGTGCCCGGAAGTGACACTGACCAAGCTCGACCTTTACCGTTTGCGCGAAAAGATCGAGGATCACACACATTTCGGCCCCGAGCTGGATCAGGGTTACTGCCCAGATTGTCCGCCGCGCTCAGGCGAGGGAAAACAGCTGGAAAAACTCCCGCCGCCTGACCTCCCGACGGTGAAAGACGTTATAAAAAGCGGCAAGTGATTCTCTGTATGAAAAAGCTAATCGTTATCATACTCGCGCTTGGGTTGACGACAGCGGCGGCGGACGTTGCAGACATCTTGTGCGACACTCCGTTTTTTCATTCCACCGATCCGTTAGCGCCGCGCGATGAGTGGGGCCGGTTGCATCAAAGCCGGACGTTGTACGAGACCGATTTTGCACCGCGATATCCGTGGCGGCCGCTTTATTGGTTTGAAGGTCAGCGCGATCTGATGGCCAAACCGGCTTATGTGGGAGCGCTGCAACGAGATTTGCGCCGGCGCGGTTACTATTGCGGGCCAATCGACGGCATATTTTCCGACGATGTGTCTGAAGCGATCGCGCGGTTCCAGAAAAATTATTCCATGCGGGTGACCGGCACGATCACAGTTGCCGTGCGGCGGGCATTATTCTTGCCTTAAAAGATGCGCATGACAGTTGATTGTCGATCTTCTGATGAATGCTGTAGCCACGCGCCTGTGGCGCGTCGACGGCCCGCAGGGCCGTGGCTACAACGCCGCAAATGAAAGCGCCGGCCCGCCAGTCAGTAATCGATCTCCTGCTTGCCAGCGGCGTGCCTTCGCGCGACGAAGCGGCGGAGCTCGCGAAGAATCTCAACGGCGGTTCCTGGACGAGCCAGGTGCTCGATTCCGGAAAAGTGGACGAGCAACGCTTTCTCAGCGTGATCGGAAATTTTTTCCGGGTGCCGGTGGTGTCGATTGATCCGAAAACGATCGACCGCGAAACATTGCCGATCTTGCCGAGCCGATTTGTTTTTCAGCATCACATCCTTCCGATCGAGGTGAAGGAAACTTCGGTTGTACTGGCGACGTATGATCTCTTCAACTCGATTGGCCGCCAGCTAGCCGGCCAGCTCTTGAAGAAACCGGCGGAATGGGTGCTGGTGCCGCGCGCGCAACTGCTGCGCGCGATGAAAGCGCTCTACGGAGTGGGCGCGGAAACGTTCGATGAAATCCTCAAGACCAATCGCGCGTTCGAGATTTTGCAGGACGCGGAAACGAGCACCGACCTGACCGCGGACGATCCGGAAGCGTCGGTCGTCAAGTTCGTGAACCAAATCATTCGCGAAGCGATCATCGAGCGCGCGACCGACATTCACGTCGAGCCGCTGGAAAACGATTTGCGCATTCGTTATCGCATCGACGGCATTTTGCACGAAGTCGCAGTGCCGCCGCAATTGCGCGGGCTCCAATCGGCCATCATCTCGCGTTTGAAAGTGATGTCGCACATGGACATCGCGGAGCGGCGTCTGCCCCAGGATGGGCGGATGAATTTGCACGCCAACAATCAGGAAATCGACGTGCGCGTTTCCACGATTCCGACCGTGAACGGCGAATCGATCAGTTTGCGATTGCTCAGCCGCAGCGAGCAGCAGTTTGGCTTCGAGCGCCTCGATTTGAGCAAGAAACAGGAAAAGATCATCCGTCATCTGCTCGCCCAACCAAACGGAATCATTTTGCTCACGGGTCCGACCGGCTGCGGAAAATCGACGTCGCTCTATTGCTTTCTTTCCAGCATCAACTCGGTCCAGCGCCGTATCATTACAATCGAGG
>WNFR01010912.1_pt1 | contig 18319 bp, 20 predicted proteins | sample 5400221 | NCBI WGS metagenome assembly WNFR01 (sample SAMN13153357, study PRJNA577476) | soil metagenome | isolation source: 40 cm soil under Madrone tree | place: USA:California | collected 2016-06-14
CGATCAATGGCGCTTCTCAGGAGGTCCTGGAGCGGCATGTTGCGAACTGCAGAAGAGCCGATCCCGCCTATGGCGATGGTGTGGCACGAGCATTGAAGCTAAATGTCGCAAAGGCCGCCTAACATCACGGATTAGGCCTCTAAATTAACAGTTCTTTCTAGAAAGGAATGCGATTATGCGAATGCCTCGGCGAACACCCAAAAACCGGCCTTGAGCCATGGAAGGAGACATCATAGCACTCAATTTTGTAGAAGCTAAGATTCCCGACCGCCCAATATAACCAATAACGTAATAGGAAAGACAATAGGAAAAAATGATCAAGAGGTTTTCAAAACTAACAACGCCTGTGAACCCTTTTCTGCTCAGAATCCTCAAGACTTGCGAAGCTAGGACTTTGCTCTTAGGGATAGTGACGTTTGCCACTCTGCTTTGCTCCGGCTGCGAAAACGGAGGTGGCGGTGAGCGTACCAAATCTAGTGCTAGTTTCATTTCTACCTCCGACCAGCAGCAGGATTCGTTCGGTATGGGTAATGCCGCACAAGATAGTGCTATTGTCGATTGGTCAAAACCCGCCAGCGAGCAACCGGGCTACGACTCCCCGAGGTTCGGCGGTAGAGGGGAACCTTGACAGATTCTAGGAAATTGAGTCGCCAGTTGGCGACTCAATTTCGCAACACCCCCGAATTGACTCGGCGGCAGTGGTTGCGATTACTCGCACATCCGAGGGGAGCGCATTCGGTATATAACTCACGCTCATTTCTCTTTTTGCCATTTGGCTTTGCCAACGACGGTAATATCCAAAACTTCCGCCAAGCCAATCGCAGGGTTACGAACATCGCAGCTTGCAAACCTTCCGACGAATCACGGCACCAAGACAGACGCCAAAGCAGAAACCGTCTCTGGTTCTAAGCCCACGCTGGCTTCGCTTCTCTTGGCTGGATGCGAGGAATAAAGTTCAAACGTCCCCAATCTATCAGCCGACACGGTTCGGCCGCTCTGGGGCAATCCTAGAGCGTTTTTTGTTGTTCCGGCAGATCCTGACATCGTTCTTGGCTGGGAGTGTGCTTTTTCTTACCCTAAGAGACCGTCTGTTTCTGTTCTCTAACGCCCTGTCCCGATTTGCTGATAGTAACCGCCGCCGATTTCTGGCTTGCGTCCTTTGCGAAATAAGCGCCAGGGATTGGTAGGTCATGTTTCGTGAAGATGTTCGGCGTTTCGGCTTCACTAGAAAGAGCAGCTCCCGACGCGAGTTCCAATTGCTCAACCAATTCTGGGGAGTTCGATGGATCGGGATTGTCTGGTCCGAGCCGAGACTTTTGCGCGAGACAATCAAGCAATTCGTTAACGCATATATTGGATTTCCAGACCGGAGATCACTTTGATTCGAGAAATCACTTGCTTCGCTATTCGGCCAGGGAATTCACCGTTCTCATCACACCAGTCCCCGTCGACTTTGTATCTTACCCGAAGCCGTTGGGGAAACTAAGTGTCCAAGCACCATGGAAAGACGGACGTCCGCTATTGGCAGTCAAAGTTGTTCAAGCCGTGGTACACCAGAGCCATTCCGAGAGTTTCTCAAAGAGATACTGGCACCGGTAATGCTGAAAGGTCGCATCCGGCCGCGGATCATTCGGCGACTCGATAACAAAGCTGCGTGTTGCCTTGGCTCGGTATCCTCGAAATAGTTCGATTAGTTCCGGATCAACCTCAACGTCGGCGAAAACGAGCGGTTTGATTACCACAAGGGCGGCCACGAACGCTGGAGAAAACAGGTTCATTCAGTAAAGCTAGCGGACATTACGCCGGCCCGAATCCAGGAATGGAAGCGAGCTTTCTTGGCTAAGGCCGGCAGCAGTCCAGCCAAACAAATAACTGCTAGGATTTCAGTTAATTCTTTCATGCGCAGGGCGAAGGCGCTTTTTGCTCCCAGGAACACCAAACACCTGGAAACAGTTAAACTGCCCTCTCCGCTTCCTTTCGAAGGAGTAGACTTCGAAAAGCGCCCGTCTATGCGCTACAAGTCGAGCTTTGATATTTCCAAGCTGATCGGGCAAGCCAGATCAGAGCTCGCCACAGAAGAACCTGAGCAGTTCAAGATTTTCGTTCTTGCGACGATGGCGGGCTTGCGTCGAAAAGAAATCGACACTCTGGAATGGTCCGCGTTCAGGTGGGACAAGAACGCGATCCGTATTGAAGCAACCGAATGGTTTCATCCAAAGAGCGAAGATTCGATCGGCGCCGCTGCGGGAGATAAACATGCCGCAGCGTAAAGGCGAGAAGCCAAAGAAGGCGCCCACGGACCTTGATCGCGTTGAATGGTGCTTCGATGATTGTCCCGAAGACGATTTTGTTGGCGCCCTGTCGAAGAGCTTTTTGACTGTTGGCGTTATGAATTGGCCCGTGAGCTTGGTTGGCTCCGGGAATTCGTGGCGAAGCAGAAAGCAAAGAAGCTCGAAGCGCACGATACCTACTACTCCTTCCTCCTGTTTCCTCAGTGGCCAAAGCCATACCTTTCAATTAACCCCGCAGAGCGGCAGCGAATCCTGCGGAGCGTACGGCCAACCGAAACGCAACTGGAAGCGGATTTACTACTCGCACGCAAAGTGCCATCAGGTGTCGAAAGGTTCCTTCAGGAAGCTCTTGAGCAATCCGGAAGGCCTGTTGTCAGACACAGCACCAAGAGAGAAGAAATTGCCCTGTTCAGAATCGATTGGAAATTTTCCAACTCTCTACTGAAGCAGTTTTTCAAGTCGTACATCGAAGTGAATCGGCCGATTGAACCGACAGAACATCGGGCGAAAAACGTTCCGGACGCCATCCGTAGAAAGCAGCTTCGGGAGCTCGGGATGGTCCGTCTTATCCGCGCGAACGAAGGAAGTATTAGCCTCGCCCGGGCGACCGGGCACCTAAAGACCGCCGCCGCTCAACCTTGGTACGACGCTCTAAAAAATGTCGAATCCCTGCTTTCTCGCGCTGGCACAGAGATTTTCCCGAAGCTCGCCCTTCATTCGAAGCAACAGCATTAGAAAAGGTTTTTCCTTCTTTAGGACACCTCCAATACGGTGTTTCGGAGGTAGTCAACATTGGCCAAATGTGGCCAATGCAAAGATCAACAACCGTTGCTCCTCCGGATTTTGAGGAGCGTTTACTCGGCAGCCGGGAGCTTGGCCATCGCTGGTCGGAACATCCAAAAGTTGCTTACGCCAAAGCCCTCAAGCTTGGTGCAAGACCGGTCAGATTCAATGCCAGGAACGTAAAGTTCCGGCTCTCAGAGATCGTTCGGATCGAGAACGAGGCAACCGTAGGAGTCGGGGCGTGAGGCGATCATGCATACATCAAGCTCACCCGAGGCGGGCGGAGCCAGCGCGGCAAACGCTGGCCACCGCAGAAGTATTCGCAACGCCAAACAAATACCAGATCCGGCCTTTGCAGGCAATCGGAAGCTGATCAAGAGCCAAAGCGGGCTCGCCTTCTACGCAGCGGAGGGGCACAGCCGTGAGTGAGACCTGCAACCGACCAGCCGGCTATGCCATCGAGGTAGTCGAACGATCGCCAGGTTATATCATCATGCGGGTAACCCTGGCGCGAGGCAGCCATCACTTCTGCGTCCAGCCGCTTGTGCGGTTGGACCCACAAAACCGGGGCATCATTACAAGCCAAATGGCAATAGCCCACAGTCTCGCCCAAGCCCGAGCGATCGGCCAAAAGTTCAAAAAGTTCGCAATCCAGGAGGGTTATGCAGTCGAGTGATAACGGCATGCCCGCCGCAAAGGAAAACACCACCATGAGGGCAACTGAGAACTCGTTAACCCTCGCAGAAAGGATCTTGTGCCTCAACCACGCGACCTAGAAAAACCAATGGTTCTCCTTCCTGACCAGCAAAACGGCATGGCCGCACAGCGAAAACCACCTCTCATAGTCAAAGCCGATCCCGGAAAGGAAGAACTGGGGCCACCTCCTGATTGGCTCCTGCCCATTAACGCGGCGAAAGTCTCAAGGATTAAGGTTCCAGAGATTATCAAAGGCGTTCTCTACCAAGGCGGCAAAATTACCATCCAAGGTGCATCCAAGGCATACAAGACATGGATCATGCTAAACCTGGCCTATTGCATCGCCAACGGTTTGCCCTTCCTCGGTATCCCTACCGTCCGGACCCGTACCTATTACGCAAATCTAGAACTCATGGATTTTGACTGGGCCGATCGCCTTGACCAAATCGGAAAAGCTTACGGCAAAGGCGATCAAAGCAACATCGATGTGGTTAATCTCCGCGGTAAAACTCATAAATTGACCCGAGAGCGTATCAGCCAAATGGCCGCAGTAATTAGCAATGGCAACTACCTCTTCTTTTCCCTCGATCCCATGTACAAATTAATGGCCGGAAAAGATGAAAGCTCTAATGGTGAGGTCACTAAGCTCCTTCAACCCTTTGAGCAAATCTGTACCGACACCGGTGCGTCCTTCGCCTACGCAGGCCATTTCAGTAAAGGCGATCAATCAAACAAGAACTCACTCGATCGTGTCAGCGGTGCAGGTGCCTGGGCCCGGGATCCCGATTGTGTACTTACTCTAACTGAGCATACCGAAGCTGATTGTTTTACGGCCGAATTTACTCTCCGCAGCTTCCCCTCTATCAAACCATTCGTCGTCCGCTGGCATCTCCCCCTCCTGGTCAGAGATACCGAAGGACTCGACCCCGAAAACTTGAAAAAACCAACTAAAGGCGCCGGCCGCCCCAAATCTGACGCCAGAGAGAAAATTGATGTCGCTCTGCGCACCGCGGAAGTCTATGGCCAACTCCCAGCACTCAAAGTCGGCCAGATCGAAACCGTTACCGGCGTTCCTCGCCGGAGTGTCTACGACGCAATTAGCAAAATGAACGGCCGCGTCGTTAAATCCGCCATTGTCAAAGGCGGATTTCAACTCTCGCCTGCCGAACGCGCAAAATTCCCTATCTCAGAAGACAGTAATGAGGAAAACCCTTGCACAGATTAAAACCAAAAAGCCCGGCTCTCACTGTGCAGTGTGCAGTGCAAAAACCCCTAAGAGGGGGTTTTCGCACAACACTGCTCAGAGTCAGTAAGAGCCTTTAGTTTGTGCAAATATGCAAAAATAGGTTTTTGCCCAAAAGTGGGTTAAACAAAATAAACAGCCTACTAACTGACAACCTTTAATTTTTTTGATAAGTTCACCTTCCAAATGGCAGATACACACGCCGAAGAGCCGCCAAACCAGACAGCGGGCGAAGCAAAAAGGGTCGAGTTCGAAGTTGTCAGGCCGGCGTATAAACCGCGTGGCAACCCTCGTGGACAAACGCGGCGCTTAACACTGCGCGTCTTTATCCGGATCTGTCATCTTGTTGAGGCGGGCTGGGCGATCACCAAAGCATGCGAATCAGAGAGCATCACTTATTCACTTTTCCGGCTCAGGTGCAGCGAGAATTCACGACTACAGGAGCGGATCAAGGAAGCCGAGGCGATTCGGTTTCAGAGGCGTCACGAGGAAGCCGTTGAGAGCGTAATGCGGGCTGGCGAGAAGAGCTGGATGGCGCACGCATGGTACCTGGAAAGGGTGCTTCCAAATTTGTACGCTCTAAGAAACGTCGATCGCTCTGAAGCTGCGAGCGAGCAACCGATTGGCGATCGAATCGACGAAAGTCAGTTGCGTCGGTACAATTAATGGCCGAGTTCAAGCGAGAGAACGAAGCAAAAAACCCATCGCTTCCGGCGCCAGAAGCCGGCGAGCGAGTGATTAGTAATCACTAGATACAGCATAAAGTTGAAATCATAAGTTCCTGTTATACAGCTACTGACGCTGTTATACCCGTGCCAGCCTATTTTGCTTGGACATTCATTGGACGCTTTTATTGTTTCGGCTCCCTAAGGTTTCTTCCAGGCAGCCCATGACATGAGTCATAACAGCCGAACTGCTTTTTTGGCCAGAAGGTTATACAGACCGCCTTCGCTTGCTTAGTTGCTCCAGTGCATCCTCGACAGATATTTGCGGAACCGGCTTACGTTGCTTTTCTACGTCTAGGATTCGCTGACAGAATAAAGACGGATCATTTGTATCAAGATAAGGATTTTCCTCTGTTGCTGCCAACTGAAGATCGGCCCAAGCAATTTGCAATTGGAGATGAGCTAAGATGTCGTTAGCACCCAGCTTTTCAGCTAAATTTTGAGCGTGCAGAATCTTCATGACCTTGACAGCCTTCTTCATCTGCTCGATGCGTTTCGCATCATCTTGGTCAGTAGGGGAAATCTCGTGAAGACGTATATACTCCGCGTTTAGAATTTCGGTTATTTGATCGTCGGAGAGGGCCTGGCTGCTCATATGTTTTGGGGTGTGCTAAGCTGAACTTACGCTAAACCAGCTTAGCAGTGAAGCCGAGACGTTCCAGGATCTGAAGTGATTGTCGAATGCTTGGCGCGGAGCGCTAGCTCACCAAGAGGTGTTCCAGTCCACGTATTCGGCTGCGAACGGTGATCGGGCACGTTCCATCCGTCGTGAGCAAGCTTCTATCGCTGCACTCATCGCCATTGCGCCGGCCGGATTGAACGCATACGGATCTGCCGACAGACGCATCATGATTGCGCCGATCAAAGCGTCAGCACGGTCTGGTGATTCGCAGCCGCGGGAAGCAAGGTCAGCTTTGGATTCGAGTCGTTCGCGGCCTTTGCTGTCGTAGAGCTTCCGGCGTGAGGTCAGCTGGGCAATGAGCTTTTCATCATTAGGAATGCTGATCACCCGGCGTTCAATGAGTTGACCAACGATCGACCACCACTCTGCGCTGAGATTAAAATAGATATCGGCTCGCTTTGCTTGGCTGCCGTTATTGATCCGCTGCAAGAAAAAGCCTTCCTCCTGCATTCGATCCATGAGCTGGTGGCCGTAGCCTTCGTCGCCGGCGATCTGGTGACCGTTGAGATTGAGACGCCGGAAATGGGTTAAGAACTTGCCAATCGAGTGCATGGTATCCCGGCTGCGCCATGCATCGACTATTTCGGCTCTGTTACCATTGCAGAGGGCCAACACAGACTCGTCACCGGGTCCGGCGAAGTCGCAGAAAGCCGTGGTAGGACCGGTGACGAAGGCGGGTGGGTTATCGATGAGAGCGCGGCAAGCTTCTAAGCTAATCATCGAATCGCCGGCGTCGTATAGCCATTCAGCGCCGTGCTTGATGCGGAACACGCTGTCTTTCAGATTCTCGCGATCGGCTTCGATCACCGCGGGATCGACGTGCGGGCACACGGAAGATGGAACGCGGAATGTGCGCCAGAGATGAGCTTTGGGGGTCATGATCTCGTAGAAACCGCCGAAGGCTGGACCAGTCGAACTCATGAAGAGCCGGAAGGTTGTGTGGCAACGGGAAAGCGCGTCCAGCACTTCTGGGCGGATTGATTTAGCTTCGTCGACGAGCAGGCCGGCGGGGGAATCTGGTTGATCGTGTAAGCCTTCGATGTTTCCGCCAGTGTCGGTGGCTCGGCCGGAGAGGAAGCCACCGTGTGGGGTGCGGAGCTCGGTTTCGAGCCAGGACCGTCCCTGCAAGGCGGGACGATGGTGGAACCGAGCTAACGAAGGATGAATTGATTCTTAACTTGGTGTCCCGTGGCTGAGAGATACATCAGGCGAGCACGAGGGAAATTGTACAAGGTCCACAAGGCAGCGATCGGGAAGACGGTGGAAGTCTTTCCGGTGAAGTTGGCGCAAGCTGCGGCGGTTTGGTGACCGGCTTCGTAGTTCAGGAGAATCTTAGCTTGCCAGTCGTAGAGGGTTTTAATGCCGAGGATTGAATCGGCGAAAAGCAGAATTGAAATTGGTTGGTCACTCATCGACTAACTTTTTAACAGTTGGGATGCAGAAAAGCGAGAAAGAGGCTTTCAAGGATTGTGGCGAGGTGTTAGCTATTAGGTAGTTCGGGAAACTGTATTTCTCGTTCCATGTCTAACCTCTTCTGTTGGAAGCCGCTCTTTTCAGTGGGAGCGGCTTTCTTTCTTTTCGGTAAAGAAAAGCTCGACTACAGTGGGCGTCGCCTGGGGGAATGAATCTTTCGGGCAAACAAGAATTAGAATAATCAACTAATTTTGGTTTTGAAGTTTCATTAGAGCCCGTTCTCGTAGGCTGGGTGGTTTACGGGAGCGGGTATTTCTTTTGTGGCTAGCGCTGAAGCAGGCTTTGGCTGAGCGAGCGTTTCGTGCTTTCCGGAAGGACATGATAGCGGGCGACCTGCCAAACGCGATCCTGGGCCGATCTAGAGCGTTTCTTCTGCATATCGCAGACGTCTCTTAACAAGAATTACTGTGTGTGCATGCACGAAAACTTGCGCGAAGATTCTTACGAGAAGTATTGGTGTTGTAAGATGTTGGATTCGCGACGGAAAGTCTGTAAACTCTCCGGCAATTGGCGGGGGATTCACCTTTGCCGAATCAATAACCAGAGGAGAGGAACAAGAAAATGAACGAGACGATTGCACCCCATGCGGGTGAACAAGAGGCGGTTACAACCTTTGCGGCGGCAGCTGCGCTAGCGAAAGCCGGAGAGAAGTATCGCCGGGCCAATGTAGAGGTGAGCGCTTTGGAAGATAAGCTTGCGCAGTTGGAGCGGGACGAGGCGGAAGCGCTTGATGCGGTTGGCTTGAGTGAGGACGAGCAGTGCAAACGTTTGGCGGAGGTGCGGATTCGCAAAGACGTTCAGGCGCGCCGGACCTCGCACAAGCGGCTTGAGCTGAGCCGAGTGCTTGGCGAGTTGGAGGAAGCGTACAAGCCAGCCGAGGTTGAGGTGAGTTTGGCGCAGAGCCTTGAGCTAAGCCGGCGGCAGGAGCTTTTGGCTCAGCGGGTGAAGGGCGTCTTGGGTTTAACTAGCGAGGACTGGGAGGCAGAGGGCTTTGTTTTTCGCGCGGTGGGTAGTTCACCTTTCCTTACGGCGCTTCGAGCGCTGGCTCCGAACCCGAACGCTCATTTGGTCAGTATCGAACAGCGGGCGGCACAGTTGATTGAGCAGGCGGCTAAATTGCAGGTTGAAATCGGGAGGGAAATCTAATTTTATAATTAATTTGGAAGATGTATTAAATGACCCAAGCGTTCTCGAACTGAAATGGTTGGCGCTAGACCTCAAAGCCCACCCCTCCCGCCTAAACGCACCATCGCTTTCATTTCCGGAAAGTTGGCACTCGGTGTGGAAGAGCGCGAAAGGTCAACCTTTGCAGGATAAAATTCGTCAAAAGTTCGGGCAGATCACGATCGTGCCGTTACCGAACGGCGATCTCGCCGTGAGTTCGTATTCGAGAGGTTATGGCAAAGCAGAACCGGGGGTTGACTGCGCTGGTGCAAGCGCGCCAGAGAGCAAGTGGACTGAGTTTCGACGAATGTTTCCGCGAGATTTTGAGCGAGCGTCAGGATTTGTTTCAAGGCGGAAAAGCTGGTTTTTTGGCGATACCTCAGCAGTAAGAGAGAAAGCGCAATGAAGCCAGAAATTCAGGCGTGGGTTGACGAATTTGTTGAAAAGGACAATCAGGGAAAACGATTGCGGGCGATGCAGCGCGCGGTGGACTGTGACAAGGCAGTCCACGCGGTGATGCAAGCGCGTCCTGGGCTCTCCTATCACGAAGCGTGGATGCGCGCCAAAGCTGAAAATCCCGAGTTATTCGCTGGCGAAAGAGAGCGGGGGCCGGATCCAGCTGAAGCGGAAGCGGTGAGCGAGCTAGCGTCAAAGGCGCGTGCGCTTGGGTGCGACCGAGTTGTGAAAGCGGTTCAGGCCTCTCATCCCGGCACGAGTTACGATGAGGCGTGGGCGATCGCCAAAGCGCAGAACGCGCAATTGTTTGAGCGATAGGGAGCCGACTCGCTTGGCGTAGATGGACACCGACTACGATGCCCTTTGGGCTCGCGTTGTTAGCGAGGCTACCACCGACATCAACGGAATACACGGGCGTAGCCATTGGCAGAAAGTTGAGCGCGGCGGTTTACTTGTGGTGGTGTTTGCGAGGAGCAGGCGTTGGGGTTGGAGAATCGGCAGCCTGCGGAACGGGTAGCGCTCGTTCGACCCTTGGCGAGGCGGGCGTCGCGGTAGGAACAGGCAGAGCTCGTTCCACTCGGGGCGCAATGGTTGCTGTTAGGGCGGGCGTCGCGGCAGGTCGTGCTGGATTGTTTGAAAAGGTCAGGGTTTTTTCCACCAACATGGGCAGTAGCGAATAAGCTCCGATCGCAACAGCCAGCAGGACCAAAAGCGACCCTATTATCAAAAACAGTTTCCACCCAAAATCACCAAGGCGCCAAAGCGAACCGACAAGGGGTGTCATTGGTGGCTGTGCGGGATGATCTTTCTCTTTGCTCCAGATAAAACACCAGCGGCAGATCCAGCCGAACCACCCGATGGAGAGAGTCGCACATAAACCCCATACAAAATCGAACAGCATCGCGGTTGCCATGAGACGACTATTGCCCGCAACGATTGCGTATTCGGGATGTCCCCATTGTTCCCCGTGGTGCATGGTTTGCCAATCAAAGATGGCAGTAACAATGCCCGCGATGATTCCCAGTATGCCGCAATTGCGCCAAATGTTTTCGCGCTTGGAGCGAAAGGCAAAATAGAGAGCTACCCATACCAACATATTCTTTGGCGTTTCTAGTAATTATATTGTCCAAGCAGAGCGCGGCTTGACCATCAAAAGTCTAGGCAGCCACAAACTTTAATATCCCTTCCGGCTCGCCCTTATGCAGCGTTCCGCGCTTTGCGTTCGAGGCCGATATCAATGTCACTGTCGCAAGGGCTGAGATGTGCATAGTGACGCTCGCAGATTTCAACGCGGTTCCCGAGCCATCGCGCGGTTTTGAAAATCGACACGCCAGCGCTAACCTTCAGCGAAGCGAAAGGTGTGATTGATCCGGACCTGAAAACAACGCTGCGCGAGTTCAAGGAATACGTGGCCTTGAGCTGCGAATCGCCCCGCGAGATCGCTGCCCGCGTTGGCGTAGTACAGAAGACCATTTGGGATTGGCTTGCCGGCAGAAAGACGCCGACCCTGGAGCAAGGACTAGCGATTCAGGAATTTCTGAAGAAGCAGGGCGGGGCAAAGCCACGGACCGCCCATAAACGGTTCGTCGGCCCGCCCCGGTTCACCAGGCAAGCGGTTAGGTTTATTGAGTGCCGCGGGAGCCTGTTTCAAAGAGCGGCTTGCAACTCCGACTTAGAGATTTAGAACTTGTTGCGACCGACAAAACGTCTCTATTCACTGTGAACTGGTACCGACATCGATCCCGCCCTGGATCGGCACAAAACGGATAAAGGTCGTCGTGATGGCTCGGTACTTGTCATGGGGGCGCATGGCGATCCCATTGTCGCTGTTAGCGATATAATCGTTCTCGAAATAGTTGCCAGCATCCGGTTCCCCTCCCGAGAAGATGCCGAAGTGATATCCAGAAACCGTGTCGGTCATGACCCGATTGCCAAAACCGTTGGCCAGCAATATCCCTTCAGTGCCAAAAACTCCTCCGATTGCACCGCTCCGCGAAACCTCGCAATTGCTAATAACGGAATCCTGGCAAAAACCGAGCCGAATGCCCGTTCCGTTGATCTCCAGTAAATGAAGATTCTGCAACGTTATCCTTTGGCTATGTTCTATCGCAATCCCGTTAAAAAAACCGCTGATGGTTCCGTTTTCAATCGTCACCTGAGACTGGCTTTCGCACGCTATTGCGGTGTTTTGGTTGATGATAGAAGATGCCCGGAGAGTAAAGCCGTTGAAATCGATTGTGACGATAGGGGCTTGTACCGTGATAGCGGTTCCTCCGCCAAACGATAGGTCTTGTCCAAGCACATATTTTCCCGGTGTCGATATGGTGAATGGAACCGAGTTGATGACCGTCTGTCCGTAACTAGCGATGCTGAGCAGCGTTAGGCAGGTTGCGAGAAGGGAATGAGTTAAGAACTTCTTCATTGGGGGGTAGGAGTTCTAGCATGCCGGGGCATCCAAACGCTATAACTATTGAGATTATTGAATTTTGGACGGCAAAGTCGTTCCGGATGACCAAGGTAATCCCTCGATTCGAACTACTGCAGCGTGCAGGGCTTAACCGTCGTGCGCTCGCATGGCACCGTCTTTGAATCCAGTCATCTCTCCGGCTTCAACCGCGGCCTTGAATGCCTCAAGGGCATCGCGGATTTCCTGAATTTCATGCGGCGCTACAAGCCAATTCTCTTCTGGTGGCTCGGGCGCGGCCAGCTATGCGATTCAGGAAGGTCCTTCCAGAAAAACTTGGCCGAGGGCGTTGCGTTTGTGGGGAGGCGATTTCAAAAAGCTGTTTCGTTAATCCCAGTAGCGCTTCGAAAGAGCGCGAGGGCAACATCCTGATTCGGACAATTTAATAGCTTGTGTAAAGCCATCTTAAAACCGGTCTCCATCCAGTTGTATCTCGAAGTAAGACTTCCGAGAGCGTACATTGCATCATCAAAGTTACCGGAGCCCATACACAAACATTAAGCTTCGGCGCTCTGGACTTTCCAGCAATTCCGCTCCGATAGGTCATCGAGTGCCAGTCTTTAAGCTACACAGTTGGGCATATTTGCGCTCCCAGGCAATCCACGATTTAAATGCAGTAATCGTTGTGCTTAAATCGTAGATCTGAGGCCGATGAACAAGCGGTCACTGGGTTTACGACTCCATTGTCAGGAAGCCGTACAATTTTTTACAAACGGCGGCGTGACCCCAGCTAGATCGTGCGCCGGACGAAACCTGATTCAGCTCATAAAAATGAATCGCCGGCTCCCCCTTTCGTGGACTTACCGCTTCCGCTTAGGCGGACAGCACTAGCCGAACCGGCCCACAAGTTTGTAGGTTCCGTAGCCGATCACCGCAGCAATGAAAACCCGTACTTTATTTTCATGTTATCTCGCCGGACTATCCCGGTTTCGGAAAGGCCATTGGACGATTCTTGGCCCCTCCGACGCCCGAGCAAGTAAAGGCGGTCTTTCCAAGAGAAGTGCCGGATACGGTTCGGTTGTATTTGGCTGGCAAGATCGACCAATGGTGGGTGATCTCGAACCTCCCTTGTTTTGGCCTTGACCAACTTTCACGAAGGCAAGTAGGTCTTCGTTCACCTGACTCTTCGACGTCGAGATCATGGCGTGAGGTGGCCGGGATACACCTTGAGGGTCGCATTCGGGATGAGCTTGGACGAGCGATATGCATTGCTAATTGGAACGATCTGCTCAACATCTCCGTGCAGGGTCAGAGTCGGGACGTCGATCTTTTTCAGGTCCTCGCTCATATCGGTCTCGGAGAACGCCTTGATGGCAAAGTACGCCGCGGGGAAACCGGTCAGCATATCTTGGTTCAAGCAGGAATTGAGTAGACTTTCCGAGATATTTGCCCCAGGACGATCGGCCCCGAAATAGGAGATCGCCAGGTCCTTGAAGAACTGGGAACGGTTGGCAATGACCGCCGCCCGGAATCCATCCAAAACTTCAATGGGTGTTCCGTCAGGATTCTTGGAAGACAATGACGGGGACGCCACCGGGCCCTGATGGGGGTAGAGCGAGGGAGTCTGAACGACCACCGAAGGCCGACGCGGGAAAACCATCAGGAAGCTCAGGACGTGGAATGAGAGAGAATAAGACGCCAGCCTCCGCTCGCGGTTTAGCTCGGCTTCGCTTACTTCTTAGTCTTCGGAACTTGTTTGGCGCTGGCAGCGTCTTTCTTCTTCTGGCTTGCGGCATCCGCCTTTGCCCGTTTTTGCGCCGCCTGTTTGCTCGTGGATTTCGGTGATTTATCGCCCATGAACCGAATGCTAAGGTTCACGACAACACGCGTCAACTTAGAGCCAGCCAACTAGTGAGGGTTTGGCATATGTGAAGTACGGCTGGGCGCCACGCTCCCGGTCAACCCTGAAACGACCTATCGAGTGGATTTTAAGCGGCACTTTGAAGGCACGGAATGGAAATTGGCGGTCTATTTTGATGTGTTAAATCCGATGCTGATCGGCTCTAACACTTGCTCTCGGGGCGACAGGATTTGAACCTGCGACCTCCTGCTCCCAAAGCAGGCGCTCTACCAAGCTAAGCTACACCCCGGACTTCTAAGGAGCGTTAATTCTAACGCGGAAGCGCAAAAGCGCGAATACTTTCTATTTTGCGATCTCAGCGCACTTTTGCGGCTATTTTTCTTCTTCAAAATCCGTGTCGTGCCCCGAACGACTTCCCACTTGCATTTTCGGGTGGAGACCGCATCTTCGGTTTTCTCGGTAATCGGGCCGTAGCACAGCTTGGTAGTGCGCTTGAATGGGGTTCAAGAGGTCGTGGGTTCGAATCCCGCCGGCCCGAGGGGAGAGCGGCTAAAATAGAGGCTCTTCCGTTATCCAAAGATGGGCTACACGGTCTATGCGGTCCTGAATTGGTAGAGTTTTCAGCCAAAAATGGCAGACCTCTTGACTATACTGCTACACTGGGGTCGATGAAGAACCTGCTCAGGTACAAGGATTCCAAGAACTGGCACTATCGGTTTTACGACCAGCAGGGTAAACGGCGCACGATTTCTTTAGGGACCGACGACGAAGCCGAAGCGATCCGCAAGGCTAGGGCGTTTGTTGCCCATGCCGCGATCCAACGCGTTCAGAACATTTCCCTGCGGACAAGCGGTATTCAGAACACAATCGATAAATATCTCGTGGCGGCGGCTACTCGAAGAAAGAATCCAATGGGGAAAGAAGCGGCCAAAACTGCCGGCGCGGTTTTGAGACGGTTCTGCCAGGAAGCGAATGTTATGGCGCCTCAGGACATTACGCCGGCGCGGCTCGATACATGGCTTGCTGTCTATGAAAAGAAGGGCAGAAGTCAACAAACGATCCGGATGTACGCCGCCTATGTGAAGACGTTCGGTAGTTGGCTCTACAAGTCAGGACACCTCGCCTCCAATGCTCTCGAGTCCTATGACCTGCCGGAAGAAAAACCGATGGGCCGAAAGAATTGGCTCCGAAAAGCCGAAGTGGCAAAGGTCATTGGAGCCGTAGAACCAAAGTGTAGTGCGAATGCAAAACCCGCTACAATCGAGAAGTCGAAACAGGCTGCCGAGGATCTGAAATTCATTCTGTACTGTGGGTTCCATGCTGGCCTCCGCCGAAAGGAAATCGCCATGGCGAAAGTCTCCTGGTTCGATCTGGACCACGGGCTAATCCACGCCCAGAACATGCCCGAGGAGGGCTATACGCTCAAAGATGAGGACAATCGAACGATTGATATGAGCGACGGGTTTAGCGCGTTTCTTATCGACTACCTCAAGAATCGCAAGTCTCGAGAGTTTGTGCTTCGACCTGAAAAGGCCCAGGCCGCTTGGAAGTATCGCTACGATTTCAGCAGAATGGTTGAAGTCCACTTCCAGAACCTAGGCGTCCGATGCTCCATCCACGACATGCGGAGGAGTTTTGCATCTAATGCGGTTTCTTCGGGGATCAGCCTGTATATCGTTTCTAAGTGGTTGGGCGATGGTTACGAAGTCATAGAGAAATCTTACGGGCACCTCGCGCCCAATACTGGAGAAATCAATAAGGTCGTGAGATAGACATGACGCTGAACTCCTTTTTGTGATGAAGGGTCGAGCACCTAATCATGTGTCAGTTGTCAAACACGTGGGCTTCCGCGCCATTTTTAAAGGGTTTCATTAGCCCTGATTCCGAGCGGCTAGGGCGCCAATTTTTACGCATCTACGCCGAAAAGCATTACAAGAGACAGCGTCTAAAGCTGCCGGAAGTCTGAATCAAGCAATGGCCCGAAAGAAGCAGGAAAAGAGCGCAGGCAGCCCAGGTAGAAGAGGACCAAAGGACCGAAAACCTAAGGTCCAAAGAACCGTGGTGAGAGGCTCTCGAGAGCGTGAGCCCGATTGGGAGGGGGAGCACGACTCAGAGGCTGGCCAATATCCCTTTTACAGACTGGATGCTTCGACGCGACACTTCAAATCCTTAGGAGATGTTGCCAGTAGGGTTGAATGGATCAAAGGCTCTTATCTTGGACCCGATCTTCAACCGAAGACGATGGATGCCAAAGTAGTGGGGGATGATACATCCAACGAAGGCAGCCATTCTGCACTCAATCCGGATGGTGCAGTTCCTTTCGATCAAGGTATGCGCGAGATCGCCCAAATGCTCGGCTACGGAGACATGTATGCGGCCCACGAGTCGGAGAACGAACGGTTCGATTGGATTTCTCGAGATCCGTTGATGCGCGACATCGTTCATATGATAGCAACGGGTAATTGGAAGGGTCTTCGAACAATCACAGATGTCGTTGGCAACTACGAAACGAATTACGAAAAGCAGTCAGCGGGGCAAACAACTGCGACAGTCTGGACGATAGCTGCGTGCGATTCACTCTACGAGGCAGGACTCTACCGCAACCAGGTGACGAAAGCCGAAATACAGGCCCGGGCAGAACGACTTTGGGCGCGAGCTATGTGTCATAGGAAGCGAGTGCCGCCCACTGCCGAAAACATAGAGAAGGAAAAATCAAAGCTTTCTACGATTCGATGGCAGCGAGTGTGGAAACTATTGGCGCTGGAAGATATCACAAATGCGCCTGCTGGAAGACCACCTAAGAATAGGTGACAAAATGGTCGATCATGTCATGAAATAAAGGTCCCTCTTTCATGCAATTCTGATTCCAATGGATCGAGGCAAACTATCGTGGTTTGAGGGTAATCCAGTAATCCTAAGTGGAATATCAGATGACAAATTCGGAAAAGAGAGAAGTACTGGAAGAGGCGGCCCGGTACGCGAAGGATAGGCAACAGCTCGAATGGGCGAGAATACAGTACGCGGCGGGAACCATCGGGATCAAGCGCTCCCGTATGTATGAAGTTCTGGACGAGGCAAAGGGCAGGATACGAACTCTTGTCCTAAAATCGCCGGGAGCCACAACCGGGGCCAGGCTAATACATCTTCCCTCGTTGTTCGCGTACTTGTTAGAACTATCAGATGAACAGGAGGTTGTATCCTGATGAAGCCATCAATTTCTTCAAACGACAAACCCACGGTTGGTACCCGTGCGCTGGTCAAAAGAATAATAGCAGAAAATAATTCGGGAAGATTATTCCAAGAACACCTTGGGCTCGACAAAGATTCTTCAATCGGTGCTCACTCCATCCACAAAAACAGCCAAATTGACTGGAGGTTTCTAGGCTCCGGGCAGAACTATCTGGAAGTCGGTTCAAGCTATTATGGCGATTTCATCTCCCGTGTCGTTCCGACCTCTGATCTAATATTGATCCTTTGGAAGGTTTACGGTTCAGAAAATGATTACCAACGCATCTCCGAATTGGTAAGCAACCCCATTCCTCCGCTTGCATTAAATACGAGACAGGGTCTGGACGAAGGGCTGTTTAAGACTGGGCAATTAATAGAGTTTTCTGGCGAGGTAAAGGTCGCGCAGAATGCGATTTGGCTGAGTATCGGTCGGGAATCGATTCGCGTCTTATCGTCGGAAACAGAGGAGGTAGGCTAATGGTACCCGTCGAACTTTGCTCCGTGCTGAAGGCCAGAGAGCATTTCAAAAAGGGAGGTGTCTAAGTGAGTGTCGATGTTGATGATTTCATAAAGCCTCCACCAAAAGCAGGATCGGGTGTGCACCAGTGGCTCTTTAGTCAGGCTTGCAGGTTAAAGGGCTATGGTGCGAGTCTTGAAGAAGCGCGGAATTATATCCAAGCATCGCTTTACAAGCACCAGCCCGGGAGACATGTGCTTGACCGGGAGTTGAATGAGGCGGTCCGTAACGCCTTTGCAGTCGAAGGCGAAAGGGCCAACGGACCATCATGGCCGAAGCCCGCTGCCAAGGCCATCAAGGCTATAGTTGAACGAGACGGAGCACCCACACTCGAACGGCTCAAGGCTTGTTGTCCGACTAACTTGGAGAGTCTAACAGCGGAGAAAACCATAGACACTCTCTTTCCCGGAAATCCTCTCCTCTGTCTTGCCGCTTCCCAGTCAGAGGCTCAGACGTTTGAGAGAAATCTGTGGAGGGGTCGTGAGGGGACTTCGCAGTTCATCGTCCCCTCACATATGGTCGCAAGGTCCGGGTTTACACAAAACGGGAGGCGGGCAGCACGCTGTCTGGACAACGTCGGGGCAAGGAGATTTGCCGTTATGGAATTCGATATGAGCCCCAAATCCGAGTTCTGGGCACCGTTGATACAAAAATGGGAGGAGAGCGGGATTACTATCTTTGATGCTCAAGCCTCTCTCCTGGTTAATCTAGCAACTAACCCGGGTCTAAGAGTCCCATTGGCATGTGTAGTTCACTCGGGCAACAAGAGTCTTCAAGGCTGGTTTTACGTAGACGG
>WNFR01017400.1_pt1 | contig 18316 bp, 12 predicted proteins | sample 5400221 | NCBI WGS metagenome assembly WNFR01 (sample SAMN13153357, study PRJNA577476) | soil metagenome | isolation source: 40 cm soil under Madrone tree | place: USA:California | collected 2016-06-14
GACATCCTTTCTCCCTGGTTCCTTGAAAGCAGGACTAGTGATTTCGATACTCTGACTTGGCCCCTTTCGATACTTTGATTTGGCCCCACCTTACTGAAAACCAGATACCGTGTACTCCGCTTCGGGCTCAGTCGCCCAAGGGGAGGCCGGGTGGACAGGAGAGCCAAGGTGGAGCTATTCGAGCAGATCCGACGTGAGTATGAGCATGGCGGTGGAACGATTCGAGGGATCGCCAAGAAGTTGGGGATTCATCGGCGCATGGTGCGTGAGGCGGTGCGCAGTGCGATTCCGATCGAGCGAAAGACACCGGTGCGAGAACGACCGAAGTTGCAACCGGCGATGGCCTTCATCGATGCGCTTCTAGAAGCGGACCGCAAGGCGCCAAGGAAGCAACGGCATACGGCACATCGCATCTGGTGCCGGATCCGAGCGGAGATGCCGGAAGTGGAAGTGGCCGAGTCCACGATTCGTGGCCACGTTCGCGAACGGAAGATCAAGTTAGGGTTGACTCGTCGCGAGACCTTCATTCCTCAGTCGTATTCTTGGGGCGCAGAAGCACAGGTGGACTGGTATGAAGCCTACGCAGAGATCTGCGGAGAACGGCAGAAGGCTTATCTGTTTTGCATGCGGAGTATGGCCAGCGGAGGAGCCTTCCATCGCGCATTCCCGCACGCCAGTCAGCAGGCTTTTCTCGAAGCCCACGAGCTGGCGTTCGCCTATTTCGGCGGAGTATTCACGACGCTTCGCTACGATAACCTCAAGAGTGCGGTGAAGAAGATTTTGCGGGGATATCAGCGCGAGGAGACCACGCGATTCATGGCCTTCCGGTCACACTGGGGTTTTTCATCGGAGTTTTGTTCGCCGGGAGAAGGACATGAGAAGGGCGGCGTGGAGGGCGAAGGTGGTTATTTTCGCCGCAACCATCTGGTGCCGGTGCCACAGGTAGCGAGTTGGGAAGAGTTGAATGTCCTGTTGCGGGAAGCCTCGAAGCAGGATGAGCAGCGGATGATCGGCGAGCGGACCCAGACGGTTGGCGCAGGGATGCATACCGAACGCGAACACCTGCGCACGCTGGCCGCAGAAGGCTTCGACCTGGCAGCAGTCCATTTTCCCCATGTGAACGCCAGCGGCTGTATACGAGTGCTGACCAACTTCTACTCGGTTCCACTCCCGGTCGGCGTCGAAGTGCAGGCCAAGGTGTATTCCACCTACGTCGAAATATGGCATCAGGGGCAGTGCGTGGCGCGACACGAACGCTGTTTCGATCGACAGCAGAAGATTCTGGATCTGGAGCACTATCTGGAAGCACTGACGAAGAAGCCAGGAGCGTTTGCCGGTTCGACACCGCTCGAGCAGTGGCGAGCGCAGGGACGTTGGCCAGTAAGCTTCGATCGCTATTGGGAGATGTTGAAGCAACGGCAAGGCCGGCAGTCGGGAACACGCGCGATGGTCGATGTTCTGCTTCTAGGCCGCCAGTATGGATACTCACCGCTAAAAATAGCGATTGAAAAAGCTCTCGAGATGAGTTGTTTCGATGTGGATGTCGTCCGGCTGCTGCTGGATGCAGAAGGCCTAGGAAGACGAGAACCGGAACCAGTGGAGATCGGCGCACTACGTTGCTACGACCGGCCGCAACCGACCACCAGGAACTACGACCAGTTGCTGCGGAACTATGCTGCGACGGGGGTAATTCAATGAGTGCGACCTCCGCTGCGGTACAACAAGCAGCGATTCGGCAGTATGCCAAGCGACTGCAGCTGTCGACCTTGGGCGGACAGTTTGCGCAGGTGGCCGAGCAAGCGATAAAGGAAAAGAAAAGCCATCTCAGTTATCTGGAAGCATTGCTGGAGGCCGAGGTAGAAGAGCGGGAACGCAACACAGTAGCGCGGCGGACTCGCGAGGCTCATTTTCCCAAAGTGAAGACGCTGGAAGAGTTCGAGTTTTCCCATGTCCCGTGCATTCCAGCAACTCTGGTACGGCATCTGGCCGAAGGCGGCTACTTGAGTCGCAGCGAACCGGTCATTCTTCTGGGAGAAGCAGGCACCGGCAAGACGCACTTGGCGGTGGGTCTGGGCGTGGCTGCCTGCCGACAGAGAAAACGAGTGCGCTTCACGACCGCGGCGCAGTTGGTGAACGAACTGATCGAAGCCAAGAACAAGAGCGAACTGAATCGCGTAACGAACCGCTGGACGCGCTACGACCTGATCGTGATCGACGAGATGGCCTATGTGGCGATGCCGGAAGCTGCCGCGGAGATGATGTTTCAGATCATCGCCGGGCGAGCGGAACGAGCGGCGGTGATCGTGACGACGAACTTGCCGTTCTCGGAATGGACGACGATGTTTCCGAATGCGAGGTTATGCAAGGCGATGCTCGACCGGTTGACCGATCAGGCGCACATCATCGAGACCGGGAACGAATCGTATCGGTTTCGAAGAACGCTGGAGAAAAAAGGCGGCAGCAAATAAAACTTTCAATCTGCCCCCGGCCTACGCTGCGCCCTAAACGCGTCGCCCTACGGGCGCCGCAGGGCTTCGCTCCGGCCGGGGGCAGATTGATGACTCACCAGAGGGTGGGGCCAAAAGAGAAGATCAAAAGGGGCCAAATCAAGTTGACGGAAGCAACATCCGGGCTTATCGTGCTTTGTTGCCTCTGCACGCACCGGATATGCTATCCGTCCGACTACAGGCAATTGACAGAGAAAGGACTTCCACCTTTCTAGATTTGCAGCCTTGTCGGCCGCTCCGAGTGCCTCACTAACCGAACCGTAAGCTGGTTTCCATTCCCCGCCACGTCGAACGGAGCATGCAGATTTCCCGCACTCCGCTCTCCTGCTCGCTTTGCAGAAAGGTTTATGAGACGCAGCCAATTGGAGGTGCTTTCAACATGCAGATTTCCCGCACTCCGCTCTCCTGCTCGCTTTGCAGAAAGGTTTATGAGACGCAGCCAATTGGAGGTGCTTTCAATCCGCTGAGGTCACCAGCATCTACTCCACACCATCCAACCGCTTCCGCCTTCCTCTTCCTGTATATCCTCTGTCTCAGGTCTTGCAGATTGCCGAGCGTTTTTATCAGACGCCCCTGCCTCCCATCATTGTCAGAGGAATTACGAAACAGCTGGGTTCCTTCGCTCCCTGGGAGTTACCCCAGTTCATCGCTACTGCAAACCCTTCCGCCACCTTCTCGCCTTCCTTCCTTTTCCCGGGGTTAGCCGGTTATAGGTCGAACCTGCTCCAGAGTCTTTCGCTCTGGGACGAGTAAGGTTTCTCCAGTTGCTTGTCATGTCCTTGCCACCGTGCTGCCCCTACCACCCCGCCGGAGTGTCATGTCGCCTCGTTCAGCCCGCGCCATGCCATGCTGCCTTCGCCCCGAAGGAGGGGGCTCGGCCTCCAGATCTCTATTTTGTTTCGAGGCCACTTCTGGGTTCACTTTCGTTGCGGCCCGGTGCCTTGCTCACCATCCCTAAGATGGCTTTGTCGGTCGGCTTCATCCGCTTCGTTTTCTCCACGGATACGACCCAAGCTAAGGGGCTTCTGACTTTTACCCCTGTAGGTCTACGTCCTACTGAACATGTCAGCCTTTCCTGGACGCACTCCCTCGCCAAAATGACGATCACCTTTTAAATCAACAGCTTGCGAACAGGGCTGTAACATTGCTACAGAGTGCAGCTCAGTACTCTCAGAGTTTTGGCGAAGGACACCATTAGCGCTCCTCGGTTTCCTCTGCAGACGTCACTGGGGAGTGACGGGCGTACCCTTCCCAACGATACATAGTCAAAGTGTTATGGAAACAGACTTCCTCGACCGCTTGGCGAATCAACTAAAGGTGAACAAGGGCGCTGCCTGCCGCCGTGCAATCCAGCGGATTTTGGTCCGTATCAAAGAGCACTACGAGAGTGGCGAATATCGGAGCATTATCGAAGCAGAAAGCGGGTTTCGAAGACTGGTAGAAAGCGACCTAGCCTGCAAGTAGCAAATTTTGCGGTTTCATTTGGTCTTGCCAAGACAGTCGTCTTCCCGTTCCCTCTGCCAGAAAGGTTCAGGAATGACAGACCTTTCCTCAGTCGGTTTCTCTGACCTAGACTTGGAAGCACTACGGATTCGGCTCCGCAAAATGAATGACCAGGAGTTGCGGCGTTTTGAACTGACGGCTAAGTTCATGTCTTTGCGGGGAGCGAATCTCGGGAAGCCGCCGCGTCACGTTTTTGTGATTCAGCTTGAGGAAGCACGGGCAGAGGTGGAACGATAACCGCCGAACGGGTCGTGCAGTCAAGAACCTGGCTGGAGCATTGCATGCCGACAGGGTTGCGTGTACGTTATCAGGAGGCCGTGATAGACCTGCTGAGATCCGCTGGCTTCGCCACCCAAGCCTTTGCCTCAGCCGAGGAATTCCTATCGCTCGCTCATCGCGAGGAGACAGCTTGTGTCATCCTCGACGTGCTTTTGCCGGGGAGCGGGCATTGAAGGGGGGGCGAGTGGATCTTCTCCGCAAGCCGGTACGCCGCGAAGCTTTACTCAATGCCGTACACGTGGCGTTGCAACAGAACAGCCCCTGAGGTGAGTGAAGTCGCGCCACCGTGGAGGGTAGAAACATGGGGGAATCTTCCAAATCAAAGAGCGACATCCCATTGGAGGATTCAATTCCAGAAGCCGGGGCTTCCCTAGAGTCGATCCTCTGCACCGAGGAGTTGCGCGGCCGCCCGTCGCGCCCTCCTGATTATGAAAAGGAGAACCTCGCGCTCGTGGCGCTGATGAACGCGCTGGCCGATTCGCCAAGCACCATTTTTCAGACGCTGGCTGAAACGATTCTGGATATTACCCAGTGTGACTCTGCTGGCCTTAGCCTGCTGACGATGGATGGAAAAAGACCTGACGTTTGCGGCCAAAGGTTCTATTGGCCAGCTATCGCCGGCATGTGGAACCCCCATGTCGGAGGGGGAACCCCGCGGAACTTCGGGCCCTGCGGAGACGTGCTCGATCAATCCGATGATCATTCTGCGGCCGAAGCAAATCCGCATGACGTTCACTAATACCATCGCGCCGGCCCCGTGCCGTGCATCGTATAAGACGCCCGGATGGCGTTGGGACCAGCATAAAGAAGTCTGATCCCCGGATGACGGTGAATCGCACGGATTCGATGCCGGTGGCGAAATCGCGCGAATTATGTTGCAACTCTAAAGGCGGCGCGCATCGTTCCGCAATCTGTAATGCGCTTACGAGTTGCGAGCGGTCCTTGTGCTGCTCTGTGGAAGCATGTTGGGCAAGGGGCTGGATAGGTGTGCTGGCGAGGCCGGGAAGCACAGCAATCAAGGAATACCACACGCATGTTGGCGATAACAGGTTCATTCTCGGCCAAACGGCGTCTTCGGTAGGTACAGTTGAACGGTTTCGTTAGAGGCGAGCTGAGTCAGAAATAGACAAAGTCAGAGACCCCACTCCTAAAACCGAAGTCTTGGCCACCACCAGTTCGTATCAGGGTTTATCGTCCTGGCTACGTACCCAGTCATTCTGCAGTACCTCAATTTCCACCGGGGTAATGCACCCTTCCCTTCGAAAGTGGCGATCCAGTTTCACCGCGCTCACTCGACTCAACTTTCTGAATTCTGCCAGGGAGACCTACGGATTCGTACTCGGCGCGCAAGAGAAGAAGAAATCCGTGCCAAATGCTAGATAGCGTCCAAATATTCACAATTTTCTATTTAAATCGACGGAACAATCTATGAAGTTCTTCGTCTATCCTTTAGTAAGGAGCACGGGTGTACAAATTAAAGGGGATAGGCGGCATGACAACTCTCGGGCGCAACATCCGTTTCGGTTTCCGCATCTTGCGCAAGGATCTCGGCTTCACCATCGTCGCGCTGCTGGCGCTTACGCTGGGTATTGGCGCCAATACCGCTATCTTTTCTGTTGTTTACGGGGCGCTGATCGCCCCCATGCCGTACCCCAACCCTAACCAACTCGTGATGGTGTGGTCCAAGATCAACGACAACAGGAATGGGGTATCCGCGGGTGACTACCTCGACTGGAAACATCAAAGCAGAGTGTTCCAGGACCTGTCTGCGTGGAACGGCGGCGCGTTCAGTCTTTCCATCTCCGGCCATCCGGAGATGGTGCGGGCGCGCATTCAGACTCCGGGCTTCATCAACATGGTGGGCATGCCCTTTACGCTTGGCCGCGACTTTCTTCCCGAAGAAGGCGAAGTTGGCAAAGACCACGTCGTGATCATGGCACATCACTTTTGGGAGAGCCGCTTCGGAAGCGATCCGCACATCATCGGCCAGACGATTCGGCTAAACAGCCTGCAGTATACAGTTGTTGGCGTTCTCGCCGCCGGCGAGCCGGACCGGTCCGAAGAGCCATTGTTCGTCCCACTGGCTTTCAAGCCGGAACAAATTAACCACGACTTTCACTTTATTCTGGTGATGGGGCGACTGAAGCCCGGCGTTACGATCCAGCAAGCGAACGCTGACATGGACTCCGTCACAAAACACATCGCGGAGGTCTATCCTCTGTCCAACAAGAACTGGGGCGCGAGCGTTGAACCGCTGCAGAATGACTTTCTGAGTAAGGACACCATTAAGGATCTGTGGCTGTTGTTCGGCGCGGTGGGTTTCGTGCTGCTGATTGCGTGCGTTAACGTCGCCAATTTGTTACTGGCACGCGGAACGGCGCGGCAAAAAGAAGTGGCAATTCGCGCGTCGCTCGGCGCAACACGCGGCCAGCTATTCGCTCAATTCCTGACGGAGAGCGTCACGCTTGCACTCATTGGCGGGACACTCGGCGTGGCACTGGCGTGGACTCTGCTTAGAATTCTGAGGGTTACGATTCCGCCGTACACGCTTCCTGACGAAGCGGATTTGAGCGTGAATCTTCCTGTTTTGTTTTTCAATTTCGGAGCGACTCTGGTTGCGGGAATACTTTGCGGATGCGCTCCTGCTTGGCAGACGGCGCGATGGAATTTGAGCGACACGCTGAAAGAAGGCGGGCGTTCCGGCAGCAGCGCGGGACGCCGCGGACTGCGACGCGGACTGGTGACCGTGGAATTTGCGCTCGCCCTCACGCTTCTGGCGGGAGCAGGCCTGATCATCCACAGTTTCTGGAAGCTGACTCGCGTTAATCTGGGCTTCAAGCAGGACCATATCCTTACGCTGCGCCTTCCGGTGCCAGTCGATCGTTTCAGCAACGGAACACAAATTACGTCGTTCTACCACCAATTGATCGAGCAGATAGAAACGTTGCCTGGTGTTACCTCAGCAACGGTGGCGACCGGAATGCCAATCGTGGGCACGAATTTCGGCATGCCCCTCAGCATTGTCGGACAACCCGTTGGGGACCTTTCCTCACGGCAGGGGGCAGGGTTCACGATGGTCAGTCCCGATTATTTCAATACGTTTGGCATCGCCATCACACAAGGCCGACCATTCAATGAGCGGGACATCGCCGGCAGTGTTCCAGTCACCATTGTGAACGAAGCTTTTGTCAAGAAATTCCTGGCAAATCTCGATCCCCTTAAGCAACGCGTTTCCGTTGAACAAATCATTCCCGGCGTGACCAAACTCGGTCCGGCAATCGAGTGGCAAATCGTCGGAGTTTATCGCAACGTTCACAATGGCGGCGTGCGTGGCGATGGCTTCCCAGAGATGAATGTGCCGTTCGACCAGAGTCCGTGGCCGCAAGCAGGCATCGCGGTGCATACTGGAGGCGATCCCGCGAGCCTGACGAAGAGTATCGCTGCTGTCGTTGCGAACATAGACCACGATCTGCCGCTGGATCAGGTTAAGACGATGGACCAGCTTGTTGACCAATCGCTCTCGGGCGATCGCGCGCTGACGATGCTCTTTGCAACGTTCGCTGGACTGGCGTTGGTCCTCGCCGGAATCGGCATCTATGGCGTGATGTCGTTTGACGTGGCGCAGCGGACGCATGAAATTGGATTGCGCATGGCGCTGGGAGCGGGGACAACGCAGGTGCTGCGACTTATCATGCGAGAGGGGTTGTTCCTAGCGCTGGCGGGGCTGGGCATCGGACTGGTGGGTACGTACTTCGTCGGGCGCACCATGAAGAGTGTGCTGTACGAGGTCACGGCGATTGATCCCGCGGCGGTGAGCGCGGTTGCAGCCGTGCTGCTGCTTGCAGCAATCTTCGCGTGCTACATTCCCGCGCGGCGCGCAACGACGGTTGATCCGATGGTCGCGCTGCGCGAGGAGTAAGAAACGTGGCACATCTACGGAATCCACCGCCGCATTCGTTACCGTTTTCACCCGATTGTCGCGGCGCCGCTATTCACCAACTGTGCCTACCGAAAACTTCGTCTGGCCCGCTCACAGACCCTGTAGGCAGACCATGTAACGATGTTACATGCTTGGTCGAACTGGATATCGCTGATTCTTAGCTAGGTTCCTCACCTGCGATGCTCGAGAGCCACAGTCGGTTTCTCCCTTCTGCCAGTTATACTTGCTCCACGTTGCTCCAAGATTTCGGAAGAATCAAATGTCGAGTTGGTTTTGCAACTTTAGTAGAATCAGTTGAGTAGCCAAGTATGCGCTCTTAGCACCTTTCGTTCGCATTTTGCCGTCATTCATCGCGATTAGTATTACGTTTTTATGACAGCGAATCTCACAAGGCAAATAGCCGAGACAAGAGATTTGACGCGCGTGTTAGAGATCCACACGGACAGTGGATGGGGCAGGACTGCGTCTTGCTGTTGGGTGACGTTGGCGCCCGCCCGGGTGTATTTCGGGTAGAAACGAGAAGGAAACATTCGGCAGTCCCCCCATGGAATCATCAGACGAAAAGATTCAAACGATCGAGCCGCACTCTGGAAAATGCCTCTACTCACCCCACACCTCGAGATAGTGCTCCATAAAATGATTCGTGATGTGAATGACCACTTGCTCCGCGAGCTGAGGATTGCCCATCCAAATGGCATCGACGATTCGCTGATGATTGGGCATTTGCGGCACCCAAGGACTAGCATCCAGGCCCTTAGCCAAAGCACGCATCAACGTGAAGGCGTACAGGGGAACAATCAGCCGCAGACCATTTTCAAGCAAGAGCGGATTCCCGGGTTTTTTCAATAGGCAGAGATGAAATCGCTGAACGCGGTCAATCACGCTGCGCACATCGTTGGTTTCTACGGCCAGGCGAAGCTCCACCATCGCGGCTTCCAAGTCCGCGACCGGTAGCTTTTGCTCGACGATGATGCGCGCTGCCAACCCCTCGAGCGCCCCGCGAACTTGATATGTGTGAATGATAGCGGCATCGGTCAACCGCAGCACACGCGCACTGCGCCCGTGGCCTTTGGTCACAAAACCCTCAGCGATCAAAATGTTCAAGGCCTCGCGAACGGAGACCTGCGCTGCGCCGAACTCTTGCGCCCAACGCCTTTCGATGATTTTCTCGCCTGGAGCAAGCTTGCCACCAAGAATGGCTTCACGGAGCTGGACCGCCAAGCTCTCCTTCAACAAACCGGAGCTGGGCGGGGCTGTGCCATTTGTCGCGGGCCCGTTTTGCGAATTTTCCGGAATATTGCTGTGAGCTGGCATTTTGACTTCGAGGCACGTTTCTGAAAGGATCAGTTATCGCTCGTTGCCGTCTTTGTGATTCGCAGCGTGGAGATTCTGAAGCACATCAATCGCTTTCTTTGCCTCAGCGTCATTCGGATTGAGTTCCAGAGCAGCCCGCAGCTCCTTTTCGCCATCTTTTAAATTCCCGGTGTGGCAGTACATCAATCCCAGATTTCTGTGGAGATGACCAGCCTCCCCGCATCGCCCACAAAGCGCAATAGCTTCGTTCATTTGTTGCAAAGCCTGAGGCCAATTTTGAGCGTTGGCGGCCTGGATTGCGAAATTTCCCAGTTGGCCAACGCGGTCGGTAGTCTGCTTTTCTCTTTGCATTGTGTCGAACCGATCCTGATATTGCTGCGCCTCGGGATCATGCACCTTGTTCAAAGTTCTCGCCAAGTTGTAAAGAGCTTCGGATTGATTTGGATCGGCTTGGAGCGCCAATTTCCAGTGCGCTATGGCATCGGTTGTTTTTCCGGCACGTTCCAGATATCGGCCCAGGAGATATTGCGCGTCCGCGTTTTGAGGTTGAAGCACTACGACCTTGTGCAAGAGTTCTGTAGCACGATCGACCTGATTGTCCTGCCTTTCCGTAAGCGCCAGGAAATAGAGTGCACCCGCAAAGTTAGGCTGCAAGCGCACGGCTGCTCCCAGCTCCTTGCGCGCTTCATCGTACTTGCCCGTTTCGAAATAGAAGTGGCCGAGATTATAATGCGCTCCGGGGGAATTAGGATTAATCCGCGCGGCTGTTGCGAATTCGTCAAACGCTGCGACTCGATCGTATTGGTCCACGAGCGCAATACCCAGGTTCAGGTGGGCATCCGCGGAATGCGGCTGCAGCGCAACGACTTTCCGAAAAGTTTCGACCGCCTCCGCGCCGCGACCAGTCTTTGCTTCGAGCATTCCAAGCGAGGTGTAAGCCTCCGCGCTTTCCGGGTCGATTTGGATCGCCGACCGGAATTCCTGCTCCGCCTCGGAAAAATCGCCCTGCCTCGCCATTGTCAGTCCCAAGTTCACATAAGCCGGTACGCTCTTCTGATCGCTCTGGATCGCTTCTCGAAAAAAACCTGCAGCTTCCCTGTCTTTTCCTTGGTGGGTATATAGGACGCCCAGGCTGAGATAGGCGAACGCGAACTTGGGGTCGATTTGCAGCGCAGCCTGAAATTGCTCTATGGCTCCGTCCAACTTTCCCTGGTCCTGAAGCAGCGTAGCCAACGCGACGTGTGAGGCGACGGAATCAGGCTTGTACCGAATGGCAGCTTGCAATTCCTTGGCGGCGCGAGCCAGATCGCCTTTGGTGACGAGTGCGAGGCCAAGGTTGTAGCGCGCTTGCCAATTCTCACTGTCCAGGCGCAGTGCAGCTTCAAAGGCCGAGACGGCGCAGGCAACGCGACTGTCCCGAGCGTATAAAGCTCCAAGCGTGTTGTATGCACCGGCTGTAGGATGGTCGCGAACCGTTTCGAGTAAAGCGGTGATCTGCTCCGACGGATGCTGTTGAAGCAGGCATGATCTAGGAAGCTCCCCCGAGGATTTGTGGGCGCCGTCACGCCGCGTTGCAGGTGCACGAGTCTGCGCAAGGCCGCGATCTGGGTGAGCGGACAGCAGTAGGGCAACCAGACTCAGGAGGCGCACAATTGCATGCTGCATGTGGCTTCTTACCTCCAGAGACTTAGAAATAGAGCTTCAGGCCGAATTGTAACTGACGCGCCGTGTTGGCCGTGCTCGAAATCGTTCCAAACTTGTTGCCATCGCTGATGTTCACGTCCGGAACTCCCCAGACCGGCGTGTTCGTCAAGTTAAATGTCTCGAATCGAAATTCGAGCCTCTTGCTCTCCGTAATGGGAAATTGTTTGAACAGGGATAGGTCAAGGTTCTTGAACCTATCCGAGCGCAGCGTGTCGCGGCCCAGGTTGCCAAAGGTGCCCGGGGCAGGAACCGCAAACGCAGCTGGGTTTAGCCATTGCTCGGGAGATTTGTTAGACGCATACGGATTGCCGCCGAGGAAATTCAACCTCTCGTAGTTGCCAAAACCGAGTGCACAGCAAGCGGTGTTGGCGGCAATATGCGCGATGTCACCGGATGCGCCGACGAAGAACGGTATTCCCGAGCTAAAAGAGAGGATTCCATTCAACGTCCAGCCGCCCACGACATAGTTCAGGACGTTATTGCTTGCGGCGTATTTTTGGCCCTTTCCAAAGGGAAGCTGATAAACCCAAGAGGCCGAAAAGATTTGAGGAACATCGGTACCCGCGGGCCCCTTATCGTTCTTCAAAGTGTAAGGATTCTGGATGCTGCAACCTTCGACTCCATACCAGCCGGTACATCCAAGGTCGAGCGTTTTTGACCAGGTGTAGGACACTAAGTAGGTCAGACCGTGGACGGCACGGCCGTTCAATGAGGCTTGGAGCGCATCGTAGCTGCTCTTTCCGATGGCCGTGTCGAAATCAGCGGGCGTTATGTACGGATACGGCGAACTCGTGGTGGCACCGGTCGGCAAGTAGTTCGCAAGCGCTGAAGGCGTCTTACCGGTATTCCCTGAGAACCCGATGTCCAGACGGTGGCCGCGCGAGCCCACGTAATTTGCGGTCAAAACGGTGCTCGAGCCGAGTTGGTGTTGCACGCCGAAATTAAATTGATCCGCATAGGGCCGCTGCATATGTGGGTCGGCGTACCAATTGAAACCGGTAAAGGGACTCGGGCCAGCGATGGCTGGGCCGGTGCCTGTCGGTGCTTCCGCCAACCCCGGCGTTGGGGGACCATTGAGCGGATTCAGCGCAGCACCCAGCTGACCGGTGTCGGGCCAGGATCCCTCATAGTTCTGGGCGCTTTGCGTTACGGCGGCCCAATTGTCGTAGAACCTGCCGTAGGCCGCCCGGAGTACCGTCGTGCGCGTTAGTTCGTAGGCGAATCCAACTCGAGGCTGAAAATTGGTGAGGTCGTTTTGAAAGATGGCACCATTCGCGTGCGGTGTAACGACAACGTTCGCCGGAAGATAACTTTGCCCCGGCTGGGGGTTCAGGCCTCCGGGACCGAGTCCGAACGGAATGCAAGGCGGCACGGGATTTACTTGCGCGCACATCGGAGGCAAATGAGTCAGGACGTAGGTTCCGTTGTTGAAGTTCAGGTCGCCGGTGAATCCATTTCCGTCTTTCAGGGCACCGTAAATTGGCATCAACGTAAGGTCGTAACGAAGCCCCAAATTGATGGTCAGCTTGTTCGTTACCTTCCAGGAGTCCGCGAAATATGCACCGTCGACCCAGCCCCCATGTTCCGTTTCCTTCACATTCCGCCTCTTAAAGCTGTTTGCAGCGCCTAAGAGGAAGGATGCCAGTGAGTTACCGGCAGTGCCCGGGCTGGCAGCGTTATCGGTATTCGACGCAGAAAACACTTCCGATGCATTCAGATACAGCGCGTTGGCATTGTTGGTGGCGAAATCCGTACCCATTTTGAACGTGTGGCGGCCGTAGATCTTGGTAAAGTTTCCACCGAATTGCCAGATGTTCGTCCCTTGTGTTTGGTCCGTATGCGCTGCGCCGTGCGCGCTGGGATCGATGTTCCCAATGAATCCATTAATCGTGATGTTTGGAATCAAAGAGACGCCGCCGATGAAACCGCTTGCGAAATTCGGCGAGAAACCGAGACTGGTTCCTGTCGCGTGGGATGGGTCCAAAAAGCTAGAGCCTTGGGAAATGTCCAAAAGGACGCGGCCGAAGTGAGTCTCCAAGAAGGAAGTACTGGAGAAAGTGTGCGAATAGCCAAGTCCAACAGTGTATCCGTTGGTGATCTGAAAGTGATTGAGGCCCGTGAATCCGCCGGAACCCGTCACTGGTTGTCTGAACTGACTCCAGCGAGCGAAAACGTTGTCATTGGTCGTGAACTGATGATCGAGACGACCGTGAAACTCATCCTGCCGGACAATGGACCTGGTGGTATCGACTGCATTAAACGCGGAGGTCGCGCTGGGCGTGCGGTTGGAGCCAGGGAACAGCGCTGTGGCATACGCAATCATATTCGGGTCGAGCATGTCCGTCGGTATCTTGTTACAGGGCGTCCCGGACGATTGAACTCGATTCGTATCTGGAGAGGGTTTACCAGCCGCATCGCACAAGAAAGGAGAATTGGAGAAGCCGGTTGGACTTCCTGCATTTGCGACGATGCTATAGGGGTTATAGATTTGTCCAGCAAAGGGCACACCACCCACCGTAGTCAGGTTGCCTCCCAACTCCGCGGACGTAGGCACGCTGAATAAACTAGAGGCGGCGGTATGAAGGCGAAAACCTTCGTACGAAGCGAAGAAGAACGTTTTCGGAGCTCCCGAGTGGTGCCAGGGTATGTAGAGCGGCCCTCCTCCTGCGACGCCAAATTGGTTCTGCTGGAACGGAGTCACGCTAGTTAGAAATGGGTTCCGCGCATCAAAAGCCGTGTTTCGCACAAACTCCCAAAGTACTCCGTGATACTGCGTCGTTCCGGATTTTGTGACGACATTGATGATGCCGCCAAGAGCGCCGCCATACGACGTGTCGTCGTTGTGGGATTGGACTTTGAATTCCTGGATCGCGTCGACAATCGGCGCAATGGCGTACGTACTTCCAAATGACCCCTGATTGTTGATGCCGTCGAGCAAGTAAAGATTACTGCGATTCGTCTGGCCATTGATCGATGGATAGGAAAACGTCCCAACCGGATTGGACCAGATGCCTCCGCCAGTAGCGGAGTTCTGCGAGACGTTCACGGTGCTGACGCCAGGCGTCAAATTGAGCAATTGGGTAAAATTACGCCCGTTCAAGGGCAGGTCGTTCACCTGTTCCCTAACCACCGCAACGCCTAATTCCGAAGTCGACGTCTCCAGGGCCAGCGTTTCTGCTGCAACTACGACGGTCTCGTTGACGGAGCCAGTGGCTAGCGCGACATCCACTGTCGCCGTTTGGTTCACCAATAGAGTGACGTTTGATTGCACTGCGGCCTTAAAACCGTCTTTGGTGATTTTTAGATCATAGTCTCCGGGCTGCACATCCGGAATGACATAAACACCAGCGCTGTTTGTCGATACCATCCGGTTCAGATTCGTAGACTTGCGATGCAGGACGACAGCGGCGTCGGGGACTACTGCCCCAGATGTGTCGTATACCGTGCCGTTAATTGAGGCAGTAGCTTGGGCCCGCGCTATTCTGGGTAGCAGACCGACCAAGGCAAGGAACAGCATAAGCAATGGAGCCAATAAACGGGGGATTGCAAAGGTTACAGAACTTCGAGAGGTCATTGTCACTCCTCCGGACACACGGAATAGCCAAAATCTGTACTGCCTAAGTCGTTCCCGGTGTCTGTGGCAACTCCCAGCTGGCTCGGGCACCCCAAATTGCCACTTCGAAACAAATCTTGGGGAGTTCTGTAACAGCATTAACGAATCGTGTCAAGCAAAAACTTCCATCTATGCGAACGTCGTTCCACGCTATGAAACCCTTGTGCTCCGGAATGAAGAAAACGGGGGTCGAGTCGACGTAGCGCGAAACAGCGTTTCACTGTTTGACACTAGCAGCCACTAGAGTATATTTGCGGACCGTGTATCCGAGACTACTGGAATACGCTTCGGACGAGCATCGAAGCTGTCGAGAGACGAGCCTCGCGGGATTCGGGCTTAAGACAGAAATCCGCTGCGCTCTCCGAGGAACTTGTAAGACAGATTTGCCTGGTGGACGATGAAGAGAGTCGAGACTACGGCCGTCGGCGTCATCTCAAAGGTCTTCAAGATCTTGGAAGCGATTCAGGGATCACCCTCCGGTCTGACCCTGAAGCCCATCTGCGACGTGACTGGAGTTCACAAAAGTACCGCGCATCGTTTTCTGAAGCACCTGGAACATGATGGATATCTTATTCGGACAGATACCGGCGCCTATTTGATCGGACCAAAGTTTTCACAGTTGAGCGTTCGGGCAAACCACCGCGCTACTCTCCAAGCTGTGGCACGTCCGATTCTATGGGAGCTTTGGAAGTCCACGCGCGAAACCGTGAATTTGGCAACCCTCGATCAGGGAATGGTCCTGTACATCGAGGTGATCGAGAGCCCCCACGAGTTCCGCCTCGCGTCTCGAGTCGGAAGCCGCCGTTCATTACATGCAACAGCCCTCGGGAAGGCGCTGGCATCGTTCCTGCCAGAGGAACAAAGGGAGAAAGTGTTGAGCGCGATACAGTTTCAACCGGTGACAGCCAACACGATCATGAATCTTGTGCAATTCCGCGAGGAACTGGACATCGTTCGTAAGCAGGGTTACGCGGTGGATGAGGAGGAGACCACGCTGGGAGCTCGATGCGTCGGCGCGCCAATTCTAGGCGCGGGACAGGAAGTTATCGCAGCGGTCAGCGTCTCGGGACCGATAACGAGAATCAGTCCAAATCAAGTGCCGCTTCTTGCTGGTGCTGTGATGAGCGCGGCCCGTGCGATTTCCGCCGCGATGGGTTTCGCACAACCTGATGTGCTAAGCACACAGGCTTCCTCGATCGACAAAGCGCCATCAACTGTGAGCTGATCTTTGCTCGAGCTTGGGAATGCCATTACCGTAGTTGTTCCCGATGATTCTTCTGGACCTCCACCAGTAGCGCACGGATGGCGGCGTTTTCGGGAAATATCCGCGAGCCTTCGTTCAGAACTTCGGTAGCGTCTCTGGCTTTGCCTTCCGCCAGATAGCAAGCTGCCAATAAACGGTACAGCTCGCCATCGTGAGGAATCAGCCTGATTCCCTGCTGTAGTAGATCGGTAGCTTCAGCGAAATGGCGGGCTTGTACTAGCAGACTGCCAAGTTGCTCGAAATCGGCCGGAAGAGTAGACCCCTGTTGAACGGCCTGATTCAAATAACGAATAGCTTCGATCGCTCCATTGTCGTCCTTTTTTTCGAGCGCACTGTAGGCAAGAGCTTCGAGCACGGGAATAGCATCCGGTGCCGTCGTGCGAAGTTTTTCCGCCAAGGCCAGATATCGGTCTCGATATTTAGAACGAGTGCGCATCAGCTGACCATAAGCCTGGAGGAGTGTGATTGAGGATAGCGGCGTACCCTTCTGTCCTGGAATTGCATCGATATGGACCAAATCTGGCAATTGCGGCGTCGCCAGGTTGAACGCGGCGTCGGGATACGGTTCACCCGATTCCCTGACGATTCGATGGTTCGTTAGCACGGAGTGCGAAATCACTTTAACGTCACGCTTCGGCATGTGGCACCCGGCACAGTCGTCTGGCGGAACCTTGTGTTGACGAATCGCAAAAGGAACTGCACAGCTCTTCTCCGTGTGGCAGGTGAGACATCTCGACCGGAACACTTCCGATACCAGCTGTCCAGTGGGCTGCGTATGAGGGTCATGACAGGTGACGCAGCTGAGTCGGCTCCCGCTTCCTCGGTAGCACTTGCTCAGAGTCATGGAAAAATAATGCTCCAAAAGATCACTTTGAGGAGGAGCGTCGCGTTTTGGAGGAATCATGAGGAGTACCACCGTGTCATCAAGTGCTGATCCTGGTCGAAAATCCTGAAAATTCTTTCCGGGCTTCAGCACGCGAGCATCTCCGGTTTGGTGGCAGGACACGCAGATATTGTCTGCCAGCCACGACGGAAGTTTCGCCGGGTTGACGATGGAGTGGTCGCCCCCCTTTGCAGTTGCGGTACCATCCTTCATTCGCGATGCATGCATTGCACCCGGACCGTGGCAGTTTTCGCATCCGACTGCTAACTCTTGGAAGGGAGGCTCCATGAAACGGCCATTGCCGTCAGGAATCGGCCGGGGCCGACCGCTGTGGCAGACAATGCATGGGGGAAGAATGGGGCGACTGAAACCATAGTCGTAGGATTCATAGCCGGGAGATAGGGCCCAATGTTGAGTCTTGGAATAAAACGAAAGTGGGCCTTCAAAGAGAACGTCGCCACGCTTAACAATTGCACCGAATCCGTTTGCGCCTGCGCCTATGATCCATTCCACCTTTTGCGTGTCGCGGAAAACTTCCTTCCCATCAGCTCCAGTTTCATAGTCAGTTTGGTAGAGGCTGCCGCCTCTGACAAAGACTTGGAAATGGCGGTTCAGCTTCGCATCAAAAATCTGGGCGGAGTTCGGAAATTTGTCGAGCAGCTTAGGCAATACTGCGGACATCGAACGGCCCATGTCAGTTTCGGAGAAAGCGTTGGAAATCGCCCGGTGACATTCTGCACAAGCCTGTGAGCCCACATACTCATTGCTCGCACCATTGTTTCTAGCTGACGCTGCCTGCGCGGTGCGAGCGCTCGCGAGGCCGGCAGGTCCCAAGGGAAGGAGCGCCACAACTGCTCCGGCGATTAAGATAACAATGAGGGCCACCGCAATTGTCCTATGTGCTGGCGACCTCTTATTCAACGGAGCCGGCTGGTTTTGTGGCCAATACATACGGTTACTGAGGCTCGCGCGTTCCGTTAGGTCAGTGAACGTTCCGTCGCGGTTGTGCCCATACAGACGGTTATAAACTCCTGAATCATCTTTTTCCAGCGCGGCAGTGCAAAGAAGAGGTCGAGGAATCGGTCCTTGAGAATCGCGCGAAATTTGTTTCGTGGAAGTCTTTTCTTCGCTATCGGTCTTGGTCTATAAGGCGGGCTGGGGTTGAGGCATCACGGCGGGCCAACTAGAGTTGGCGTCTCAAGAATCAGAGCTTTCCGAGCTATCAATCAACGACTGAGCCACTCAGCAGCACCGGCTGACCATTCTTCATCGGAATTCTGACTCTTTTACCCGGAACATAGTTGATCAT
>WNFR01003427.1_pt1 | contig 18310 bp, 10 predicted proteins | sample 5400221 | NCBI WGS metagenome assembly WNFR01 (sample SAMN13153357, study PRJNA577476) | soil metagenome | isolation source: 40 cm soil under Madrone tree | place: USA:California | collected 2016-06-14
GATTTTTCTTCCCTTCTGTAAATCGGCTGCCGTAAAGTCGGCGGCTCCAGGAATAATGGATAACATTATCGAGGTGAAAGAACTGCAGATTGAGCGTAAGCATTTTTACGTGGAATTCCGCGAGAATGATCGTGGGAAATTCTTGCGCATCACCGAGGAAGCTCACGGCCGGCGCAACAGCATCATCGTTCCGAGTACCGGCGTGGATGACTTTACAGCAGCAATTTCTGAAGTTCTGGCGAATAACGGAAGCGCGTCGCGCTAGTCTCGAGGCCATCGGAGCTGCAATCTTCCTGGTTTGCCGGCGACACGCCGGTCTCTATAGCGGCTCCACTTTCTATATCTGCCTACGGCGTTGACACTGCGATGCCCGAAACTACTTTGGCGCGTTCGTCCATTGACGCTCCCTTGCTCTTCTCCTCAATCATGGCTGCAAAACGAAAAACCGACGGTCGAAAAGGAATTCGGCGCTCAAAAAGGTCGACATCGGACCGTCGATTGGTTTCGGCGAGGCAAAAGAAAACGCCGGGTTACGTTTATTATTTCGGCGACGGACATGCCGACGGTGCAGGCAATATGAAACCGCTCCTCGGCGGCAAAGGAGCAAATCTCCACGAGATGACGCGCATTGGTTTGCCTGTGCCGCCGGGATTCACGATCACCACGGAAGTCTGCAGTTATTTTTACGATCACAAGCGGACCTATCCGCCCCAATTGAAAGGACAAGTGGAGGTCGCTCTTGCCAGAGTTGAAAAATCCGTCGGGAGAAGATTAGGCGACAAGGAACGACCATTGCTCGTCTCCGTGCGTTCGGGCGCGCGCGATTCCATGCCCGGAATGATGGACACGATCCTGAACCTCGGGATGAACGACGAAGTGGTAGAGATTGTCGCGAAAAAAACAAATAACGCGCGTTTTGCCTGGGACTCGTATCGCCGCTTTTTGCAGATGTACGGTGACGTCGTCATGGGTGTGCAAAAGCGACCCGGCGAAGATCACGAACCGTTCGAGAGCGTAATCGAACATTTAAAAGATGAACGCTACGGTGAGCATGACTTCCCGGATGTGAGGTTGACACCGGCCGATCTGAAGGAGCTGGTTCAGCGGTTCAAGGCGTTGATCAAGGAGCGAACTGGGAAATCCTTCCCGCAGGACCCACAGGCCCAGCTCTGGGGTGCCCTCGGCGCAGTTTTCGGTTCGTGGATGAACGATCGCGCAATTGTCTATCGCCGGAAGTATGGCATCCCGCACGACTGGGGAACGGCGGTCAATGTTCAGACGATGGTGTTTGGAAACATGGGTAAAACGAGCGCAACCGGAGTTGCTTTCACGCGGGACCCTGCGAGCGGCGAAAAAATGTTTTACGGAGAATATTTGATCAACGCCCAAGGCGAAGATGTGGTCGCTGGCGTACGTACGCCGCATCCGATTGCCGACCTCGCGAAGGAAATGCCGGCGGTGCATCGAGACCTGATGAAAGTTCGCGCAATCCTGGAAGAGCACTTCAAGGACATGCAGGACCTCGAATTCACGGTGGAGGAAAATCGCCTTTACATCTTGCAAACACGCAACGGAAAGCGCACCGGCCATGCCGCTGTCCGCATTGCGGTTGATATGGTCGGCGAAAAATTGATTAGCAAGAATGAGGCGGTCCGACGAATTCCAGCGGATTCGCTCGCTCACCTTTTGGCGCCTATTTTCGATCGGCAATCAGTCCACGAAGCCAAAAAAATCGGCAGCGGTTTAGCCGCCGGTCCGGGCGCAGCTTCCGGCCATGTCGTTTTCAGCGCAGAGGAAGCCGTGGCGCGCTCAGAAAAAGGAGAACGAGTACTGCTCGCGCGTATCGAAACTTCCCCGGAAGACTTGCGCGGCATGATTGCTGCCGAAGGCATTCTCACATCCCGCGGCGGAGTGTCGTCACATGCGGCGTTAGTCGCGCGGCAAATGGGCAAAGTGTGCGTATGCGGCGCCACCGGAATTCAAATTGATTACAAGAAGCGAACGCTCAGCGCCAACGGCCTTACCTTGGAACAGGGAGATTACATCTCGATCGACGGGTCTGCGGGCGAAGTCTTTGCCGGGGAGCTTACGACCGCCCCTTCCGAAATTGTTCAAGTGCTGGTGGATCGGTCCCTCGATCCAAAGAAGAGCGCGACCTATCAGCGGTACGCGAAACTCATGGGATGGGTGGACAAACTGCGGACTCTCCGTGTCCGCGCCAACGCCGACACGCCCGAGCAAGTGGAGAACGCGGTTGCTTTTGGTGCGGAAGGCATAGGTCTGTGTCGGACGGAGCATATGTTTTTTGAAGGCAACCGGATCGATGCAATGCGGGAAATGATCCTTGCCAGTAGCAAGGAAGATCGTGCCCGAGCGCTGGCGAAGCTGCTTCCCTATCAGCGTGACGATTTCATCGGCATCTTTACGGCGTTAAAAGGCTTGCCTGCAACGATCCGTTTTCTCGATCCACCGCTTCACGAATTCTTGCCAAACGACTACGCCCAACAAAACGAACTAGCGAACAAACTCGGCGTATCGGCGGAGCAAATTTCCCGTCGGGTGCACGAGCTACATGAGTTTAACCCGATGCTAGGCCATCGCGGTTGTCGCCTCGGCATCGTTTACCCCGAGATTTCCGAAATGCAGGCGCGCGCCATTTTTGAAGCCGCCTCCCAAGTGCAACGCAAAGGCGTCAAGGTTCGCCCGGAGATCATGATTCCGCTGGTGGGATTTCCGCGCGAGCTAAAGCTTCAGATCGACATCGTCCGCAGAGTCGCCCGCGCAATCGCTCAGCAGCAAAAGACGAAATTCAACTATTTGGTCGGGACAATGATTGAAATCCCCCGTGCCGCACTCGTCGCCGACCAGATCGCGCGCGACGCAGAGTTTTTCAGTTTCGGCACAAATGACCTTACGCAGACTACGCTTGGCATGAGCCGCGACGATTCCGGCAGTTTCCTTCCCACCTATGCTGAACTCGACATTATCGATGCAAACCCGTTCGCATCGATCGATCAGAAGGGCGTCGGACGCTTGATGGAAATTACGCGCGACTTGGGACGCAAGACCCGGCCGGACATCAAACTGGGAATTTGCGGCGAGCATGGCGGTGATCCATCAACCGTCAAATTCTGTCACCGGCTCGGCTTAAATTACGTGAGTTGCAGCCCGTTCCGAATTCCCATTGCCCGATTGGCCGCGGCGCAAGCAGCGCTCGGAAATTAAACACGTGGTCGGGTTTGCCGACATCGAAGCGGCACGCGAACGGATCGCTGGCGCGGTCCACTACTCCCCCTGTCAGTATTCCATCCCGCTCAGCGAGATTACTGGCATGGAGATTTTCTGCAAACTCGACAATTTACAGCGCACCGGAAGCTTCAAGGAACGCGGCGCGCGTAATGCCCTCTCGCAACTGCCGCCCGACCAGCAGAAGCGCGGTGTGATCGCCGCGTCCGCGGGCAATCACGCTCAGGCGCTTGCTTATCAGGGGAAATTGCTCGGCATTCCCGCGACGGTGGTCATGCCGAAATTTGCGCCGCTGGTTAAAGTAAATAATTGCCAGAAACTTGGTGCTACCGTCGTTCTTCACGGAAAAGATTTTGGAGAGGCCAAAGCGCACGCCCACGAGATCGCGAAAGAAAAAGAACTCGCTTACATTGACGGCTACGATGATCCGGCGATCATTGCCGGCCAAGGGACGATGGGACTCGAAATCGTCGAGCAAGTCCCGGATCTTGACGCGATAATTGTCCCGGTAGGCGGCGCCGGTTTGCTCGCCGGTGTTTCTTTGACTGTCAAAACCTTGCGCCCGAATGCGAAAATTGTCGCCGTCGAAGCAGAAAACGTCGCAAGCTTTTCAGCAGCGCTTGAAGCGGGGAAACCGACGAAGGTCGCGATGCATCCGACACTGGCCGATGGGCTGGCCATTCCCCAGGTTGGAACAAATGCGTTTCAGATCGCGCGGCCACTTGTCGATCTTGCCGTCACTGTGACAGAGGAACAGATCGCGCTCGCGATTTTGCGTTTGGTCGAGCTGGAGAAGAGCGTCGTGGAAGGCGCCGGCGCCACCTCGCTTGCGGTATGTCTTTCCGGCAAATTGTCGAGCCTTTCCGGTAAGCGTTGCGTCCTTCTGCTTTGCGGCGGCAACATCGATCCCAACGTGCTTAGTCGCGTAATCGAACGCGGTCTGGTCGCTGATGGCAGGCTTTGCCGATTTACCGCCGTCATTAGTGATCGGCCCGGTGGCCTTGCCGATCTCGCGACCCAAATCGCGTCGACTGGCGCGAGCATCAAACAGGTCGTACACGATCGCGCGTTCGCCAGTTCCGACGTTTCGGCCGTTAACGTCCTCTGTACGGTCGAGACGCGAGATCACCAGCACCTCGCTCAGCTTCGCGCGCAGTTGAAAAGTCACGGCGTCGAAACCCACGACTCAAAATAAATCGCAGGGCTCGACTCCCGGGCGCGCCGACAAACTTGAAGCACGATTGGCCTTCCGTAGTCTCATCAGATGCAAATGCGTGAAACCGAGGCTGATCTCAATTCATTCGCCCGGCGTCACATCGGTCCGAATCGAGAAGAAATCGACGCCATGTTGGGCAGGGTCGGGTTTGAAAATCTGGACGCGCTGATCGATGCGGCGATTCCGAAAAATATCCGGCTGGATCGGCGATTGGACCTACCAGAAGCAAAATCGGAGAGCGAAGCGTTGGTCGAACTGCGCACGATCGCGAAAAAGAACAAAGTCGCACGCTCGTTCATCGGCGCCGGTTATTCCGATTGCATCACGCCGCCAGTGATACAGCGAAATATTCTGGAAAATCCCGGTTGGTACACCGCTTACACGCCCTACCAGGCGGAAATCGCTCAAGGCCGGCTCGAAGCCTTGCTCAATTTCCAAACGATGGTGACCGATTTGACGGCTCTCGATATCGCTAATGCATCGCTCCTTGACGAAGCAACCGCCGCCGCCGAGGCGATGACGCTCTGTCACGCTTTCGTTACCGCGCGAAAGACCTTTTTTGTCGCAGACAATTGCCACCCGCAAACCATTGAAGTCGTGAGGACCCGCGCGAATCCGCTCGGCATCGAGATCAAGATCGACAACTTCTCGCGCTTCAAATTCGACAACACCGTTTTTGGCGCACTTGTGCAGTATCCAGCGACGGACGGCGCAATTTACAATTACACTGAATTTATCAGACAGGCGCACGCGGCCGGCGCGCTCGTTGTGGTCGCGGCGGATATCCTCGCGCTGACATTATTAAAGCCGCCGGGAGAATTCGGCGCCGACGTGGCAGTGGGGAATACGCAGCGCTTCGGTGTACCACTTGGATTTGGCGGACCACACGCAGCGTACTTTGCCACGCGCGACGAATATAAGCGTCACATGCCCGGGCGTCTGGTCGGCGTCTCGCATGATGCCGAAGGTCGCCCGGCTTATCGGTTGGCAATGCAAACCCGCGAGCAACACATCCGGCGCGATAAAGCAACGAGCAATATTTGCACGGCGCAAGTTCTCCTCGCTGTCGTCGCGTCGATGTACGCTGTTTATCACGGACCGCATGGTCTTCGTGCAATCGCAAAACGTGTCCACTCTTTCGCATCCAAGCTTGCGTCGGGCTTAAGCCAACTCGGATTTAAAATCGCGCACAAGGCATTTTTCGACACCATCCGGGTCGAACTCGGCGCAATGTCGAGCCGGGACATCCTGGATCGCGCTGAGAAAGCCGGTTGCAATTTGCGAGCGTTTGGGCCGCACTCGTTAGGCATTTCAATGGACGAGACGACCACGGACGCAGATCTCGAAATTCTCATGGCGGTGTTGCGCGGCACAAACGTGCGCGATTTTGAAGATAACAACCTTGCCGGTTCGGAATTTCAGCTTCCGCAATCTGCCATCCGATCCTCCGATTTTCTAACTCATCCAGTCTTCAATACCCATGATACCGAGACGGAAATGCTGCGTTATCTCAAAAAGCTCGAATTACGCGATCTTTCGCTGACTACCTCGATGATTCCGCTCGGCTCCTGCACGATGAAGCTCAACGCGACTGCCGAAATGTTCCCGATTTCATGGCCGGAAATTTCCAAACTGCATCCTTTCGCACCGAATGATCAGACCGCCGGCTACATCGAGATGTGCACGCAACTGGAAGAATGGCTCGCTGAGATGACCGGTTTCGCGGCGGTCTCATTGCAACCCAACGCTGGATCGCAAGGTGAATACGCCGGACTGCTCGCCATTCGTGAATATCATGCATCGCGCGGCGAAGCACATCGCAATATCTGTCTCGTCCCGACCTCGGCACACGGAACTAATCCGGCCAGCGCAGTTATGGCCGGCTTTAAGGTTGTGTCGGTGGCTTGTTTGAAAGATGGCGATATCGACCTTGCCGACTTGCGCTCCAAAGCGGATGAGCATGCGCGCGATCTCGCGGCGTTAATGGTGACGTATCCCTCAACGCACGGCGTTTTCGAAACAACTATTCGCGAGATCTGCAAGATCGTCCATTTGCACGGCGGTCAGGTTTACATGGACGGCGCAAACATGAACGCGCAGGTCGGTCTCTGCCGCCCCGGAGACTACGGTGCGGACGTTTGCCATTTGAATTTGCACAAAACGTTTTGCATTCCGCACGGAGGCGGCGGACCAGGCGTGGGCCCGATCGCCGTTGCCAAACATCTTACCCTGTTTCTGCCGGGCCAATTCATTCTCGATCCAGAAACAGGTCGGATCATTTTTGGCGGAGGCAAAGAAGGAAAACCGCCGCTGACTGGCGACAATAGCTCGAAGTATCAACATGGCGGAGGCCAAGGCGGAAACGTGTCCGCTGCGCCGTACGGCAGCGCGAGCATTCTTACCATTTCGTGGATGTACATCCGGATGATGGGCCCTGCCGGATTAACGGAAGCAACAAGAGTCGCGATCTTAAATGCAAACTACATCGCAAAGCGGCTCGATCCCTATTTCCCAGTTCTCTTTAAGGGCAAGCACGGCCTCGTTGCACATGAGTGCATTCTCGATCTTCGCCAGTGGAAGAGTGCGGGAATCGAAGTGGAGGATGTCGCAAAACGTTTGATGGATTACGGATTTCACGCGCCCACGATTTCGTGGCCAGTGGCCGGGACGATGATGGTCGAACCGACCGAGAGCGAACCAAAACACGAGCTCGACCGTTTTTGCGACGCGATGATCTCGATCCACGCAGAGATCGAAATGGTCGCGCATGGAAAGATGGATCGGGAAAACAATCTCTTGAAAAACGCTCCGCACACGGCGTGGCAAATTGCTTCGGAAAAGTGGGACCGGCCGTACTCGCGCGAACAAGCAGCTTTTCCCGCGCCGTGGACACGCGAGCACAAATTCTGGCCCGCCGTCGCGCGAATCGACAATGTTTACGGGGACAGAAACCTGTTCTGCTCCTGTCCACCGACAGAGGAATTTCTGTAGGGACGGTTTGTGACCGCCGAAAAGAGCGATGCTCCTAAAGGAGTGCCGCTATAATTTTAAGCTTCCGGCGCGAGCTCGGGAGCAGCCACCACACGTGTTGGTACGAGTCGCAGTGCCGTCCCTGTCGTTTCTTCCGCAGCCGCCGCGCCAGCCTCGTGATATTCAGCGTCTCCGTTAACCTGCCAGAGATCGTAAAGCTTGGTGTCGGCGAGAATATTTTCGACGCATAACATGGCGGTCATCATGGCATGATCCTGATTATTGTATTTGTGCATGCCGTTGCGCCCGACGAGGTGCAGGTTCGGGTAACGGTTTTCGAGCTCCTGGCGGATTGTGGCGACGTGGCGCGCATAATCGTCGTCGTAAACCGGATACGCTTTCTTCTGGCGCACAACGCAGCCGTCAACCAGGTCGCCCTCTTTCGCCAAACCGATCTGAATTAGCTCGCGTGTCGCTAACTCGATTAAATCGCCATCGCTCGAATCCCAAAGACCGTCGTGCTCAAAGCAGAAATATTCGAGGCCATAGCAGACCTTATCGGAATCGGGCACCATCTCTGGCGACCAAGAGCGGAAATTTTGAACGCGACCAACCTTAACGCTTGGGTCGTGAATATAGATCCAATTGTCATCGAACATGTGTCGATCCTTCAGAATGAGCATGACGGTAAGAAAGTCACGGTACTTCAGGCTTTTCGCCGCGTGTTTCGCTCGCTCACTTACCGCCGGCGACAATCCGCAGATCAATTCTCGCATGGGGGCAGATGAAATGACGTGTTCGCCTTCAAGCGTCCGCAAATTACCTTGTCGATCTGTGAATTCGACCGTCCAAGTGCTGGAGGCGTCGTTGTAGCAACAGCCGGTAACCTTACAGCCCGTTTGAATCTTACCACCCATCGCCTTCGTCTTTTCAGCACATGCTTCCCACATCATGCCTGGACCTCTGCGCGGATAACGGAAGGAATTGATCAACGTCTTAATCACTTTCGTTCGATCGCCATTGTAACGCTGCGGCAACAGTGCGTTCTTAATCGCACTGCCAAGCGAAAGCCCTTTAATGCGCTGCGCGGCCCAGTCTGCGGAAATTTCCCTGCAGCTCATGCCCCAAACCTTCTCGGTGTAGCTCTTGAAGAAAGTGTTGAAGAGCCTTCTGCCGAACTGATTGCTCACCCACTCTTCAAAGTTACGAGGATCGCGGATTGGGAAGACGCGAGCTTTCAACCAGGAGACGACGCAGAGAACCGATTTGAAGATGCCGAGCTTCAGCAATGCTTCAAACGGCTTTAACGGATAGGAAAAAAATTTGCCGCCGTAAAAAATACGCGATGAACGCGGCCGCACGAGCATGTCGTTAGGCAAAATCTCGGTCCACAAATCTTCTACCGCTTTGGATTTGGAAAAGAAACGATGCCCGCCAATATCGAAGTGAAAGCCTTTGTAGGTGGCCGTGCGCGAAATTCCGCCGACGTACACCGGATCGGCTTCCAGAACAGCGACCTCAATGCCCTCCTTCGACAAAAGGTAACCCGCGGTCAAACCCGCTGGCCCAGCACCGATGATGGCGACCTTTGTTTTCATGCTACGCGACCCAATTTCCTCGGGTAAAATTCCAGACGTACCAACCCTGTACGCTTAACCCAGCAGCGCCGACTAACACTGCTGCCGCCATCCCGAACGCTCGCAGAAAGATCGGCGAATTGTGAAGTTGACCTAGAAAATTCAGAACCGCCAGCACGATTAGGGCGTGCACGCAGAATTCATAGCGGAGCATGCTTTCCATCCCGACACAGGCCACGCCGCTAACTGAAATCCAATAGATCACCGCAGCGCAGAAATAGATGCCGGCTCGTGTCGGCCAACCAGCCAGCCGACGAATTGCTGGGAGCAGTTCGCAAAGCGCGATTACCCCAAAGAGCAATGCGCCCAGAGTCATCGATGTCTGGCTCGCCTCTGTCGGATTATTCAGTGCCGGAACGAGCCAGCGATAACTCGACGGCTTAAACACTGCTAAGTAATCGGGAGTGATCCCCCACCCGGCTGCTTGCGTGAGCATATAAATGTCCCAGTGGCCCCAGCGCAATTGACAGCAAACGAAAAACGCGAGCGCGCCCAAGGCTGCCGCAAAGCTTAAGCCGATCGCCGACCCGTGGTCTTGAAACCATGCCAGCGGCCCACGCCAGTTGCGCCATCCCTTCGCGACCACCGAGCGCACCACCGGAAACCCTGCACACAGGATTCCGACAATCCGCGTCGCGGACATCACGATACCGTGCAACATCGCCCACACTTTCGCGGTACGACCCTCTGCGCTGCTCCAATAAATGAAACCAAAAAGCGCCATGAGAAAAAGCGACTCCGAATAGGCCGCGATCAGGAAGAAGGCGGCCGGATGGGCAATAATCGACAATGCGCCGAAAAATTGGAGCGCGGGGGAAAGATTCCAGCGGCCACAAAAGAGAAAGAAATAGCTCCAGAAACCCCAGGCGGCCATCTGGGCGGTGATCAGTAGCGCGCTATCTGTATCGAAGTGGAGTCCGTAACGAAGCACAGCCGCAATCGCGGGATAAGCGGGAAAGAAAGCAACGTTGGAAACTTCCATCACCTTGTGATTGATGGGGGGCACGATGGTCTGGTAGCCGCGGTCAACGATATTCATAAACCAATAGCTATCGTGTTGGATGAGGGTGGAATATCGGTAGGAAAGCGGCCCATCTGGCGCTAGAAGGCCGACCGCCATCGCGATCTGCATCAAAGTCACGAGTAAAGCCGCAAGCAATGGCTTGAATGCGGACGACGAGCGAGTCATGACGTCATAAGTGGGAACCGCCGAGGAGATAGGAAAGCTCTGAAGATTGCAAGAACTTGTCGATCTCTCGGCCAAGGCAATCTCGAATCGCATTTTTTCCGGCTCGTGCACGCTAGTTTCGGTGGCAGGGTTTGACGATCCCGCGCTGCGTTTATTCGCGACATGTTGTGGTATCTTTCAGTCCCTCCGCTCCTTGTCCCGGTGCGAATTGCAGCGTCGTTGATCCGTTCGGCCGCGCATCAGGCCGCCACAGAGCCTGCCGTGAAGACCACTCGAACCGGTTGAGAGCGACGACTACGCCGCTACTTGGTCGTCCGCGCCGACAAGTTCTTTATAAAGCGCTTCGTAACTTTGCGCCGCAACGTCCCATGAAAAGCCGCGCGCCATCGCCCGTTTCATCAACGTGGTCCACACACTCTGATCCCGGAAGATTTCCCGCGCGCGTTTGATCGCATCCCAGAACGCTTCGGTGGAATATTCGTAACAAAGGAAACCGTAGCCGCTATCTGCCGTCGGATCGTAATCCTCAATGATCTCCTGAATGCCGCCGGTTGCCCGCGCAACAGGGAGCGCGCCATATTTCAAGCTATACATCGCGCTCAAACCAGCCGGTTCGAAACGCGACGGGATGAGAGTGATATCCATCCCCGCTTCAATCAGGTGGGCTGACTTCTCATCGTAGTTCTTCATGTATGCGAACCTGGTCCGGAATTTTCGCGAGGCGACAGCGAGGGCAGTTTCATAGGCCGGATCGCCTTCGCCGAGAATGATCAGGCGGACGTCATCCCAAAGAAGTCGGTCGAGAAGCGGCATCAGAATCTCGAAACCCTTTTCTTCAACCAAGCGAGTGACCATCCCGAAGACTGGTCCGCGCGGCGCCGACGCGAGTTTCAATTGTTTCAGGAGCGCCTCTCGACAAGTCTCTTTTCCCCGAAGCCGTCTCGCGTCATAACGCGCCGGAAGCAGACGATCCGACGCCGGGTTCCATCGGGTGTAATCCGCTCCATGCAAAATCGCCGTGAGGCGATGCGCATTTTCTCGCAGCACGCCATCAAGGCCGCAGCCGCCGGATGGCGTCTGGATTTCGCGCCGGTACTGTTCGCTCACCGTTGTGATCCGGTCGGCATAAAGAATTCCGCCTTTGAGGAAATTCAATCGTCCAAAAAATTCGATACCGCGCAGGGTGAAAAATGGCGTCGGCAGATTTGTTAGGTTGAAATCCAGACCCCAGAAACTGCCCTGCTCAGCGACGTGATGGATCGTAAGCACCGTTTTGAACGGCAGATTATGCGCACGCACGAACACCGGCACCAGCGCTGCCGCCCAGTCATGCATGTGCAGAATTTGCAGTGGCGGCGTCAATCGCCGGGCAAGTTCCAACGCCGCTTTGCCAAAAAAAATGAACCGCGCCGCGTTATCTTCGTAGGCTTGGCCTCGCTCACCGTAGATTCCCGGCCGATCGAAAAACTCGTCGCAACGAACGAGAAACAACTGCACGCCGCCGGCGCTGCGTCCTTCCAGGTATTTGGCGACGTAAGTTTTGTCGCCTAGCTGCACATCGACAGTTACTCCTGTGTCCTTCTTCTTAAACGCGCGATTCTCTCGAATTTCGCGGTAATATGGGAGTGCTACGCCGACCTCGTGCCCACGTGCGCGCAGCTCGTGCGGCAACGCTTCCATCACATCGACCAGCGCTCCGGTCCGCTGCAACGGCGGCGCTTCCGCACTGATCATCAGGATTCTCATAGTTGCGATGTTGCGCCGGCGCTCTAGCGTCCTTCCCCTAACGAGTATTCGCGTTGCACCCACTCGATCGCTTCCTCACGTGTGCGCAGGTTTCCTTCAAGTTGTTGCGTCTCCACGGCTTCAAGGATTTCACCAAATTTTGGGCCCGGCTCTAAGCCAAGCGCGACCAAATCGTCCCCACGCACCAAGGGCGGCGGAATGATTGGTTCACTCGCGAATTCGTCGCGTTTGCGAAGGAGGAATTCGTAATTGTCGAGCATGCGATGGCTGCCTTCGCAATCGACCCGATGCAATTCGATCTCGTCATCAAAAGTCGGTCGCGCCATAAAACGTTTCAACTTCGCCTCGCGCATTTTAGGCACGTCCTTGAAAACCATGTGTTGCCGCACCATCTCGACCGTGGCGTCGATTTCGGCGCCGGAAAATCGCAAGCGCCGCATGATTTCCTTCGTCATTTCCGCTCCCAATCGATCATGCCCGCTAAAACGAATTCGTCCTGTTTCATCGACTGTTGCAGTGCGCGGTTTCGCGACATCGTGGAGCAACACGGCAAAAACGAGCGGCACGGAAACCTTTTTCGGAAGCAATTGCAGCATCAATCGAGTGTGCTCGAAAACGTCACCCTCAGGGTGAAATTGTTCCGGTTGCTCGCAACCCTTCATCGCCTCGATCTCGGGCAGAATGACGCGCATTAATCCGCTCGAATCGAGCAAATCCCAGCCGCGGGTTCTGTTTGGCGACAGAAAAATGCGCACTAGTTCGTCACGAATTCGTTCTGCGCTGATTTGGCTGATTGATGGCGCGTTGGCCACGAGCGCGTTCCACGTTTGCTCGTCGATCTCGTAATCAAGCACGGTGGCGAAGCGCACGGCCCGCAGCATGCGCAATCGATCTTCGGCAAAGCGCTGCACCGGATCGCCGATTGCGCGCACCAATTTCGCCGCGATGTCGGCATGACCACCAACGAAATCGATCACTTCTTCCGAGACCGGATCGTAAAACATCCCGTTGATTGTGAAATCACGGCGTTTCGCGTCTTCTTCAGGAGTTGAAAAGTGCACCGCGCTGGGGCGCCTTCCATCGATGTATGCTTCGTCCGAACGAAACGTCGCTACTTCGAACTGGAAGCCGTCTTCCACCACCAGGATCACGCCAAAATGCGCGCCAACTGCGTAGGTACGCGAAAAGAGTTTCTGAACAATTTCTGGCCTGGCATCGGTGGCGATATCGAAGTCTTTCGGCGTCTCGCCGCGGACGATATCGCGGACGCAACCGCCGGCGAAGTACGCGATATGACCGCTCTCCCGCAAACGCGCGGCAATTTCTCGCGCCGTCTTTTCCATCGGCGAAAGAGATCTGTCTTTCATCGCATTTATTGTAGCGGCGGTCTGTGACCGTCGCATATTTAATAACGCAGACACGACAGGCGAAGCGCCTGCCCTACAATTTCCCGGGTTGCGCCGCAGCTCTCCTACCCTGCCAAAAAGAATCGATAACAAACAGGACGACCGCGATTGAGATGCATGAATCGGCGACATTAAAGGCCGGCCAGGGATGGGCGAACCGAACATGCAGATCGAAAAGAAGAAAATCGATCACGTGACCGTAAAGAAGACGATCGGTGAGATTTCCCAGAATGCCGGCAAGCAGAAGCGCAAGCGACACATCGCGCCAAACATCATGTGACCTCCGCCGGACCAGGAGCAATAGGACGACGAAAAACGCGACGGATGAAATCGCAATGAAGAAAGTATTGTTGTTTCTGAAGGAGCCGAACGCCGCGCCAGTGTTAGTGACATTCACCAGATGGAAGAAGTTGGGTATTATGATGCGCGGCTCGTCTGGGCTAACGAACCGCAGCACCAGGTGTTTCGTCCATTGATCGAGCGCATAAAGCGGCACTGACAGGAAGAAAATAAATTTCATCTCGATCTTACGATCCCGCCAGACCGCGCGGAGTCGGGGCGTGTCTCACGGTTCACCAAGAAGAACAACAGTGAGGGCCTGAGCGGAGCCGAAAAGTTAGGAACATAAAAACAGATCATCAGGCGCTCGCTCCAATGGCCGCAACGACACTTTCGCAGCGATCGCATAAGTCCGGATATTTTGAGCTCGCGCCAACGCTTGGCCGATGACGCCAGCACCGTGCGCACTTCCGATAAGACGTTTTTGTGACGGATGCGCTCGCTTCTTTCCCCTGGTGAATTGTTAGGTCGCTCAGGATGAAAAATTCCTCCAGCTCCTCCTTGCCGATCTTGGTCATAACATCGGAATCCGAATGTAAAACAACCGCGGCTTCGAGGGCGTTTCCGATCAATTTGTCCTGACGCGCGCGCTCGATCGCTTGTCCGATCACGCCGCGCAATTTCAAAAGCTCGGCAATTTGAGCGCTCGACTTATCCTGCCGACCTTGCACTTGGGGCAACTCGAGGACGTGGACCGAACCGCCTGCGCCTGAATGACGCCACGCCTCCTCGGCGGTGAAAGCGAGAATCGGCGCCAGTAATCGGCAGAGCGCATCGAAAATTCGGCGCATCGCCATTTGTGTCGCACGACGGCGCGGCGAATCCCGCGCGTCGCAATACATCCGGTCTTTGGTGATGTCGACGTAGAGGCTGCTCAGATCGACCGCGCAAAAATGATTGAGTGCGTGATAGACCTTATGAAACTCGAATGCTTCGTAAGCAGCTCGACAATCGGCGGTCACGTGATCGAGTCGCTCCAGAATCCAGCGATCGATTAGTGTTGCGCCCTCTGGGATTGACTGCCGGACGGGGTCACCGACCCCGACTACGGCATAGTCGTAAAGATTCCCGAGCAAGATGCGTAGCGTATTTCTGATTCGCCGGTACGTGTCGCCGAGACGCGTGAACATTTCTTCGGAAAAAGGCACGTCGTCTGTGTAATCAATACTACTGGCCCATAGGCGAACGAGATCGGCGCCATGGCGGCCCACGAAATGATCGGCCGCCGTCGGCTTGTCGTACGTTCCTGATTTCGAAATCTTTTTTCCGTCAAGATCGACAACAAATCCGTGTGTCACGCACATTTTGTAAGGCGCGCGATTATTGAGCGCGACGCCGGTCATGAGCGACGATTGAAACCAGCCCCGATGTTGATCGGTTGCTTCGAGATACATGTCGGCCGGATCGCGCAGTTCAGGGCGCAGCGCGCAAACGGCTTGGTGCGAAACGCCGCTGTCGATCCAAACATCGATCGTGTCGTTGCGATGAGTAGTGCCCTCCGGAAGACCGAGCGCGCGCGAAAGATCGACATCATTCAATTCGAACCAAATGTTCGAGCCGCGCTCGGCGACGAGATCGGCCAGTTTGCGGATAATTTTCGAATCGAGAATCGCTTCCCCACTCTCCGAATAAAAGACGGGCAACGGCACGCCCCAACTGCGCTGACGCGAGATCACCCAGTCGGGACGCGATTCGACTGTTCCGCTGATTCGATTCTCGCCCCATGACGGAATCCATTTGACGTGTTTGATGGCACGGAGCGCTTTGCCGCGCAGATCGTCGATTCGAATAAAGAATTGTTCGACAGCCCGGAAGATGATCGGGGTTTTGGAACGCCAGCAGTACGGATAGGAATGATGGAATTTTTGTTCGCCGAGGAGCATCCCGCGCTCGCGCAGCAAATTGACGATGTCGGCGTTGGCGTCGAAAACGTATTTGCCGGTTAGATTCGGCAGACGGGCTTCCTCAGTGAAACGGCCATGATCATCGACTGGCGACAAGATCGGCAATTTGTTCGCGTTGCCCAAAGCATAATCGTCAGTGCCGTGGCCGGGTGCGATGTGTACAGCTCCAGTCCCCGAATCCATCGTAACGAAATCGGCTGTCAGGACGATTACTTCGCGATCCAGGAAAGGATGGCGCGCTTTGATCTTTTCGATTTTTGCGCCCGGAAATGATTCAAGCGGTTTGCCGGCAGGAGCCAGCCCTGTCACCGCAGAAAATTGCGGAACGAGCTTGTCCGCTAGCAACAGAGTTTCGGACGTACCGTCGCGCTGAAATTGCTGCACAACGTAAATTTGCTTGGCATCGACAGCGACGGCGAGGTTAGCCGGCAGAGTCCATGGCGTGGTTGTCCAGATCGCGATGCTCGCCTTGTCCTTGAACTCGCCACTAGTGATCGGAAACTTGACGTAAGCAGCGGTGTCGTCGCGCTCCTGATATTCCACTTCGGCTTCGGCGAGCGCGGTCTGCGCGCCTGTGCTCCAAAAGACCGGCTTCTTCGATTGATAGACCAGACCTTTCTCAACAAACACAGCGAACGCGCGCAGGATTTCCGCTTCGTATTTGGGATCCATCGTTAGGTAAGGATTTTCCCAATCGCCGAAGACGCCCAGTCGCTTGAATTGCTCGCGCTGCACGTTGACAAATTTTCGCGCGAACTTTGCCCAGCATTGTCTGCGATTTGACGACGAAATCTTTGAGAATCTTGTTCAGCGCCGTGCCCATATGGACATCGCCGTTCGCGAAAGGCGGTCCATCATGCAGAACGAATAACTCTCGATCCTCTCTCGATTTTTGGATTTGCTGATAAAGTCGCGCTTCCTCCCACATCTTCAGCATCTCCGGCTCGCGTGCGGCCAGATTTGCCTTCATCGGAAAATCCGTGCGCGGCAGATTAAGGGTCTCTTTGTAATTCTGGCTCATGGGTGGGCGGCGAGGCTACGTAACATCCGCCATTGCACAAATCAACGAGTCGACCATGCGCGACCTAACATCCAGTTAAGCTGGATTCTGCGAATAATCAGCGACAGCCCCGATGTGGGACTAACAAAGGAAATCTTATGCGAAAAAATCCTGCTTCCGAATCCGGCCTTTTCAATCCCCGCGTCTTGATAGCTTTCAGTCTTTGTTCAGTGGGCGCTTTGCTCGCGATGTTTAGTTTCGCGGCAACGCCCTCGAGCGGAACACTGACCGACACGTCCGGCTCCCAGACTTACACGTCCGGGCCATTTTTCGTGGCGAATCCGACCCCAATACTTTTCGTTGATCAGGGTCCCGAATGCAACGGCTCGGCACAGCCATGCGATGACTATGCGCTGACAGTGACACTGCCTGCGGGTTATGCTGCCGCCCATCCAAACGCCGGAGTCAAGGTCACGCTGGCCTGGACCGATTCCGGTAGCGGCGCATCGGATTATGACCTCTACATCTATAAGGGTGCCGTGCACGACACGGATGGTAGCCAGGCCGCCGATTACCAATCGGCGAGTAGCGCTAACCCGGAGATTGCCAGCATTAGCCAGTTGGTTGATGGCACGAGCCAGTACACTGTAAAGATCGTTCCGTACACACCGACTGGCGAAAGCGTCCATGTGACGATTGAATTGCTGCCAGGTTCCGGCGGCGGTGGGGGCGGCACCGGTTTCGGAGGGCCTGACCCAACCACGCCAGGTGTTCCACGTTACCAAAACTTCTACGCGCCTTCGGGGAGCTCTGCTGAACCCAGCAGCGGCGAGTTTAATATTGGATTTAATCCGCACAGCGGCCGGATCATGACAATGAATACCGGGCCGATCTGGCGCTTGACTCCGCCGGAGCTTTTGAGCCCTGCCAAGCCGGAATGTTGCGAAGCTCTCTGGGAAGATAAATCGAATATTACGACCAACACCGGTCTGGATCCAATCCTGTGGACAGATCAGAAGACCGGGCGCACTTTTTCCTCAAATTCGACCGTCGGCGCCAATGCTGTTTACGGATACAGCGATAATGATGGCGACTCATGGGTACCCTTCGGAATTGCTGCGCCCAATGGCGGCGCTGACCATGAAACGATAGGTTCGGGTCCGTATCCGGCTTCGCTGAGTGTGCTAAGTACGGCTGTAAACCAGGGGGAAGCTGTCTATTATTGCTCTCAGGATATCGTCGGTCCGGCTTCTTGCTATCGAAGTGATACTCTCGGCGCCAGTTACGGCCCGGCTGTCTTAGCGTACACCGGTATCACCACCCAGTGCGGCGGTCTGCACGGCCATCTTCACGTTGCGCCCGATGGCACAGCCTGGCTCCCGGTCAATCAGTGCGGCGGCAAGCAGGGCGGCGCACTGAGCACAGATGGAGGAACAACTTGGCAGGAGTTCATCGTCACGGGCAGCATCTCGCAGACCCAAGGCGCCGATCCTTCGGTCGCGATCGACTCTGGTAGCACCGTTTACTACGCCTACGTCAACAATGAGCCGGTCGCCGCTGGGAATCCGCCTGAAGGTCACGCACGCGTCAAGGTAGGTCACCGCAATCCAGATAACAGTGTCACGTGGACTAATGACTTCGACATCGGCGCATCCCA
>WNFR01002727.1_pt1 | contig 18308 bp, 15 predicted proteins | sample 5400221 | NCBI WGS metagenome assembly WNFR01 (sample SAMN13153357, study PRJNA577476) | soil metagenome | isolation source: 40 cm soil under Madrone tree | place: USA:California | collected 2016-06-14
TGGCCTAACTTCCCCAAAATTTGGTGTCTCAACTAAGTCTCAACTAGGGGTAAAAAGTGCGGGAAGTTTGAACAGTGTAAAACGGCGCGTGAGTGAAAAGACCAGTAAAAATGAAGAAACCGCATTTGCATGCGGTATCCTGATCGATGGTTTGGTGCCGAAGGGGGGACTCGAACCCCCACGAGTTACCTCACACGCCCCTCAAACGTGCGCGTCTGCCAGTTCCGCCACTTCGGCAAAGCTTTTCGGTATTATAACCAGAATCGAAATTATCAAAAGCAGCAACGACTTCGCCAGTTGGTTTAGAGTTCCACTTTACCTTTCACCACCAATTAGATCGCCAACCTTAAGCTTTGACTCTAAACTACCATTAAGTCGACAACCTAAAGGTTGAACTCTAAACTTTTTTCTACTTCGCTTTCGGGCTTGGTTTGGCAGTCTCAGCCTTCTTCTGCGAGTTTGAGTTTCCCGAATTACTGCCTGGCGTACTACTCGTGCTCGGAGTGGTTACCGTAACCGGCGCCGACGTCGCTGCGGGTGAAGGTTGCTGCACTGGCGACGGCGTTGGGACGGGCGCACTTTCCGGCGTTGATTGCAGCACTGAACGCGAACCGTTTAGCGATGGTAGCGCGAGCATTAGTGCTATGAGCATAAAGGCAATGGCAGCGCCAATCGTAATCTTAGCCAGAATGCTGGCAGTGCCTCGTGGCCCGAAGGCAGTACTCGAAACGCTGCTGGAAAAGAGGGCTCCCGCGTCAGACTTTCCCGGCTGCAAGAGAATCGTAACCACCAGTACAATGCACGATAGAATAAAAAGTCCGTATAAGAAATAAGTTAACAAATCAATCTCCTAAAACTGCTAAACGCTGAATAATGAATAGTGATCCCTAGTCTCCTATTCCCTACTTTACGTCTTGTAATTCACTATCTGAGCGAAGCTTTCGGCCTTGAGGCTTGCTCCCCCAACCAGCGCTCCGTCGATGTCCTGCTGCGCCATCAAGCCAGCGATGTTATCCGGCTTTACTGAACCGCCGTAGAGAATTCTCAGTGCCTCAGCCGCTTCTTCGGACTGCCCTTCCGCGAAAACGCGCCGGATAAACGCATGCATTTCCTGCGCTTGCTCCGGCGTCGCTGTGCGTCCAGTTCCGATGGCCCAAACGGGCTCGTAGGCGACGATGATACGGTCGAGATCTGAGGCTGTCAACCCACTAAGTCCACCTCGCAATTGGCCGCTTACCACGTTTTGAGCGGTTCCCTGCTCTCTCTGCGCCAAGCTTTCTCCTACGCACAAAATGACAGTCAAACCGGCAGAGATACCGGCGATGCTTTTCTTGTTCACCATGGAATCAGTTTCTGCATACAACTGCCGGCGCTCTGAATGGCCCACGATCACATACCTGGCTCCGGCATCCCGCAGCATGAATGCTGCTACTTCGCCAGTATGAGCACCTTCCTCAATTTCAGTCGAGCAGTTCTGACCGGCAACCTTCACATTAGAACCCTCGAGGCGATCGGCGACCGTTTTTATAGACGTGAACACTGGCGCCAGAACGACCTCACAGTGGTTCGCATTAGCCACCAATGGCTTTAAAGCAAGCGCAGTGTCAACCGACTGGCCGACAGTCTTATACATCTTCCAGTTTCCGGCAATTACGGGTTTTCTCATAACTTAAAGAATGATCTTTGTCCTTTGTACTTTGATCTTTGAAAGTGTGCCTTGCCGTAGCTCGATGCGCTTGGGATCAAAGTTCTAAGTACAGAGTACCAAGATCAAAGATCCGGTCTTACACTTTATCACTCAACGCCGTGACGCCAGGCAATTCTTTCCCAGCAAGAAACTCGAGCGTTGCACCGCCGCCGGTTGAGATGTGGGTGATGTGATCAGCAACTCCAGCTTGGGTGATAGCGGCGACAGAATCTCCTCCGCCCACAATCACGATTGCGCCACGATCGGCCGCTTCAGCCACTGCTTTGGCAATGCCGATCGTTCCCTGATCAAACGGAGGCTCTTCAAAAACACCCATCGGACCGTTCCAGATAACTGTGCGCGCGTCACTGAGGGCCTGAGCAAAATGCGCAACTGTTTCTGTGCCAATATCCATTCCCACTAAACCGACATTCGTAAACTCAATAGGAATCGTCTTGGCCACAATCTGCTGACCCTTGATTGGCTCGTAGCTATCTACTACCTGATGATCGGTCGGCAATAGAAGCTCTATTCCCTTCTCTGCGGCTCGCTGCTTGATTTGCAGCGCTGTCTGCAACATGTTGTCTTCGACAAGTGACTTTCCGACTGTAAAACCCTCGGCCTTAAGAAAGGTGTAGGCCATCGCGCCGCCAATGAGAATTTTGTCCACGCGGCGATCGATCAATGCATTGATGACTGGAATCTTGTCGGAAACCTTCGCGCCACCGAGGATGGCAACAAACGGATGTTCCGGATTATTAATGACTCGCCCGAGGTATTCAAGCTCCTTCTGCATCAACAATCCGGCCGCAGCTTTTGAAACGTATTTCGTTATTCCCACAGTTGAGGCATGAGCTCGATGCGCAGTGCCGAACGCATCGTTTACATAGATGTCGCAAAGGCGGGCGAGTTGTTGCGCAAAACCGTCGTCATTCTTTTCCTCTTCTTTATGAAAGCGAAGATTCTCGAGCAGCAGCAAATCGCCATCCTGCAACATCCCGACCCTTTTCTCCGTCGCCTCACCCACACAATCGTCCGCGAACGCAACGGGCCGATTCAGTAAGTCAGAAAGGTGTTCGGCGACTGGACGAAGACTGTATTTCTCGACGCGCTCACCCTTTGGCCGTCCCAGGTGCGAGGCAAGAATCACGCGGCCGCCCTGCTCAATGGCGTATTGAATAGTTGGCAAGGACGCGCGAATGCGAGTGTCGTCATCAACCTTTCCTTCTTTGATGGGGACGTTGAAGTCAACTCGAATGAAGACCCGCCGGCCCGCGAGGTCGAGATCTCTTATTGAAAGCTTGGACATATTCGACAATGAAGAGTTCTTGTACTTTGTGCTTAGTACTTCGTGCCTTGTTCTTGACCCCGAAGGAACACGTTGGAAACAGAGGATCGCGTTGCCAATTAGAACAAAGTACCAAGCACAAAGTACAAAGCACTATAAAGCACCGGATCAAAGAAACAGAACTCGGGAGCTTCCTACAACCCTTTGCTAGCGATGTACTTTATGAGATCTCTTACGCGGCAAGAATATCCCCACTCATTGTCGTACCACGAAAGCACCTTCAACAGGTGCCCCCCAATCACCTTGGTGTATTCCGCATCGACGATGGAAGAGTTTGAATTCCGCTTGAAATCGATGGACACGAGCGGCTCTACGCAGAATTGGAGAATGCCCTTCATCTCCTCGTTGGAGGCATCTTTCAGTGCACGGTTTACTTCTTCCGCGGTGGCGTCTTTCTCCAATTCAATTACGACGTCAACCAACGAAACATTCGGTGTCGGTACCCGCACGGAGATACCATCGAACTTACCCTTCAACTCTGGCAAAACCAGGGCGACCGCCTTGGCAGCTCCCGTTGAGGTGGGAATCATTGACAGAGCAGCGGCACGAGCGCGGCGCAGGTCTTTGTGTGGCAAGTCGAGCAAGTGCTGATCGTTCGTGTAGGAATGAATGGTGGTCATCTGGGCTGAACGGATGCCAAACTTCTGATGAATAATCTTGGCCACAGGTGCCAGGCAGTTTGTCGTGCATGAAGCGTTTGAAATGACGTGATGCTGTGCTCGATCGTACTTCTCTTCGTTGACCCCCAGGACTATCGTGATGTCTTCGTTTTTTGCAGGTGCGGAGATGATCACCTTCTTTACGCCACCCCGGAGATGCTTTTTTGCGTCTTCCGCTTTGGTAAACAGGCCGGTCGATTCGACCACAATCTCAGCGCCTACCGATTGCCAGTCGATCGCTGCGGGGTCTCGTTGCGAGAACACGCGAAACTCGTCCTTTTCAACTCTGATTCCGTTCTCTGTCGATGAGATTTCATGATCGAGATTACCGAGCACGGAGTCATATTTAAGAAGGTGAGCGAGTGTTCGAGTGTCAGTCAGATCGTTAACTGCCACGAAGTCGATCTCAGGATCGCCAATTGAAGTGCGAAATATATTGCGCCCAATGCGACCGAAGCCGTTTATGCCAACCTTAACTGCCATTTCTGGAGGCCCTCCTGTAATATCCAACAAACCTAGTCTTATACTATCGGCACCACAGACTCAGGTAGGTGTGGTCTTTATCTGTAACCGCACACGGACCATGGCCTCTGCCATGTCCAGCAAAACGACAAACTGACCTTTGCCGAAGAACCCGCGCTCGAGCGTCGCGGCCAACAGCAACAGACGTGAAACATGCGTTCAAGAAAGAAAACTAAGATTATGCGGCGCGCTAGAACCTGTCAAGCGAGCACTTTAGCGATCTTTTTGAAACTGCGTTTGCGCATATAACGTAGTAAAGTCTTGATACGGTGGACTCTCTCTGCCAGAATTTCGTTTTACTGATACGAAGAAAAATCGAAGAAACAACTCTTAAGGAGCTTTTCGTCAGATGATTATTCTCAAGTCTCGCACCTTAGTTAACGTCGTCGTTTTATCGAGCGCATTATTGTGTATCACGAGTGGGGCGCTCGCTCAAACGCCAACGCCATCCCCAACACCGCAATCAAATCCCGCACAGAGAGATGCCACAAAGCCTCCGGGATCTGAACAGAACCAAACGGTGCCCGAGGCGGCGCGACCTAACACTCAAAACCCGCAGGCTCCGCCGGGCGCGCCACAAACACCGCCGACTGCTCCTCCGGGGGCGCCACAAACTTCGCCGGTTGCCCCTCCGGGAACAAACGCTCCGCAGCCGACCCCCACTCCGCTGCCAGGTGAGAACGCGCCAATACAAGAGCCGCGTGAGCCTGTAATTCCGACTTTTCAAGCCAAGCCATTACCACCTCTTCCCAATCTTTCAAGGTTGGGAGTAATGAGCGACAACACGTTATCTCTGTCAATCAATGACGCTATCAAAAGGGCTCTGGAGAACAACAACGACATCGAGGTTTCACGCGATGATGTACGTTATGCAGAGACTCAATTGCGAGTTCTGGAAGGAGTCTACGATCCCTTCTTCGCCCTCACGCCCCAATTCGACAAACGCATCACGCCACAGCAAAGCTCGCTTGGCGGTGGCCGGGGCGGAACTACGACTCAGACTACTTACTCGCTGAGCCCTTCGATGACAAAGAGTTTCGAGCTCGGCGGTGGCACCTACACTCTGAGTTTCGCTAATCAACACACAAACACGAACAATACTTTTAGTGTCCTCAATCCTTTCTACTCTACAAATCTTTCGTTGACCTTTACGCAGCCGTTGTTGCGGAATCGTTCCATCGACAACAACAGGCGGCAGATCCGCATTCAGAGAAAGCGTCTCGAGCAGTCTGATGCAGATTTTCGTCTGCGAACAATTCAGATCATTACTCAGGTACAACAAGCCTACTGGGAACTGGTGTTCGCTCTCCGCGATCAACAGAACCAACTAGAGAATTTGAATCTCTCCCGGGAGAACCTGCGAAATGTCGAGGCCCAGATTGCCGCTGGCGCGAAAGCCCCACTAGAACGAGCTGAAGTGCAAACTGAACTGGCGAACAGGGAATCGGCACTGCTGGTTGCCGTGCAAAATGTTTCGATTGCCGAGAACAATCTCAAGCCCTTGATCTTCAAGAATTCCGCTACCCCTGAATGGTCCGCCCAAGTCACACCTACAGACACACCCACGTTTGATCAGACACCAGTGAATCTCCAGGATGCGCTGAAGACCGCCCACGAGAACCGGCCGGAGTTACGACGTCTCCGATTGCAGGGCGATATCAACAACGTCGACATTCAGTACTTCAAGAATCAAACGCGGCCCCAGGTCGATCTGCAATCGACACTGGCAACCACGGGTCTGGCCGGAAAAGACGTCTCGGGCGCCCTTCCAGTGGGAACGCTCACTCCTCTAATCTCAGGTAGCCCCAACACCGCTGCGAATGCATTCCTCTTGCAGCAGATTCGCGATATTCAAACGCAGGCCGGCTTCCCGCTGGCGGTGGTGCCCCAAGTTCCGGTGCAGGGTGGACCGTCTACTAATCTCATCGGAGGATACGGGCAGGATCTCAGTAACCTGTTTGGCTTGAAGACACGCAACGTTACTATCGGAGTGGCGATTCAGATTCCGTTCAAAAACAAGACCGCTCGGGCCGAGTTAGCCGGCGCGCGCATCCAGAAGGAACAATTGGAAGCTTCGACGCGGTCCCAGGAACAGCTCATTGAAGTAGACGTCCGGAATGCCGCGCAAGCGGTGGAGACGGCGCGTCAGCGTGTGCTGTCGGCCCGTGATGCACGCACAAATGCAGAATTGCAACTTGAAGGCGAACAGCGGCTCTATCAAGTTGGCCGGTCAACGACTTTCCTTCTATTCCAACGTCAGAACACACTAACAAACGCTCGCGCTGCCGAACTACGAGCAGAAACTGACTACAACAAAGCCCTTGCAGACTTGCAACGCGCTACCTCCACTACGTTGCACGCCAACAATGTGATCGTGGATTCTCCGGTGACTCCATAGACGCAGCCGTCGGAGCCGTCGGTTCTGGTTTGCCGTTTTCGATTTGCGATTGCTAAGGTAGCTTACCGAGGCAATCGCAAATTCATTTATGCCCGGCGCAAATCGGATGAAGATCACCGCCACTATAATCACCTTCAACGAAGAAGAAAATATTCGAGCGGCCTGTGAATCTGTCTCCTGGGCTGACGAGATTGTGGTAGTTGATTCGGAATCTACCGACTCAACAACAGAGCTGGCATTACAGTGTGGCGCAAGAGTTATTACCAGGAAGTGGCCCGGTTTCGCTGCCCAGAAACAATTTGCCGTTGAGCAAGCTTCCCATGAATGGATTTTCAGTCTTGATGCGGACGAACGTGTCTCGGATAAGTTAAAAACTTCTATAGCGTCACTGCGTAATCTGAGCGAGCAAGAACTCGCCGATGGTTATCTGGTACCGAGGCGTACCTATTACCAGGGCCGTTGGATACGGGGCGGTGGTTGGTACCCTAACCTTCAATTGCGTCTTTTCCGGAAGACCCTCGGTGGTTGGAATAACAGACAAATCCACGAATCAGTGAAGATGAAGGCCGGGGCGCGCACTGCCACACTCGAGGACGACTTGCTTCATTTCACGGGCCGCGATGCTGCGTATCACCACCGGATGATCGGCGAGCGTTACGCTCCGCTCGCAGCGCGCCAGATGTTTTCTGAAGGTAGACGCACTTCCACTCTCATCGTAGCCGCGGCCGCTCCGTGGGCATTCGTCCGCAGCTTTATTTTGAAAGGTGGTTTCAGAGATGGATTTGCCGGTCTGAGTATTGCCGCTTTTGCGGCCCATCACGACTTTCTAAAACATCTGATGCTGTGGGAACTGCAGAATGGACCGAAGAGCCAAGGCGGAAGGAAGTAATCATTGGTCATATGTCATTTGACATTTGTCATTTAGTCATTTGCTCAAAAAGCTTATAGTCACTGAAACCACATGCAAGCTACAATGCCCCAGCATGTTTGCAGCTCTGATATTGGTCCTCTCGGATCTAAATCTTATTCCCCCCGCCTCTCTTTACATTGTCGCCGCTCTTTTTGGGGCCATCATAGGCAGTTTCCTTAATGTCGTGATCCATCGTTTGCCGCGTGAGGAGTCAATCGTCTTTCCCAACTCTCGCTGCCCTTCCTGCGGAACCGTAATCGCCTTCTACGACAATATTCCGCTCCTCAGTTATGCGGTGCTGCGCGGAAGATGCCGCTCCTGCAAAACTCACATCTCGGTCCGTTATCCCGCCGTCGAGCTGCTAACCGCGCTACTGTTTGTTGCTGTTGCCTGGCACGATGGTCCGACTGCGGCATTGCCCTTCGATCTAGTATTCTCTGCCGCACTCCTGGCGCTTGTGTTTGTCGATGCCGAACATATGATTCTGCCGAATGCGATCACTTACCCGGGGATCGTCTTCGCGGCCATCGCGCGCGTTGCCCTCCCGTATCTGACTGGCAACCCACACTTCGACGATCTGGCATCTTTGATGCACGGCACTGTTGCCACTATCCCTGTCTGGTCGGTGTCGCTGCTCGGAGCATGCCTGGGGGCGTTGATTGGTGGAGGCTCACTCTGGTTGATGGGTTGGACCTGGGAAAAACTACGAGGCGTCGAGGCAATGGGTCTGGGTGATGTGAAGATGATGTTTATGGTAGGCGCATATCTCGGTTGGCGCTTGACGATTCTAACAATCTTCCTCGGCGTTTTGTCAGGGTCAATTATTGGCATTTTGCTAATGCTCCGTCAGGGCAAACGAAATATGCAAATGCTCCTGCCTTTTGGCATCTTCCTGGGTATTGGTGCGATTATCTCCTTGCTTGTCGGATCGCATATCGTTGAATGGTATGCCGGACAATATAGATGATTTGTGATTGCCGATTTGGTCTAATTTCGTCTGGGCAAGAATCGTCCATCGCTCAATAAATATCCATGAGAGAAGAACTCAATACGAGCCTTAAAACACGACGTCCTAAAACCGGCAATCGGCAATCAAAAATCGGCAATCGAAGATGGCTTTGATGCGTTACGGTAATCGCTTCCAGTTTGGGTTGACCCTGCTCGCAGGACTCTTCCTGCTGGCAGCATTGTTTGCGATTCTTGTCTATGCCGTGACGCCAGCAACGCCGGCGGCACGCGGACCGATTCTGCTCGCATCCTTTATCGCCATTCTGATCGGCAGTTTGTTATGTTTTCTCTTCTTATTGCGTTGGCTGCTTCGTCCCTATAACCAACTGCTGGGTGAAGCCGAACGCGCTTCGGTCCAATCGCAGTTTCTAAAATCACACGACGAGGCTGAATTTGTACTTGAGACCTTCCAGTCAGTAGTCACCCAACTCCAGGAGCAGCGCAAGGAGTTGGAGCGGCTTAGCGCTCAAGCAAGTGAGCGAGCAAACTCCGCAGAAAAGTTTAGCGAACGAATTGTCGCCAGCTTGCCCTCCGCTCTGATCGCCTTCGATGGCAGCGGTCTTTCGATGGCGATCAATGGTCCCGGACGCGCCTTGATGGAGGTTGACGGCAAGGCGCTTGGTAAACCATTTCACACCCTTTTCGAGAATTACACAGAATTGAAAGCGATGGTCGAGGATTGTCTGCAAACAGGAAAGCTATTCCGCAGAACGGAAATCCAGGTCGTCACTCCGGACGGACAGACGCGGCGTCTGGGCGCCACTATTGCGCCAATTGAATTGCCACCCGAACGAGGACCGAGTGGAGCTCTCTGTCTTTTGACAGACATCACGGAAGTGACAGAGTTGCGCGAACAAGTTGCTCTAAAGAACAATTTGGAAAGTCTGGGCGAGATGTCAGCCGGGTTGGCGCACGAATTCAAGAATGCAGTTGCCGCACTTCACGGGTATGTCCAGCTCCTGCAAAATCTGGACCTCAACGAAAATGGAAAGACCGCAGCAGCCTCGCTCCTGAACGAAGTCCGGAATCTTTCCGAAATGGTGACGTCGTTTCTTAATTTTGCCCGGCCACAACCACTACAACTCGAGCAGGTTTGTCTTGCAGAACTAATTTCAGAATGCGCTACCGAGCTGAAACCACTTTTTCAGGAACGCAAAGTTGAGTTGGTTATTGGCAATCCTTCGGATGTCACAGGCGAGCCGTTGACCATCGCCGCCGATGAACGAATGTTGCGACAGGCTATTCTCAATCTGTTGCGGAACGCTGCAGAGGCAATTTCCGAAGAAACGTCGGTGCGGTCAGTTTCTGTCCGTACCATTCGAGAGACTGATCCCGCCGGAACTTCCTGGGCATTAATCGAGATTCGCGACACAGGTGCGGGGATTCCTCTGTCGCAACTGCAAAAGATTTTTATTCCCTTCTTCACTACAAAAACAAAAGGTCATGGCATCGGTCTGGCACTGGCTCACCGGGTTATTGCTGAACACGGTGGCGTGCTCACTGCCGCGAACGCAATTGACGGCGGCGCAATCTTCACGATACGACTGCCCCAGGAATCAGTTAGAAGTGTCCCGGAAAGTATTCGCGCCACCGTCGATCGACCCGTTCCTTAATATCGTCGCGCACAATCAATTCGTCGGGGAAGCCAGGCTTGCTACGGGCGTCGATGACGATGGGGGCGACATAGGAGAGGTGCTTTCGCACAACTGATGTTTGCGCGGCATAGATATCGGCAGCCGGCTCGAATCGCGTCCAGGTGGCCCACAGGAAATCGGTGACTGAGCTAGCAGCGTCAGTACTATCGTGAAGCACAATCAGCGGCCATTCAACGAAGGCCACTTCGCGTGCCAGCCGGGCCGCTTGTTCGGGCTCTTGCGCATAAGGAAGCCCTTCCAGAACCAGACAGCCCGGGCAAAACACTCTTGCACTCATCACTTCGCGCGGCAATTCGCCATGAAACTCGCGCGGTAGCTCGCGAACGGGATCACCCAGTCCCATCAGAATTGCTTTGCTGCCCTCGTTCACTTTGCCGCTGGTGTAATCCAACGTGTCCATCGAGACATTCGAGAAAATGAACAAATCCCTTTCCGGAGAGAAGCGCTGCAACACGTGCTCCAGCAGAGCAGGAAAGTTTTTCAGATCCTGTGGAGTGTCAGTGAGGATCAGGAACTTGGTTAGCGATAATTGGCCCTCGCCGAGAATACGAAAGCCCGATACCAGTGCCTCACGCGCGTAACGCTCCTGCACTACCGCAGCGCAAAGAGAGTGAAAGCCAGTTTCACCGTAGGTCCAGAGATCGCGAACCGAAGGCATGACCAAAGGAAAAAGCGGCGACAGCAAGCGTTGCAGATAATCGCCGATGAAAAAATCTTCCTGCCGCGGCTTACCCACGACCGTCGCTGGGTAGATCGCATCGCGCCTGTGAAAGATTGCATCTAGATGAAAGACAGGATAGTCATGCTGCAAGGAATAGTAGCCATAGTGATCGCCGAACGGCCCCTCCGGTCTACGCTCCTGTGGTGAGGCATGGCCCACGAGTGCAAACTCAGCCTCGGCCGCTAAACGGTGATCGCCTCCCAACGGGCTCTTCGTCACCTTCAGCCTCTCACCTGCTAGCAGGGAGGCCATTACCAGCTCCGGCACATCCTCCGGCAAAGGAGCGACCGCCGCAAGAATCAATGCCGGCGGGCCGCCGAGGAAAACTGTCACGGGCAGTCGTTGGCCCAGCCGCTCCGCTTCCCGATAATGAAAGCCGCCGCCCTTCTGTATCTGCCAGTGAAGTCCGGTGGAACGCGAGTCGTAAACCTGCATGCGATAAATGCCGAGGTTATGCTTTCTCGTAATCGGGTTTTCCGTATAAACCAGTGGTAGGGTAATGAAAGGACCACCGTCTTCCTGCCAGGTTGTTAACACTGGAAGCTCGTCGAGCCGAGGTGGTCTATCTACAACCTGAGTCACCGGGGAGCGCGTCGTGCTTCGAGTTCCGAGACGCATTACATCGAGCATCAGGGAGCGGTGTTTCCAGAGTTCAGTGGCCTTTGGTGGCAACAATGATTCGGCAACGTGAACGAGATCGCGGACAATTGCTTCCGGCTTTGGACCAAACGCGCGTTCAATACGGCGCTCAGTGCCGAACAGGTTGGTAACAACCGGATAACGGCTTCCCTTTACGCGCTTGAATAGTAGTGCCGGTCCTCCTGAGGCTATGACTCGCCGGTGAATCTCGGCTATTTCAAGATAAGGATCTACTTCGGCGTTGATTGTAACGATGTCGTTTTCTCGGTGGAGCAGATCGAGAAATGTACGGAGATTAGGATGCATCTAGTGCTATCGAGGGTCCGGTTTCCCAACCGTGCGAGGGCGACCGCGCGTGGTGGTTGTCTCCTGGCCCACACGTTTCTCGATTTCGTCACTGGCGATTTCCGCCGCCTCTGCCACATTACGCTGCATGGATTCGCGATAGGGTTTAATCAATTCGAGGGTTTGCGCGTCGCCAATACGAGCGAGGGCTTTCAACAAACCGGCATTCACTCTCGCGGGATTATTTTCCTTGTGCAAAAACGGATAAAGGAGATCAGGACTTTCCAACTGTGCAAGATAGCCAATCGCTTGCTCTTGTCTGGACGAATCCAACTCACGCACTACGCGATACAACGCTTCGGTCTTGCCCATGCGATAAAGCGCCCAATCAAGCGCCAGCCGGACTTCTTTGTTCTTCTCCTGGAGTTGATAACCCTCGACAAGTTTCTTCTGGTCAACCGCCGCCAGTCGAGCTAAGGCCTCAGCGCTACGCTGGCGCAAAAGAGGATCGGCGTTCCCCAATTGCGCAGCCAACTCAGCAGTGTTTGCGCGAGCGTCGATGCCATCTACAGGAGACTGAGCCCGACCGCGAATACACGCGCCGCCAAACAAAAACAGACAAAGGGCCAAGAGAAACACGACTCGGCTCGAGTGCGCAACAAATTTTAGTTTGTCGTTCTGATTTCCGAAAGTTTTCTCACCCAAAACTACGGCACACTGACGTCCGCGTGACACAAGAATCTCTCTCATAATAATTCTCACTGCGTTCGCTGCTTCTTCCGCAAAAGTGCGGTGTTTAGATCCATCTCTGTGATTGGAATTACTTCCACATTGGGATAATGTTTTTCCAAGTCAGGAAGAAATGCCTTGGCGTTTCCAACCACGACGAGGCTGCTTGTTTTTGCGTCCAATCGCGCACCAGCAAATTTCTCCACGTCCGCACTACTAATTGTTTGTACGTTGCTAATGTAACGATTGATCTCATCGAGACTGAGACCGTAAAGCGCCAGCGAAGCCACTTGCGTCACGAGCCCGTTAGCAGTCTCCAGGTTGCGCGAAAAGTTTCCAATCAATACTGCTTTCCGGGGCGAAAGCTCGGCTTCGGCCGGCGGCGATGAAGATAATCGGCCAATCTCGCTAAGCAGGAGATCGGCAACCTGCGTCCCCGATTCATTCTTAGTTTGCGCCGAAGCTACAAATGGTCCGACGTCGCGGCGGGCGTCGAGACTGCTTCCCGCGCCATAACTCAGCCCGCGTTTGATTCGGATTTCCTGATTAAGCCGGCCGGAATAACCGTTTAGAACCGAGTTCGCGACGATACCGCGAAAATAGTCAGCGTCTTTTCGGTTGATGCCAATCCGCGCAAGATAAACGGCTGCCTGTCCGGCATCGGGCTTATCGATTACCACGACTCGCCCGGATTTGGCGGCAGCAACATTTGCGGTCGCGCTCGAGACCGGTATAGCAGTCGCTGGCTTTTGCCAATCGCCGAAAGAGCGAGTCGCAAAAGCGAAAGCGTCTTTAGCCTTGATATCGCCGCCAATTACCAGAATTGCATTGTCTGGGCGGTAGAATCTCTCATGCATTTTCGCTATGTCGTCGCGCGAAATTCGCGCCAGGGATTCTGTAGTGCCGCTAATCGGATGACCATAAGGTAAATCGCCAAACACTACGCGCGCGGCAACAAAGCGTGCGATTGCGCTCGGTTCGCCCAATGCCAACGTGAGGTTGTCGAGATATTGCTGTCGCAGGCGTTCGACCTCTTCACTTTTAAAAGTTGGACGACGAACTACATCCGCGAGAATCTCCAACGCTGGTCCAATCTTGGCCGACATCACTCCCACCGTAGCATTCGAAGCGTCCCAACGGGCGCCTGATTCCAGGGATCCTCCCAGAGCCTCGACAGCTTCGGCAATCTGCGTCGCGTCCCTGCTTTGCGTGCCTTTAGTGAGTAGATTCGCCGTCATGTCTGCAAGGCCGGGCAGCTCCGGCGGATCTACTTCGCCACCGTTCTTAATGATCAGCTGGGCAGAAACCAAAGGTGTGTCAGACCGCTCGCTGACAATAACGCGTAATCCATTTGTAAGGGTCTGTTCGACGGGTTTGGGAAACTCTACTGAACGGGGCGGCGCCGGTGGCGGCGGCGTTGCTCGCGGGGTTTGAGCACTGGCGACTAGTGGCACGCCAAGACAAGCGCATAGCTCCAAAAGCATAAGGCATCGTCCAAAAGCACTTGTCTTATTCACTTACTTGCCCTCCCTTGCGCGCTCTTAGCTCGTCCGCATCGGGCGAACGGTTCGTTCCCTTCTTCGCTGCTTCAGGCAGGTAATACAATACCAGGCGATTAGTGTCAGTAAGATACTTCTTCGCCACGCGTTGTACGTCTGCAGCGGTTACAGCCTGCAGACGCTCAAGATCGGAATTAACTCTGGCGGGATCTCCGAGGAGCACGGCAGCCTCGCCAAGCGCAAGTGCTTTCCCATTACTGGTCTCACGTTGGCGCAGCTGATCGGTAATGATCTGGTTCTTGGCTTTTTCCAGTTCTGCTGCCGATACGGAAGTGTCTTGCATCTTCTTTACCTCAGCCAGCAAAGATCGCTCGACATCCTCCGGTTTCTTACCTTCCGACAAGACCGCAGTCAAAACAAACAGACTGGCATCTTCCCGGACTTCCGCATTTGCGTCTGCCTCTGCCGCTAACTGCTGTTCGTAAACCAGCGCGTGATAAAGCCGTGATGATTGACCTGCGGAGAGAATCGCATCAACCACTCGCAGTGTGTCTGAATCCGGGTCAGCCTGACGCGGAGTCAGATACGTCAAGCCAACGGCCGGCAGATCGTTATGACCATATTCAGTCACGCGCGTCTCAGCAGAGCGCGCCGGCTCCTTTATTTGAACGCGGGGGAGCGCACGATCCGGCCGAGAAATAGGACCAAAGTATTTGTCTACCCAGACATTCAATTGTTTCGGCTCAAAATCACCAACTACGACCAGCGTCGCGTTGTCGGGGCGATAAAAAGTGGTGTGAAAGTCCTGAACATCCTTGAGAGAGGTCGCGTCGAGATCTTCAATGCTACCGATTGTGGGGCGTTTGTAGGGATGTTGGAAAAATGATTTCTGCTGCAGCAGGTATTCAAAGCGCCCGTAAGGCGGCGCCAACACGCTTTGCCTATATTCCTCTTTCACCACGTCTCGTTCTGATTTGAAATTAGCGTCATCAACATTCAGACCGGAGAGCCGATCGGCCTCGGCCCATATTAGGGTCTCCAGATAGTTCGAGGGCACGACTTCGTAGTACACCGTAACGTCGTCAGCGGTAAACGCGTTGTTGAAGCCTCCCACGTCCTCGGTAAGACGATCCATCATTTCCGATTTCATGTTCTTCGTACTCTTAAACATGATGTGTTCAAACAAGTGAGCAAAACCACTGCGATTCGGCGGATCGTCTTTCGAGCCGACGTGATACCAGACCTGTATTGCCACGGTAGGGCTGGAGTGATCGGGGGCGCTAAGGAGCCGAAGTCCATTCGGCAGCGTGCGGTCAGTAAACTTGAGTTGTGGCATTCGCGTCTGTGCCATCGAACCAGACGGTAGTAAGAGGAACAAAGTGGCGATTAACGTCACCCGGCCTAAATAATTACGAGACATCTACGTTTTGCTCCATTGATGAAGGGGCACTTACCGATGACATTAATCGAGGTCGAGCGGGTTGCGATAGGGTTTGTCCTTGTCTTTATCAGCGCGCTTCATCGCTTCTTGAAACTTCTCTTCGAGAATACGATCCCGGTCCTTCATTGAACTGAGCTCCTGTGCAAAGATCTGCTCGCGCACCTGCTTTTGCTTATCCAGCCCTTTCACCATCTCATCAAACGAGGCAAGCGGTTTAGCTTTATCCTGGTGGGAGATAATTGCTCCGGTTTGCGCGTCGATCGTCATCGCCGCTTCGCAGCAGGGACAAATGATCGTAAACCTTGATTTGTCTGCCATGAAACCTCCTTAATTTGTCTGCCAACGAATACCGGACGAGTTGCCAGTATAACATCATGCGCGATCGCGGCAGGTGCCAACAAAAGAAGGGCAACCCACAACGGGTTCCCCTCCTCCTGACCGCCACGAGCATAAAAGGCTAGGGAGTTATTGCCTTCTTGATGGCCTCACCTGTTTTCTTTGCTCCCTCAGCGGTCTTCTCCCCAACCTTCTTAGCTCCCTCAACTGTTATTTGCCCAACTGTCTTGGCTCCTTCGGCGGTCTTGGTACCAACCTTTTTGGCCCCCTCGGCTGTTTCCTCGCCTACCTTCTTACTAACGTCAACAGTCTTCTCACCCGCCGCTACGGTCTTATCCTTCACCGTGCCGGCCACGTCCTTGCTCTTATCCCCGACAAATCCCGCAGCATCCGCGATCTTGGTACCTGTGGTTTCGAGGACGTCTTTGGAATCATTCTGATTGAGTTCACGCTCCTCGCCGCTGGGAGAATAGACCTTCACGGTCCTGGTGCCGTTGCGAGTTGTTACTACCACCTTCGACACTCGCGGATTATCTCGAAAGACTCTCGTTTCGGTTTTGACTCCGTTGGCGTCAACATTAGTGGTTATCTCGGAATTGTCTGGTCCAGCTTTCGTGCTTGCCGTCTCCATAGTCGAATTTGCGTTGGCGGCGTTGGCATTCGCCGCTTCGTCTGTCTTGGAACAACCCGCGGCAAATGCCACGAGGAAAAATATCGCTGCGGTGCAAAGGCTTTTGGTCACGCTTCTATCCTCCTCACTGTCTGAAAAGCTAATTAGTACTTTTGGCAAGCAACGTGCCATGGTCACTATAGACGACGATCAACTCTTTCGCGAAGACGCTGGGAAGTATGTCCTAATTTGTAGCGGCGTCCCTCCGTGGGCGCCCCATTCTCGCGATCTGTCACTCAAGAAAGGGCGCCCCACGGAGGGACGCCCCTACAAATTAGGACACTACTCGCTGGGATCGCGGTTTGACCTTCGAGCACTACCTGTATGGACTTGTGTCGCCTACGTTCAGTTACAAGATGGCGCGATCGAAGGCTCATGCACCTTGATCCTAGCTGCGATTTCTGATTGACATTCGCTTGGAATTCCTTTAGAAGCAGACTACTACTGGCAGAGCGGGAAGCGTTCGAGCGCCCCACCTTGTTTAAGTCGCGAGACACCAGCCGATTCTTCGTTTGACACTTTCACTATCGAGATTAGTTTCGTTGACACTTAAAACCCAATTCTTGAGGAGCCTCTGATGCGGAGACTGGTTTTTGTTGCAATAGGTGCGCTTTTTCTCATCGCTGCGGTACTGCCACTGCAGGCTTCATGTGTTGTAAGCGCCGTCTCGGAAGGCGCGCAACTGGCTATGTTCAGCAAGCCTTCGGTTGTTCGTATTGTTGAGGGAGCGGCAGGACAGATCCTTTTTCAGCCTCCCGGTACTCAAGGACAACCCTTTAACGCTTCGGCGATTTCGCTCGGCTCAGGATTTTTCATTAGTTCCAGTGGGTATAACCCGCAAGGTTTCAAGCTTTATTATCACGTCATCATCCTTGAAAGTAGCCAACAGGCTAAGGCTGAAGGAAATGAAACATCGAACTTTCCTTTATGGATAGTCGCTGCTGTTTTGATTGTCCTTGTTTTTATCGTGGTGATTATCGGGGTCGGTCTGGCAATATTCTTTATGGCTCGCAGACGTGGCAAGAGTAAACGGGCCTCAGGCGCGGGTTCTCCCGGAATGGCAATGGCAACTGGTCCAGGGGCAAGCGCGCGGCCTTCACCTGCGCCGGCATCGTATTCGCCATCGCCGGCGAACTATTCCCCGTCGCCCTCAGCTGGGAAAGCTTCTCCGCCCACTTCGGGGCGAGAAGCCGCAGCGGCCGACGAGGGTAAGACCATAGATCTTTCGCGCACCGTCGCAATTGTCCCTGATGGTGATACCGCGCCCATAGACTTCGGCTCGATCAAGTTTGTTTCGGGAAGTTTGGCCGGCCAACGTTTTCCGATCAAGCCCGATGGAGCATACGTCGGTCGCGATAGCTCGCTTGCTCAGATTGTTATTCCTGACCCGCGTATTTCGAAGCGCCACCTTTGGATTGGAGTGCGCGAAGGAAGAGTCATTATTACGGACCAAGGCTCCAGAAATGGGACGTTTATCAACGATCCCAAATCCCAGAGGGTTACTGAATCTCCATTGAACCCTGGCGATACCGTTATCCTGGGTGAGTCAGACGTGGCCCGCTTCGAATATCAAGATGAGGGATAGGTCGGACTTAGCTGGCCTCTCGCAATAGCGGACTGTTGGGATCCTGTCGTTTCACAATTCGTTCGACTGTCTTCCGGTCTACGCCCAGGAGGCGAGCAGCAGCTTGTTTGTTCCCGCGCGTGTGCTCGAGTACTTGCGCCACGTAGCGTCCTTCTACCTCCGCTAATGAAGGCCAGTCCTGCCGTTCATTCGCCGGCTCTTTTTCTCCTGTACTCT
>WNFR01003581.1_pt1 | contig 18305 bp, 14 predicted proteins | sample 5400221 | NCBI WGS metagenome assembly WNFR01 (sample SAMN13153357, study PRJNA577476) | soil metagenome | isolation source: 40 cm soil under Madrone tree | place: USA:California | collected 2016-06-14
ATCCCGCAACGCCGGGCCAGCTCGATCGCCTGCGACATCGCGACATGTCCCACGTACCGGCCGAAACCATTATGCCCATCCACCAACACGATGCCGTCTCTCCTCTGCGTGAATTCCGGCGAGCAAGGCGACTGGATGAAGCCCGCCCGCACTCGTTGCAACAAAGTTTTGAGATACCATATCCCTTGGGTAGAGCGACCCACCAGGTCCGCCCAAATCAAGATATCTGCGATCGTGCCGGCCTCTGATTCGGCCGTCCCGCTGGCGGATAACAAGGCGGCTGCCAAGTCTCGCAAATGTTTATGATTGATTCTCCGATCGGTCATGGCAACCGCCGGGCTTAAATTTCAGAAATCAAGCCCTGGTATCTTTGCGCCGCTGGGTTCATCCGCAAAATCGACCGCCTTCGTTCACATTGTTCATATTTGTCCACACTGACAGCGACCGAGCCAGAGGAAACGCCAAAGTCTGAGTATCGAACCCCCTAATCGACCTGGAAGCAATCGAGCTTAGTCAACGTTTCATCCACCCATTCATTCGAAAAATTCCCGAGCTTCACGTTTTGCTCGTAGTCATGCGTCGTTTGTCTGTTGTGTTCCAACCTGGTCAGCAATTCCTCCAGGAATTCCTGTGGAACCACAACCACTCCATTCGCGTCCCCGCAGATTACGTCGCCGGGTCGGACGACAATCCCCCCGCAACAGACAGGAAAGTTGATCTCACCAGGTCCGCGATGCAGCGGTCCAATTGGGGTCACCCCACGAGCGTAGACCGGCATTCCGACCTCTTTGACTCCATCGATGTCCCGCAACAAGCCATCAATTACGAATGCGGCGACACCGCGATGTTTGGCCTTTGTCGAGATGAGATCGCCCAGAACGCCATTGAGGGACGAGCTGCCCGCATCGACCACGATGACGTCGCCTGACTGAGCGATGTCCAGCGCCTTGTGGACCATGAGGTTGTCTCCGGGGAAGACTTTAACGGTGCAAGCCGGGGCAAAAATCCTCTCCTCATTGACGACGTTCTTGATGCCCGGGTCCATCGTGTAAAGACGGTTCATTAAGTCCGAAATGTCAGGCGTCGGGAAATGCCGCAAACGTGCGAGAATCTCCGGTTTTGGTCTCGTGATTTTCGTCCTGAACCGAAAACCTGGTCCAGGGTGGATTTCGCTGGACTTCGGTTTGGAGATAGCGGTGTTGAGCGTATCCATATGACGGTTTGGGTTTAGGAAATCAGCGTTGGTGCCGGTCACTTAGACGAGCAGATCGAATGCGTCATCAATCATTTTTGGTCCGGACAGCATTTATAGTCTGAACAGTATTTATGGGTCCAGCCAGCATAATTGAGGCCCAGATTTGCGACTCATTGCCAATTTGCAACTCATTGTTGATGACACCTATGCCAATCCTAGCCCGGTATCTGCGTCTCGTTTGCAGCGTTCTCCTCGAAGACCAGGAATTGGAGGAGTCCTTCTGTCACTTTAGGCTAAAACTTCCGAGCTTGACCTATAAAAAGTGCTTACCCGGTGCAGAAAGTCTATTAAACCAATATAGATTATTGCCATTCTCTCTCGCTTAATCCCAGAGTGCGGGCACGAATCCGGAATGCGGAACGCGCAAAACAGGGATCAGGAGCTTAGGACGATCCTAGCCTGAACCACGCGCCCGAATCGGAGATGAAACGCGAATCGTTTCGATCGTTCCTTCGGGGAGTGGCGTCTTTTGGATGGCCAACCCAGCCCCGAATGCTGGGCTACTTTCACTGCGTCCCTCCGGGGCAATTCCGCGTTCCGCAATCCACGTTCCGCGTTCCTTGTTTAAGTCCTCTCGCTCGCCACTCGGAGCAGATACTGCCCATAAGCGCTTTTCTCGAACATCTTTCCGAGCGCTACGAATTGGTCGTGGGTGATGAACCCTTGCTCATATGCGATCTCTTCGGGGCAGGCGATACGCAGCCCCTGACGCTTCTCCAAGGTTTGCACAAAGGCTGCAGCCTCCAGCAGGCTGTCCTGTGTTCCCATATCGAACCAGGCAAAGCCGCGACCCATGCGTTTGACGCGCAGTTGGCCGCGTTCAAGATAGGCTCGATTCACATCGGTGATCTCAAGCTCGCCGCGAGCTGAGGGCTTCAAATTGGCAGCGATATCCGCTACTTGCTCATCATAGAAGTAGAGGCCCGTGACAGCCCAGTTCGATCGCGGCTGCTTCGGTTTCTCTTCAATAAAAAGCGCAGATCCATCCTGGTCGAACTCGATGATTCCGTAACGTTCGGGATCATTCACATAGTAGGCAAAAACCGTGGCTCCTTTCGAATCGATTCGACCTGGGCCAAGCAGTTCGACTAACCCGTGTCCGTAGAAAACATTATCGCCCAGGATTAGTGCGGATGGGCTATTTCGGACAAAGTCTGCCCCAATGATATAGGCTTGAGCCAAACCACCAGGGGTAGGCTGCTCTGCATAACTGAACGACAATCCCCATTGCGAACCGTCGCCAAGCAACTGTTTGAACCGTGGCAGGTCATGCGGTGTAGATATAATGAGAATCTCCCTGATCCCAGCAAACATGAGGATACTTAAGGGATAATAAAGCATCGGTTTGTCGTAAACCGGCATAAGCTGTTTAGAGACTGCCAGCGTTAGCGGGTACAACCGGGTGCCACTACCGCCCGCGAGGATGATGCCCTTCATAATAGATGTTCTGTGACTCGGTCTCTGCTTCCTGATTGCTTGAAATCGCCCGTCAACCGCTCCAAGCAGGCCATTAGCGAAGTACGCCATAAGGGTAACCGGATATTGTAACCACGCTCTAGTTTGCTGCAGTCAAGCCGCGAATTGGCCGGACGGCGCGCCGGTGTCGGATACTGTGCAGAGGTAATGGGCGTAACCTTCGGGACCCGTCTCCCCAGAAGACGCAATGACTCAAAAATAGCTGAAGCAAATCCGGCCCAGTTAGTCTCACCAGCGGAGGCCAAATGGAAAATTCCACGCAATTGCTCGCACTGCGGGCGATCCAAGAGATTTCTGCCAATGGCAACGATACCAACGGCAATATCATGCGCATAGGTCGGGCAACCGTACTGGTCAGCAACCACGCTGACTTCGTCCCGACTTTGCGCCAGGGTCAGCATCGTCTGTACGAAGTTTTTGCCATAAGGCGAATAGACCCATGCCGTGCGCACAATCACATAATCACGGGTTGCTGCGGCAACGGCCGCTTCGCCGGCCAGCTTGGATGCACCATAAACATTGGCTGGTGCCACCTGATCCTGTTCAATATACGGCGTCGATTTGCGGCCATCGAAAACATAGTCCGTAGAGAGATGAACCAATGGCACACCAAGCATTCGGGCAGCATCAGCAACCGCCATCGCCCCGCCCGCATTAACTGCCATAGCCACCTCCGGTTCCTTTTCGGCTTGGTCCACGGCCGTATAGGCGGCAGCGTTCACAATGATGTTTGGCCGAATATTGGCTAGAGCAGGTTGCACGGTTTCAGGTGATAACAGGTCCAGTTCAGGCCGTCCGACCGGGAGAATCTCAACACCCAGCTTCGGCCCCAGCTCGATGAGCGCAGAGACGACTTGACCCTGCTTACCTGTTACTGCGATACGCATGGCTAGCTAACCCGCAATGAGTGTCTGTATCCATGAGTGAGATTTGCAGACTATGTAAGCAGCCCGATCCGCTCACCGCGGTAGACCTTCTTGCGCAGCGGTCCCCACCACCATTCGTTCTCCAGATACCAGTGAACGGTTTTTCTGATCCCGGAGGCAAAGGTTTCCTGCGCCTTCCAGCCCAGTTCATTTTCCAATTTGGTAGCGTCAATGGCGTACCGGTGATCGTGGCCGGGGCGATCCGGAACAAAGTTGACTAGCCGATGATGAGGTCTTTCCTCCGGGCGGATTTCATCCAGGATCAGGCAGATGGTTTGAACTACGTCGAGATTTGTGCGTTCGTTGCGGCCGCCGACATTATAGGTTTCACCTGGCCGCCCTTTAGTGAGGATCAGGTAAAGCGCTCTGGCGTGATCCTCGACATAGAGCCAGTCCCGGACATTGGTGCCTTTCCCATAAACCGGAAGCGGCCTACCCTCCAGAGCATTAAGAATCATCAGTGGAATCAGCTTCTCCGGAAAATGGTATGGACCATAGTTATTCGAGCAGTTCGAAATGATCACCGGAAGATCATAGGTTCGATGCCATGCCATCGCCAAATGATCCGAAGCAGCTTTCGATGCCGAATAAGGCGATGAGGGGTCGTAGGGCGTTGATTCTGTAAAAAACCCGTCCGCGCCAAGCGAGCCATAAACTTCGTCAGTGGAGACATGAAGGAAGCGGAAACTTCCCTTTGCTTCGTCGGATAGGCCCGACCAATAGCGACGCGCGGCCTCGAGCAGCGTGTAGGTGCCAATGATGTTTGTCTCGATGAAACTGCGCGAACCTGTGATCGAACGGTCGACATGGCTTTCAGCGGCCAGATTAATAACCGCGTCTGGAACTGTCTCGGCAAACAGCCCGGCAATTCCCGTCTCATCACAGATATCCGCTTTGACAAATCGGTAACGTGAATCGCCATCGATCATCTTTAGTGAATTCGGATTACCTGCATACGTTAGCTTATCGACATTGACCACCTCCGCATTCGTCTCCTGGATCAAATGCCGGCACACGGCCGAGCCAATGAAACCTGCTCCACCGGTAACTAGAATTCGCATAAGGTATCAGCTCTCATTATCAAAACTTGGAAGTTCAAAACTTGGAAGTTCGCTGAGTCGCGGTAATCGCTCATCCTTCTCGGAAAGAACAATTGAGCCAGTATCGATCGGCCATTTAATTCCGAGATCCGGATCATTCCACACAACCCCAGCGTCGTGAGCAGGACTGTAGTAGGAGGTAGCCTTATAACAGACTTCGGTGTTATCTTCGAGCGTACAAAACCCGTGTAGAAAACCGGGTGGCACCCAGAACTGTGCTCCCGCCTCAGCATCGAGTGTGATACCTACATGCTGACCGTAGGTTGGCGATCCTTTCCGGATATCAACCGCGACATCGAAGATCGATCCACGCCCGACCCGCACCAGCTTACCTTGAGCACAAGGCGGCCGCTGGAAGTGTAACCCCCGTAAAGTGCCTTTTCTGAGAGACAACGACAAGTTATCCTGCACGAAGTACACTTGGCCAAGAGCCTCGCGGTACACCCGATCGCTCCAGGTTTCCTGGAAATAGCCACGCGCATCGCTGAATCGTTTCGGGATGATCAGCTTCAGCTCCTTAATCTTGAATTCCTGAACGTCCATCTGGTTAACAAGCCCGGACTATGCAAAGCCATCGCTGCGAATCAACAGATTGTTTCAGTTCGAGGTCAATCAATTGGTCAATCAACAAATTGACCCAGCACTTTTGGTGCTGGGTCACTATCATTGCATCCCGACGGGGCTTGTCTATGCGGCATCTGCTCTATCCAGCGTTCTGACGCTTAAAGCTTTCGGTATTTAAATTCATGTGTGAATCTGGACGACTGCGGCACTCGCCGCTGGCACGTCGACAACCAAGCGATTCGCTTTGAGCCTCGCTGATTGTGCCACTCGTGGTGCCCAGTCACCATTGGGGCCGACCGGAGCTCCGCCAAAGGTGAGGCCGGACTTGCTTTCCGCCGAGTTTGCGGTCAACCGCAGGATGGTTGCTCTCTGCCCCGTTATGGCAAGGCGGACATGTTCATTTCGGGCAAGATCCGTGTTAACAAGAATGACTCGATGCTCGCCGCCAGTGCCTCGCACGGCGAAGGCTCGCAGCCGTGGTCGAATACCTCGGGTGTGGACTGGTACGAGCGAGCCCCGACCGGCATAAGCAAACAGGAGCATTGCATAGTATAGTGGCTTCGGCTCAAACGCGCCGCTCGAGGTTTGCGCAATGGGAGTATAATGGTTACGGCCGCCATGAAAGTTAATGCCGAGCCAGCGAGCTTCGGCCAGGGTGAACATGACATCGACTCCCCAGAGTGCTGCCCCGAGCGTGTCACTGATTCCAAGCTTGCCGCCTTCGTAAACGGAGTTACTCTCCGCCATTCGAACCTTCAATCCCGACCCCGCAGTATATCCTGCTACGGAATCGATGAGCTTTGCGAGCGCTTCGTCGGATCCTAGCATCCTCTCCATTGTCGCATCGGGGCTGCTAGCCGGTCCTTCGCTGTAATAATGACAGGTTAAGAAGACTACCTCTGATCCGAAGGCGTTTATAAATGGTGCGAGCCAGCTCGTGTCAAAGGAGATGTCCGGCCCTGCCAGGGGTGCGCCCGGAACGCGCGTCCTCAATGCTTTCAAGAACTCGCGCCACTCAGTGATATAGTCGAGAGAGTTATAATTCGCCTTCCGGATGTCCACGCGAAAGCCGTCGGGCTCATTACCGAACTGGAAAGCGAGAAGTTTCGGTCCGACTATTTGGGCGACCATTTCCGCTTCCGCAGCTGCCTGCTCCGCCTTACCCGAGCCGAGGTCGAGTCCATAGATTAGCTGCCAGCCGGTCGCCGAGAGAAAGGCAGCAAGATGTTCGATGTGAGTGCGATGGATTGTTAGCCCCGTGCGTAAAGAGGCGCGGTCGCTGGAGTTCCCCCCGATTCGAATCACGCCCTTTGTGCCGAGGCGCCGAACGAGTGAAATAAAGGAGCGGTTCTCTGGCAAAAGTATTCTGTCTAACAAGAGCTCGCTCGTGTCGAAACTAAGTCCAAGGAAATTCTCTGGGATGAGGTACCCCGGTGCGCTAAAGTCAACCGAAAGTTCGTTTTCGTCATCGCCGGCTCCCCAAAGTTTCGGTAATAAGGCGCCAATTCCAAATAACCCTGCGAAACTTAGCAAAAAGCGACGCCGATCGATGCGATTCATGCTTAAACAACGTCATGAACATAAGCTGGACAGGCTTTGGCTTCCGACTTCTGTGTCATCACCCTGCGATACAATTTTACCAGAGCATCATTGCGTTTACTCAGGTCGAACTCGGCTTCCACGAAGGCACGTCCTTTCTTGCCGATTTCAAGCCATAAATCTGGTTGGCTAATTAACTCCGCAAGCTTTGCCGAAAGCGCATCCGCATCGCGTTCAGGAACCAGAAAACCGGATTGCCCATCAAGGATGCTTTCGGAGAAACCATTGTGGTTTGTACAGGCAACCGGCAAAGCCACAGTCTGCACCTCTTGAAGAATTATCCAATGGCCGGTTGGGCGAAATGATAATAAGGAAGGCAGTGATTGAGGACTTGCGACCACGAAAATTTTTGGGCAAAGGTCTGGCACGCTTTCGCATCGAAGCAGATTTCTCCCGAAAAAAACCGAGCCAGCGCCGAGGCGATGGCAGAAACAGTTGGTTCATCCACGAATATTCCGCTCTTGTTTTCCTCGACAGCTTCGATGGCACCGCCAGTCCGCGCCGCCAGGACTGGGCACCCGCACGCATTTGCCTCAAGGTAAACGATTCCGAAGCCTTCATAGCTCTGCGAGGTCGTGGAAGAGGTAAGGACGAATAAGTCACTTTCAAGCAATGACCCAGCCACTCTCGCGTCCTCGAGGAAACCGGTAAAATGCACCCGTTCGCCCAGCCCAAGATCTATGGCAAGTTGTTTGAGTTTGGGAAGATCAGAGCCGTCGCCAACAATGGTATACTGAAATGAGTGGCCATCGCGTAGCGTCGCCAGCGCATGAAGCACCAGATTCACGTTTTTGCGGGATTCGCTTAGGCGACAAACCGTGATCAAACGGGGCGGCCCTTGAGTGCGCGTTGGGCGGATGGTGGCCAGGTACGTATTCGAGACGCCGACCATGGCTGCAGAAGTCTTTCCGCTGCAACCCGGATGATGCTGCAGCAGCGTCCGCTCGGTGTATCGGCTGTTTGTGAATATGTGCTCCGCCATTGGCAGGCATCGTCTGACTTCGTGATGGGTAAGGAGATTACCCAGCCAACGATCAGCGCGGTTGCCGAAGGGCAGACGCAGCCGGGATTTCCAATCCAGCTGTCCCACCGGAAGGTAGGGAGCCAGAAAGTCGTTGCCGTGAACCGTAACGAAGACGGGAGCCACCTCCGCTGCAATCCATGCATAGGCAGCGTTCAAGCAGTGCCAGACATCCATCCGATGACGATGGATTACAGCTCGATCCAAGCGCCTGCGCAACCGAAGCACCGGTTCGATTTTGAAACCACTCCAAGATAACTCACCTTGCGGATGCGGCGTCGTAAAGACAGTCACCTCGTGTCCGCGTCGTGCGACCTCTTGCGCATATTCAAACGCGTAGGTCTGAATGCCCCCCACATCGGGTGGAAATTCTGGCGATACGATACCAATGCGCATTTTCGCGGCGCTTCTTTGGCGAACGCCCGACCGGTACGTTGATGATTTTTTGTACGTTTCCAAAATACTTGTCCCAAGAAGAAATGAGCGCCCACGAGTTTATTTTTGGACAGAAGGTGGGGACCGAGCAATCAGGAGAATCCTGGTCGATTGTAAGGCCACCAAATCACGGTTCCTCTCTTAAGAAAGATAACACCGGCCACTAGGGGCGCATTATAGCGGCCTCTACGGTATTCATTCTAGCCAGCGTTCTGACGCTTGAAGAAAGTCATACACATGACCTGGAGATCCAGAATTAGACTCCAGTTTTCCATGTACCAGACGTCGTAATTAATCCGCTCGGCCAGATCGGTATTGCCTCGCAACCCATGGATCTGCGCCCAACCCGTGATTCCTGGTTTAGCATTATGACGCGCATTGTAGTGTGGGATGTCGTGTTTAAACCTGGCGACCAATTCCGGACGCTCCGGCCGGGGTCCGACCAAGCTCATCTCCCCCTTCAGAACATTCCAGAACTGCGGCACTTCATCTATGTTCCATTTCCGCATAAAGGCTCCGATGCGTAATCGGCGCGGATCGTTCTGGATGGTCCAACCAACCTTCCCATCGCGCTCCGCATCCAGCCGCATACTACGGATCTTAATGATATCAAAAAGCTTACCGTTTCTTCCCGATCGTCGTTGCCGGTAAAAAATCGGACCAGGAGACTCAAAATATACGATTCCGCCAAAAATGAAAATAATCGGTAATGAGAGTAGAAGCCCGATAGCACCTCCAATGATATCAACCCCTCGCTTCAGTGCTCGGCTGACGATTCGATCCAGAGGTAGCCGGCTGACCCCCAGAACCGGAATCCCACTGACCGTTTCCAGGTGCAGCCCGGAGACCAGAATTTGAAAAAAGGAGGGCACAACCTTGAACTCCACCATTTCGCGTTCGCAGGCGTTGGCCAATTGAAGGATACGCTCGCGGTCGTAATCGAGATCAGCCAAAATCAAGATATCGATCCCGACCGAAGAGATAATGCGCTCTGCTTCGTCAATGGCGCCTAGGTAGGGAATGGAGATCTCCGTTCGTTCGTCAGCGTGACCGTGAATGTAACCTATGACCTGATACCCGGAACCGGGGGAGTGAATAAAATTTCGCGCCAGATGAGCGGAATGCTGGTTCCACCCGACGAAGACAACCCGCTGGCTAAGCGCAGAGAGAGCAGACGTCCGAATCAAGAGTAGCTGGAACACGCTGCGCCAGATCACCAGGATACTAGGGGTAATTACCCAAGCCATCACGCAGTAGATACGTGACACCGGCGGCTCGAACTTAACCATAAACGACGCGAGCAAAATGAGCCCGACCCAGGCAACTGACCACTTTAGAATTCGGGTGGTGATACTTCGCAATTTGAGCAAATTGCGATGATCGTATACGCCTCCGTAACAGAGCATCCCAATGTAAAGCACTGAGGCGAGAATAATGTAGCCGAGATAGTCGCCCACCTCGGGTCGTGAATTAATTCCCCATTCGCGGATCGGAGTTTGAAATCGAATATAGAAGCTTAACAATAGCGCACACAGGATGAACAAAATGTCCGCTACGAAGGCGACAGCAACTATTTGCTGACCCAGTTCCCGGCTCCGGCGAACGCTCCGATCCGCCGTCGGAAAACACCAGAGAACCTTTCTGCTATCGGCTACTCCGTTCGACGAACCTGAGACTTCTGAAACTACTTTCCCAGCAAAAAATTTTTCGTTAATCGACATATCGACATCCGTGTTGGACTTCAAGTCAGACGCAAAAACCCAATCTTAAATTCAGAACGAGCCCTCACTTGTTGAGAGACCACGAAAATAGAGTGATCAAACGAAAGCGGCGGAAATAGACGCAGACCACCATTTGGAATCGAGTCTGCTACGCCAACATGCGCTACCCTGTTTTTCCTTTTTATCCCTAAATCCCGAGCAACCGTAACATGTTGCATTTTTAGCTCCCTCGCTAACCTTCCCGGCATGAATTCCAGTTTTTCTGGAAATTATCTGCGAACGCCGCTACAGGACCAAAGAAGATCACTAAAGTCAAGTAACTTGTCCGCCAATTTCCGCACCGGCTTACCAAATTGCTAGTTAGACAATCATCCTCTAACTAGTTGCTCGACCGCCCAACATCAGCCCTCCAGCACATTCTTAGTTCGCGGTGATCTCACTTCCTTATCGATCACGCCTCAGATTCTAACGGCTCGCACCATTGCTGATCACGTATTCGACATAGTTACGCAGGCGCTCAACAAAAACCGATGTATCAAATTTGCGAGCATGTAACTGGATTTGCCTGGGGATGAACCTCTCCTCACTGGCCTCAAACTCAAGAATTGCCTTGGCCAGCGAATCCGCCGTTTGTTCCTCGAAAAATAAACCGGTAATCCCATCCAATTCATTGGTTTGCCCTAGCTCTATCGGTGAATAGGCGCCGACGACAGTCTCCAGCGATCCTCCCTTTCCGTAAGCTATCACGGGACGGCCAAATGATTGCGCCTCCAACGGCACCATGCCAAAATCTTCGTCCGCCGCAAATAGCAGCGCTCGGCATTGAGCATAAATGTTCCGTAATTGCGCCTCATCGGCCTCTCCGACGAACTCGATGTTTTTTACCGATCGCTTCTGCAAGCGTTTCATTTCCGGTCCATCGCCGACAATCACTAGCTTTCGCCCGAGTTTGGCACACGCGTCTATGAGAATATCCGTGCGCTTATATGGAACCAGTCGCCCGACCGCGAGGTAGTAATCTCCCGGTTTTTTGGCCAAAAAGCTTTGTGAAGTGTTAATGGGCGGATAAATGATAGTACTGTCTCGCCGGTAATACTTACGAATACGGCGGGCCACATAGTTAGAATTCGCGATGAAGTGATCCACTCGTTGCGCCGCCGAATAGTCCCAATTCCGCACATAGTGCGACGCCAATCCGAAGACTGTTTGAGTCAGTAGAGGCATTTGCCGGAGATAAGCTGAGTGTCCATCCCAAAGGTAACGCATGGGAGAATGACAATAGCAGATATGAGTCGCATGCGAATCGGTGATTACGCCTTTCATCGGTCCGCTGTCGGAGGTGATGACCAGATCGTAACCGCTCAGATCTAGCATTTCCACGGCGAGAGGATACAATGGTAAGCAGTGCCGATGAGCTCGCCGTGCACCGGGAGTTCGATCGAGAAAGGAAGTTGTTATTTTATGCTGATTCAACCGGGGAGGAAGTTTCTGGCGGTCCAGAAAGAGTGTAAATAAGTCGGCCCCAGGGAATATGCTTGCGATGGAGTCGACCACCCTTTCCCCGCCCGCCAGAGAGATAAACCAATGGTGAACTATCGCCACGCGCATATCTTGTAGGCCTAACTGCTTCGTCACGCGCGGATAAAACTGCCGTTGCTCCATTTCTTTGATCATACCAGCTTCAAAAATTCTTCGTTTAGCTAAGGAACCACGCCATGGCTATTGTTCCCTGACCTGAGAGTTACTCCATGCACAGACGCTGCCGTTCATCGCGGCAGCAAGATCCGACGTGCTTCCGGGCCCGGATGGTAGAAGTAAAGCCGGATATGGCTCTGTGAATGCGAGCCGAATCCCGAAAGGAACAAGCAGAGATGCTGATAATAAAGCCGTGTATAGCACGTTCGGGTATTTCATCGGCACAAAAACCGGTCTCGTTCGTCGGAAGCCGACGATCTGCGAGACAGTTAGTCTTGTTTATGAATTCGCGTGCGCCAGCAGGAAACTCCGCAATTCCATGCCGACCGACACCGGAGAGAAATCTTGAGCCCGTTTCTTCGCGCGAAATCCTAAATCTTGTGCCAGCCTGATATCGCCGAGCAATCTTTCCAACGCATTCGCCAACGCAGGCACGTCGGCAATCGGAGCGATTAGGCCCGGCAACGGCGGTTTATCACCCATGATTTCGACCACCCCTGGAACCGCTGTTGCAACCACCGGCAGTCCGCAAGCCATCCCCTCTAAGGGCGCAACGGGAAAGCCCTCATGCCGGGACGCCATCACGTAAACATCGGCAGCAGAAAGCCACATTCGCATGAGCTGTCGGTCACGAATGTACCGGTCGATCCAGAGGACGGATGAATGATTCAGTCCGTCCAGCATGCAACGGAATTTACTAGCGTCGTCGCCAGAGCCAATAATGACAAGCCGCCAATCTCGACCAGGATGCGCTGCGCGAAGTTTGGACCAAGCATCGAGTAACACGTCGAGACCTTTTCGGAAGATATCAATGCGACCGTGCGAGATTGCTAGTCGGGCAGCCGGCGGAAGACCCAGCCTCTCCCTGGCTTCTGTTTGGGGCAGCGGTTGCCACTCAGCGAAGTCAAGAGGGTTGCAAAGGCGCGCGATCTTGCTGGAAGAAATCCCATATTCCGTCTGCACTCTCGTGGCTTCGGCGCCAGGCCCTATGATCAGCCCTGCACACCGCTTGATTGCTCTCGGGCGTGTTATCTTTTCAAACCGGCTGGTCTGCCAATTTCCGCCCTGGAATGTGGCAAAAACGGGGAGACCGAGAAGCCGCCCAAAAGCGGTCACAACGTCGAAACGTGCGTACTCGTATTCTTGGCAAAGAATAATACCGACACCCCTGCGGGCGAGTTCTCGTTGGAGACTCCACGCGGGCGTGGCAAAGTAAGGAAGAAAGTGACGAAGAAATTTTCTTGCGAACTTTGGCAGTTCTTTGCCGGCGAACATCTTGTCGGACTCCCAGGCATATGGATCTGAAAAAAACCGCCGCATCCATTGGTAGCATCGGCTTGCTGGAATCAGGCAAATCTCGGCGCCAGTGGGTTCATGTCGCATCGAACCGGCGGCGCGGGCTCGGCTGGAGAAGCAAAAAAGGGTGACTTTAAAACCGGTGAGCTGAAGGGCTTGCACGTAACCAAAGAGCCAGCCACCGCTCATCTCGGTGCAGAACTGGTCAAACGATACACCGATTCCATCGAGAAAATCCTCGATGGTGTGACCCCATGGCAGTAGCGCAACGTGCGGATTAAAATTATTGTCGTAAATCATTTACCGCTATTCCGGGTTTCCCAACTAAAGAGCCGGCGGTTTAACCGCGGAAACCTGACAGAGGACCTGGGCTGCTTGCCGCGAGGCGATTTGCCTTTGCTCGGATCGTAATCCGACTCGAGGTTTGATCCACACATAAGCAGTTTCTGTCCCCTTGCCTCCGGCACGATGAAACACGTACCCGGCCAAAGTGATCGGGCTGAGTATTGCCCAGCAAAGCCGTTTTCGTCGCCAACTCAGATTCGAGAATCCGATATCGTGGCACAGGACAGTCAGTGGATTGATGAAACTCGCGGTCCGGGCAGGCAGAAAGCCAACCAACTTCGTTATTTCCGTTTCCGAGTAGCTCCGACGGACATGTCCCCACTCGGCAAACAACTTCTCCTCGGAAGGGCAAAATGGCTTCATGAATCGATAATACGGATACCGCCAGTTTTCATTGGGCGTGCTGACTAGCAGAAACCCTGCTGGCCGCAAAACGCGAAGCGCTTCCCGGACCGCTTGGCGGTCATCAGGTACATGTTCTAATAGGTCAAACATGGTTACCGCATCAAAGCTCTCATCTGCGAACGGCAGATCGGTCGCATCTCCAGAGACAAAGCGAACACCAGGTCGCTGGTTGCATGGAGCCGACGCATACTCGCCGTTGAGATCGATATTGACGATTTGAGCATTTGGATAGAGCAGCGACGTCAGACCGCTGCGGCCCCCACCCACTTCCAGAATCTCTTGGGCCGGAAAATCAGGCGCTACCCAATTGATTGCTCGCATTTTCTCGCGGTAGAAAAGACCTTCCGTGTACGGATGCGGAAATGGGTTGTCGCTAAGAAAATCGGAAAGGCGACGCTTACATTGGCGAGACAACGCAGGTGAAACGGAGCTTAGGTCCCGCTTGATGCGCGGCGGAAACTTGCAAACACCGGGCAACGATTGCCGCAAGTAAGTGGCAAATCCCGACACATACCCGAGCAGTTCGCTGAAAAGGAGGTTCAGGTCGCCTTTGAACGGCATTCGCACCAACTGCTTGCAGTAGTGGTAAGGGAGCACTGCGGCCAGCCTCCAGATATTGCCAAAATGCCTGCGTTTTTCGAACTGCACTAGCAATGCCGTAACATGCCCCCGCATATATTGTCTCATCTGGTCTCTGAAAGCTGCGCGATCGACGCGGTGTAAATGCCAAACAGCGGCGCGCGGTTCGTAAACAATCGACATTCCTGCTGCCAGCATCCGGTACCAAAATTCCGAGTCTTCGCTGCAACCGGATGCGCCTGCGCCAAGACGCTCATCGAAAAGTCCAACTCGGTTGAACACATCCCGGCAGAAGGCCATGTTTGCGCCCGCTCCAATCCGCCAAACCGGCACTCCTCTGCTCAGCGTGGTGTCAAAGAAAAACGAGTCGAAAGTAATTGGACGGAAACCGCGGTTGAAGCCGCCGAAGTCGAACTCGAACCGGACCTGTGACCAAGTCTCCAATTGCGCAGCAAGCACCAATCCTGTCATCCCAAAAACGCTGTCCGGTGACAGCGCTTGGCGAACACTGAGCAGCCAACGCGGATGAACCAGTACGTCATCATCCACAAACGCCACGATTTCAGCGGAAGAACGCACAATGCCGCTATTCCGAGCGCGGCTGAGCCCCCGAATGGGCTCCGGCAGATAAATCACTCCGGCAAAGTCTTCGACCACATCGAGAGTGCTGCGTTCTTCTGGCGAATTATCAACCACGATAATCTCCGCCGGGGACGGATTCAGCCGCTGCAGAGCGGCCAAGCACCGCCTCAACTTCTCCGGACGCCGATGGGTACACACGATCACCGAAACCGGGACCTGGCTAGGGGCTGCTGGAACCTTGGTTGTCAGATTCTTCAGCGGCTGGCTGAGAGCAGCGAGCGATTCCAGCCTCGCGCAAAAATTCTCAGCAGGGTTCCGTTGGGGCGCCCGCAGGGATAGCTTGAGGCAGTGTTCCAATGAGTAATACTCGACCGCAGGAGCGATCGCCCGCAATGCTCTACGCTGAATATCGGCTTCGTTCAGCGGAAACTCGCCAGCGTAAGCCAGTGCGTGACCGAGCGGGATATCATTCCACCAGAACACGAGGTATACGCCCGCGGCATTTTCGGGTGTGCACATCGCCCGGAGCGGTTCATCGAGCCTTACCTGAATGACTTCCCATCTATCAGTAACGCTCATGCAAAAACCCTTCGAACCGTTGCGACCCGTTTCAAGGAGCGGGAGTATTCGCCAAAAGCACCTATCATTCCACCGCAGAACTCCGCAAATACCATCGAAAATGGCAGAGCATGCTTGCCACGCAATGCTGCAGTCATTTGTAAGATCTGGTCCCAGAACCACCAGACCACCAAACGACGAAACCGGGCGCGTTGGGAAGGATCGTTATGATAGTTCTTCTCCACAAAGGCCATGAATCCCAAGCCCCATGTGTAATATTGGCGCCGCAGACCTGGTTCCGAGGCGCGATGTTCATGAAAGACCATGTATCTGGGCTCATAAACCAACGTGTGGCCTGCACGGATGATCCGATAAAAAATGTCGAGATCACCACCGCCCGGAAGAGGGGTTCCGGTATCAAGGGCCTCATCGAAGCCGCCGAGGTCACGCAACACGTCGCGACGGAACGCCATGTTGCAACCCGCGCCGGTGTCTAACCTCAGCGGCATCACCAATCCGGTGAACGCCGCAGCGTCCGAGTTCTCATCCCACGCTTCCTGCAATCCTGCTAGCCAACTTGAGTCCACGACAACGTCATCATCGAGATAGGCAATCAGATCCCCGGTCGCGTCCATCCAGGCCCGGTTTCGCGCGAAGTCCAGGCCCGGGCGTTTTTCCAAAACGTACCGAGCCGGTGAGGACCTTTTCACAAGTTTAGCCGTCGTATCGTCAGAAGGCGCGTTGTCGACAACCAGAAGTTCAAAACCGTATTTCTGCTGCAGAGGAAGAACCGAATCGAGACAACGTTTGAGGGTCGCAACGCGATTTCTGGTGCAAATGGCAACCGAGAGCGACGGAAAGGAAACTTTCGTTCGAGGCGGAGGGAGCTCGTCGCGAATCGCCTCCTCAACAATTCTCGTTTTCAGTGCATGACTGATCCATTCGCTCAACTCTTCGGGGGACCAGGTCCGTAGGGCCGAGTTTTGCCGCATAAGAAAGCCAATCGGTCGTCGGTTGCGCCGGATAAGAAGTGCCGCTCCGCTCTCATCGGCTTCGAACTCTAAAGGCTCCAGAGGGCGAGTGATTTCTATCTCACTGAGCCGGTAGCGCATCTGATAAATCCTTCTCCGAAGTGTGACCGATCAACGTCAGCAATTGCTCAGGTGTGCAGCCCCCGAAGATTTCAATGCGGCGAAGCCGCAGCGGGTCATCTCCAAGTCGGCTTATACCGGGCTCGCAACTCGCCGCTGCCCGGAAACCTAGATCCGCCACGACGCGACGGACGAACTCATTCTCCGCACCGTAGGGATAAGCCAGAGTCGTGACGGCCGCTTCCAGCCGTTCTTCCAGAATCGCACGGGCGTGCGCCGTGTCCTCTATCAGTTCCGCCAGATGCATGCCGGTCATCGGTCGGTGTACCGCAGAATGGCACCCGAACTGAGTCCCAGCTGCCTCTAGCGCGCGCACCTCCTGCCATGACAGCAGCGGGGCGGCCTCGCCATAGCCGGCATCCCAGTCAGCGACGCCGCCGATTCGCTCCGCCACAAGAAAAACCGTTGCGGAGAAACCATAGTAACGCAAGACAGGCATGGCCGCGGTCAGGAAGTCCTGATACCCGTCGTCGAAGGTCAGTATGATCGGCTTTCCGGATAACGGTTCGTTTCGCATCATGGCGCCGATCCAGTCTTGCAAGCCGACGGTACGGTATCCGGCTCGATGCAGGGTCGCTATTTGGGCAGCGAAAAGGTCAGGTGCCACGCGGAACCGGGCCAGCGCGACTGGGCCGTCGGCTGCGATCCGGTGATACATCAGAATCGGAACGGAGCATGCGCGTTTGGCCGCGGACCTCATCGGAGGGCGGCCCGGCAATCTGGCAAGCTCATGGGCTGCCGGGATCATCTGGCCCATGCGGTCGGATTCCCTGATTTCGGGCGGTCCAGGCGGTTGACCGGGCACAATACGCTGGTAGAGAAGGACGCGGTAAAGAGGGGTGCGCAGTTCCCGACGCAGGGCAATTCCTGGCTGGGCGGTAATGATTTTGGCGATGGATTCAACACCACAGGCTTGGTTCCAAGCGAAGCCGATGCCCCTAGGCTCGTCGATCAATACACGCGAGTGGACCGACAGGAAAAAGCCACCCGGTCGAATCTGAGACAAGATGCGGCCAACCACACCTGGCAAGTCACGTACATAGTACAATACCTCGCTGCAGACGATCAGATCGAATGGCCCCGGAATGTCGTCGGCGTTCAAATCCAACATTTGAAAGGCGACGTTGCGGTGGCTGGAGCAGCGCGCCTGAGCCCTGGCCAGGGCGCGCGGGGAGATGTCCACCGCGGTAAGGCGGCCCACCCGTGGTGCCAAGCGAACGGTAAAATGACCCTCGGCACACGCGATCTCAAGGGCATCAGTAATCACCTCTCCCGGCAATAAGGCAAGCGTCTGCTCGCATTTCACCGTTTCGTAATCGCTCTCGTAAGCCCAGGGATCGGCCAACGCAAAAAGCCGGTCCCACCAGTCGGGGCTTTTGGGTTGGCCAAGCTGTTCTCGCGCGGCTGCCCGGCCCACAGCGGTCGCCGCATCGACAGACTCTTGCCAGTCCTGGTTAGCCTGTCTGGCGGCGGCGCCGGGCGGTGAAGCGAGGACTCGCGATAGGTTAGCTTTGACCACAATGGCGGCTTCACGTTTGACCTGCCTGGCTGCGTTTACCCGGTCCTTAGGCTTCGCCGTCACGGCGCAATAGATCAG
>WNFR01002731.1_pt1 | contig 18295 bp, 13 predicted proteins | sample 5400221 | NCBI WGS metagenome assembly WNFR01 (sample SAMN13153357, study PRJNA577476) | soil metagenome | isolation source: 40 cm soil under Madrone tree | place: USA:California | collected 2016-06-14
GATCTACGATATAGCCGCGATGGTTCGCTTCCACATCAAAAACATGTTCCGAAGGGAGGCTCGGAAGAACATCGCGACGCACGTGATTCAAGAGCGCTTGAATAACGTGGTCCAGATCCGCCTTCATGCAGAGGATGTGAGTCTCCGGCGTTTTGACCGTCTCACCCGGCTCGATCACTCGCAAGGCCGGATCAACTGAGCTTGGGCCCATGTCGAAGAACAATCGAGCGTCATTCACAAGTCTATCGATTGCGTCGCTGCGGTCAACTGGTGATTTTTCTACCTTGCTCGTAACCCGGATTTTCCAGTTCCCGCTCCATCCCAGTGAAGCGACAAACCATTCTCCGGTTGCATTGTTGCGGGCGAAAAACGTTGGGTGGCCCCAACCGGATTTGCCTCGTTCTCCGGAGATAATCTTGGTGTCGTTGACGATAGGGTCGAGACGCCATGCGCCCTCGTATCCCCACTTACTGTATTGCGGGTAGGCCACGTCATAAACATTTTCGGAATCAGGTTGAAGCCTCTCCGCGAAATTCGGCGTTTGCCAGAGTTGTCCTGCCCAGGGAGACACGTTGGAAATGGCCGTTGGGCGTTGCCCGGTGTTCACAACTTCGAGCCAGCGCACCATCACCGGGCCGCCGCCCAACAAAGTGTGCACCCTGACACGAATGGGACGGGCGCTGCTTTCAAGATCTACCGTAACCAGTAATCCATCCGGATTGTGGATTTCGGATTTAGTGGCCCCGATCCATTTCCATGTCCCAGAAAGCTCCTGCTTCTCAATTTCAAGCCTGAAGGCGTCAACGGGCAGAGCATCCATCTGCGCGCGTTCCGCGTCGATTTGAATATCCGCGACGATTTGGCCGCTCGATTCCCAATAACGACTTACCCAGCGACCGTTGCGCAGCTCTTCATCGCAAATCGTGAGACCGGAACTGAAACGAACACCGGGGAACTGTCCCGTTCTGATGACTGCCGAGCGCGGACCCTGCTCCGTTGCGACTGCTGCGAATAGAGATGAATGCAGAAATGAGAAAAAAAAGAGGGCCGCGACAGTATTGGCGAAGGAAGTCCAAACACGGCCAGTACTGCGTGCAGGGGCTATCCCATCGAAGAATTCCATCGCGACCTCCTCCCCTCGGCTAGCTTGCAACCTTGCATTACACGTTCCCTTGGCCCGCAAGCCTCGGAAGACTTTCCTAATCCTGCCAGCCGGGCACCGGAAGTTCCTAGCCCGGTAAATGCAGAGGTGGTACTTTGTCGCGATGCGAAGAGACCTTTAAGGAGGAGCCCGCCAGCTCAAAAATGCCCTGTGCTCCCGCACGTTCCAAATGCCACTCGCACAATACTAAACTTAGAAGGCAATCGTCAACACTTTTGTTGACATAAATTAGGTTGTCCGTCGACTCCCCGCGCTGCAATCTATCGGCGGCCCGCAAGAACTCAACATTCCCGGGAAGCACGCAGTAATGTATTTCACCGCGTGCCTACTACATCCGAGAGTTATGCACGTCCGGCATAACTGAGAATTGCAATCGCCAGCACCAGAAAGCTTACTCCCAGAATCATCGTCCGGATCGGGCGCGTGCCAGTGCGAGCCCATTCGCCCGTTAGCGCGCCAAAAACTGTGCTAGCTACCACGATAGAAGCTAAAAACAACGGCCATCCGATCGAAGGGCCCAGAGCACCGAGTTTGACGGTCGAGATACTGTAGAGAATGATGCTGCCATACCATAGAAATCCCATGCTTGCTGCTGCAAACCAGTAATACCACGTACCTGGCAAGCGAAGCTGGGTGACATTATTGTTCTTACTCATCAGGATGTAACAGTAAATTGCGCCCGGAAGGAACCCGGCGTAGAGACAGGGCAACCACACAGCGTTCGACATCATGGCAAGGCTCGCGCCATGTTGCTGCGCGGCGCGCTGAATGCTTCCCCCATATGCGAGCCCCAGATTGAGCATCGAGCCAAGAATGCCCGAAACGAAAGCCAGCAAATATCCCCCCCAAAAACCGTGTCGGACGGTGGCACTTGCCTGTTGCAGGGCAGCTTCTCTGTGCTTTCCCGCTAGTCCACACAGGGCCACGCCGAGGATAATCATTACGACGCCCAGGATAATCAGCACGCCCTGGCGAGTCATTATAAGATTGGAATGCTGAGCGATAAGCGGGGTGAGTGCGCCCACCGCGGCCGAGGTTCCGAGACACACCGCGAAAGTAATAGCCAGACCCAATCGAGTAAGGGCCAGACCAAAAAACACCAGGGACACTCCCCAACTGGCGCCGAAGAGCACCATGGCCGCCAATGTCCCGCCGGAGACCAGCGAATATGTCGACCACAGCTTCGGCACGGTAAGCAGCGCGATAATGGTGGGGACCACACCTACTCCGAGGATGGAAAAAGCAAACCATGAATGCTCCCACTCCCATTTCTTATTCAGCTTCATGGGAAGCGCATACGCGGCATTCATAATCGCAGCGCACAATACCAACAGGACTGCCTGGACGGTGTTTGATGTCATGACATTTCCCTAAGTATTCTCGAGGACTCTGGGCCTGCTCACTGAAAGGTGAAGGGTGAGCGCTTTCCGATATCGGTCGGTTGCGTTCAAGCGGTGGCGTTCAGGCCGAGCCATTGAACCACTCCGCCTTCACTCTGTCAACAACTTTGATGACATCGGATAACGTGCAGAGACTAAGAATAGCTGGGGGAGGGATGGAGAGAGGTTTCCAAATCGTCAAAGCCCGGGAAAGCAGAACCGTGCTCGAAGATGCGGGTATACAACCCGCCGAAGTATCGCTCCACTTCGTCCTCGATTTTATCGAGCGGAGTCTTCAGCACCATTCGCACATACTGCTCATGGTTATCGCAGCGGTTGGCTAGCTCGATGCGAGAAGAATACGCGCGGGCGATAATAAAAATGTAGGGATTCATGAGCAGATTGAGAGTCCGGTAAAGTAGCGGTTGGTTGGCCGCCTTCCAGATCGTTCGGTGCAGCTCCATATCGGCATTAAAAAATTGTTCTTCGCTGTTTTTTGCCGCTGCGGCCTTCAGTTTCTTCAGTGCGCGGTTCAGAAGCTCCGGGGGATCGACGGAGGGGTTCTCCCTCATATAGCGAACGCAAAGCCCCTCGAGTTTAGCGCGCATACGAAAGATCACGCCGATTTCAGCCAGTGAGATATCGCGGATAAAAGTGCCGCGCCGCGAAGTAGTAACCACCAGGCCGTCGCGCTCCAGGCGTAGCAGCGCCTCCCGCACCGGTCCGCGGCTGACTTTCAATTCCTGGGCGAGATCCTCTTCAATGATGCGCTGGCGCGGCCGCAGTTTGCCGGCGTGAATGGCGTGGCGCAGATGGGCTTCCACTCGCTTGCTGGCGGAGATACCGCGCTCTGGTTTGGAAGGATGAGTCTTCTTAGTTCGCATGCGAAGTTGTCGATAGTTATATAAGCCGGATTCGGCCGAAAGGCAAGGATAACCGTCGGCGCAGCCTTGCGGAACAGCATCTGCGCTACAGCGAAGCCGCTTTCCTTTGGTCTGGCAGAACGCCCAAACCTTTCCGACACTCTATCACATTGTCGACAGTATGGGTAACAGTATGGTTGTCAAAATAAGGACATGATCCGTGGGCGCGAAAAACCCCTCTACTCAGCGCTGGAGGCGCTTGCGTCAACAAATACCAATTGTTGTAGACATTAGTGTTGACAATATTTCTCTTGACACTGGCCGAAACATAGGTTAACTTCCGCGTCGGTCCATGAGAGCTGCAGAGGCACGTCGCCCACTCCACGCCAGAGTGCAACTTGCCATCAACTCCATGCTCCACGGCGCCTCCGATCCGGGGGCAAACATTTTCGATTGAAAGCGCTGTTGTCTAAGGAGGCTCCACGATGAACTCCGCCACATACCGTTTTCTGACACTCATTGCAGTTCTTTCCCTGGCAGGCATTGGTGTATTGCACGGACAAACGGCAGTCACCGGAGGCATCGAAGGAAATGTGACTGACGCTTCCGGCGCCGCCATTTCCGGGGCAACGGTAGAAGCAACCAACCTTGGAGACTCGGTCGCCCGCCAAACCGTCACGAACAGCGACGGGGCATACAGGTTTCCCAGTCTGATCCCGGGAACCTATTCGGTCACGGTCAAGAAGCAAGGCTTTGCCCAATTCACCCGGGCGGGTACCCGTATCGATGCCGGTATCGGTGTTCGTATCGATGCGAAATTGCCCGTCGGCGGCCCGACGGCAACGGTTGAAGTGACGGGCGAGGCACCTCTTCTCCAGACCGATAGCGCTGAAGTGAACGAAATCTTTCACTCCTCGGAAATCAGCAGCTTGCCTACATTCGGCAACAACATCACTCGATTGTCGCTTTTGGCTCCTGGAGTTTCGATGCCGGGCGGCCAACTGGATCTTCACCCAGAGAATGCGGGCTCCGACTTCAACCTCAACATCAACGGAGCGGCACCCAATGCAAATGGTCACCTGCTGGATGGAGTTGAGAACACCGAGGCAATCCAGGGGCTATCCATCATCGTGACTCCGAACGACTCTGTGCAGGAACTGAAGCTCGCAACCAGCAATTACGACGCCGAATATGGCAAGGTAGCCGGCGGACTTTGGCAGATCACGACGAAGTCGGGCACGAATGCTTTTCACGGATCGCTTTTCGAGTACTATCGCAGCTCTGGTTTCAACGCAGCTGACCAGTTTGGACCTGAACACACCACGGGCGTGCAAGGCAATCGCTGGAATCAGTTTGGGGGCAGCATCGGTGGGCCGGTAATCAAGAACAAGGTGTTCTTCTTCGGAGACTACCAGGGGATGCGGAATAACCTACACGCTGGGGGCAACGAGACAGTGCCGATCGACGCATTTAGGACTGGAGATTTCAGCTCGGTCGCAGCCATCGACCCGATCTACGATCCGGCGACGGGCAATCCGGATGGAACCGGTCGAACCCAGATTTCCTGCGATGGCGTTCTGAACGTGATTTGCCCCGACCGGATCAGCAATGCAGCGAAAAACCTGCTGGCGCTGTTGCCGGAGCCAAATTCTCCGGGATTTAACGCGAACTATAAGATCGCTCGGCCCGCCACCTTTTACCAAAATCAGTTCGATACTCGCGCCGATTTCTTTGCTACTTCAAAAACCGTTGTATTTGGGAAATTCACTTATTTTAAAGCGACGTTCAATACCCCGACGGCATATGGTGTTGCGGGAGGCGGTCCGCCGCTTGGCGGAGTTGGAGTTGCGAATGCCGGAGCTTCGTCTGATGTCGACAAGAGCCTCATGTTCAACTATCAGCACACTTTCTCTCCATCGTTGCTAACGGATGCCCGCTTCGCTTTTTCCCGCATCGTAATTTCGGAATTGCAGCCGGATTACCAAACGGACGCGGCGACCGCAGTGGGCATCCCAAACATCAACCTGGGTACGGTCTACACGTCAGGCCTACCACAGATAAGTGTTAGCGACCCGTTAACCTCCTTCAGCATGGGTGATTTTGGTTTGCCATTCTTCGAGCGCGAGGCCAACTTCGCGTTCTACAACAACTGGACCAAGACCACTGGCCACCACGCCTTCAAGTGGGGCGCGGATATCGGCAAGTTTTTTGGCATCCGATCCGACGTCAGCGGCCGCGGAGACTTCAATGTTAGCCAATCGCTCACTCAGCTCGATGATTCCGCAAGCTCGGGGCCATGCACAAATCCTGCGCTCGGGACGTTTTGCGGATCAGGCTTGGCGGCACTCGAGCTCGGTCTTATTGGCGGACAACCTCACGGTTTTGGAAGATTGATAACGCTGGTTCAGCCCCAGGAAAAGCTCTGGAAGTACGCTTTCTACGGTCAGGATACCTGGCGGGTTACGCCCAAGCTAACCCTGACATTGGGCTTGCGCTGGGATTATATGAGTCCGATCTTCACGCCTGACGGCCAGAGCGACGGAAATATCGATGTAACCACCGACACACTGTTGCTGACCAACCTGGCCGGCAAATACGCCGGAGTCACGACTCCAAAAACAGAATTCTCACCGCGTCTCGGAGTGTCGTTTCGGGTGTCCGAAAACACAGTTCTTCGCGGCGGATACGGCCGAAGCTACTATATGAACGCGGACGGAGCGGGATTTGGAACCCAGGGCTGTTGTTGGCCGATCAAGCAGAGCCAGACTGATGTCCAGGCCAATCCTTTCGCCCCGCTGGCTTATACGTTCGATCAGGGTCCAGGTGCCCCGCCGACTCTTCCGCCGTTTCCGTCAAATGGCAAGATTTCATTTCAGGGCGCCCCTGGCGGTAGCGAATACTTCGTTGGGGTAGGAACCTATCCCCATAGTTACAACGATACTTACAACGTAACCCTGGAGCATTCTTTCCCGTATCAGATCACCGCTTCGATTGCTTATGTGGGTAACATCGGACGCCATCTGTGGGATAACTTTAACGTCAACGTGCCGCCGCCGGGACCGGGCGACTACACCTCCCGCGAGCCGTTCTTCGCCAGCTTTGGTTGGGCTGTACCGGAATACCAGCGGAACAACGCGGTTTTCCATGAACCGGAAATGAGAAGTAACTACAATTCTCTGCAACTTCACGCGGAAAAGCGATTTCATCAGGGATTGTATCTGCTGAGTAACTTTACCTGGGCGAAGTCGCTTGACGTTGGAACGTTCGGTCCGGGAGATGGCAACGGAAATCAATTCTGCTACCAGTGCAATTACGGGCCCTCGGGCACTGTAAGGCCCTGGTCATGGACGAGCGCAGCTAGCTGGGAGCTTCCATTCGGCCATGGCAGGGCTTATGTAAATAGTTTGAGCCGCGGCGCGGACGCCGTGGTGGGAGGCTGGGCGCTCAGTGGACTTTTCAATTTCGAGGGTGGACAGTATTTCACGCCGTATAACTTAAGCTCCCCAAGCATTCTAAATTCTCCAATTTATGATCGGCCGGATCTCATTGGCGATCCGCATGTGTCCCATCCCGATCACTTCAAGTGGTACAATCCGGCGGCCTATGGCAAGCCCGCGCAGTTCACCTTCGGGAATGCCGGACGCAACAGCCTATTGGGCCCCGGCTACGGCGAAGTGGATCTATCGTTGACCAAGGCCTTTGCCATCACGGAGAAGACCCACGTCGACTTAAAGTGGGATGTATTCAACGCTCTCAACCGTGAAAACCTGGCGACCCCAACGTGTTCCGGCGCCGCATTTGTTGATTATGTAAACGCAGGCCAAATTTGCAGTATTGTCAACTTCAGGCGGCGAATGCAGCTTGGGGTTCATCTCACTTTCTAAGTTCTCCCTCCCATGTAACCAGACCTGCCTCGGCTCATTGCCGAGGCGGGTCTCATCACCTGCGGTTCAATCTTTGTCGTTTCGTCCAACGAAAGCTCGGTCCGATTCCCGTGGCGTGGCCCATCCCAACATCAACCGCCAAACAGAGGATTGCCGCATGAGAGTGTTCCTTGTCACAGCCTGCCTGGTATGCTGCGTCGCGACTTTCGCAACCGGCGAGGCATCCATCACCAAATCGCCCGCCGGTTGGGAGCTAACAAACGGACACATCAGAGTCGAATTGGCTCGCTCGTCTGGCGCAGTACAACTGAGGTCGTTGCGCCGGGACGGCGGCACCGAATGGGCTGTCGCGGGGACGCCGCTGGTTGCCTACCCGGATAAAGTGAGCAATGCATACCGCTATTCCGAAGATGCGATTTTGGATTTGGATAAAGGCGGAAAGCAGCTTACATTGCGTTTCCTGTCCGATGCCGGCGCCCTGATTTCGCTGGAGCTGAAACTATATCCAACCGGCGCCGTGATTCAGACGGCTGTGCTAATCGAGAACCGCAGCCAGCATAACTTGCTTCTCAATCCTCACATCGATCCGCTATTTCTGACCTTGAAGAATCCAGCCGGGGGACTGAAACAGTATTCCTCAATAAAAGGCCGGCACGGATTTCACGCGGCCGCTATGGTCTTGCAAAAGCGCGAATTTCCCGACTGGCTGGTGCTCGAAAATGAAGCCGCTGGAGAATCCATTCTGGTCGGCGGTGAACCCGGCCTCGGCGTGCTCGGCTGGAAAGCCAATGTCCAATCCTCCGTCGCCAGCACCGTGATCCGCGCCGGGACGATCCTAATAAAGGAAAAGAAGTCCGACCCCCCTGCGACCTTCGAACTTGCCCCAGGCGCGACAGTGGAAACACCGATCAGCTTCTTTGCGCTGGCCAAGGGGGACAGTGACAATGCCGGCAATGAGACTTTCCGCTATCTGAAACAGTATGTGTTTCAGGCGCCTCTGCCTGACTCTCCCCTGGTCACGTATTGCATATGGCTTACGGAGAGGAACAGTGAAGAGCCGCTGCTGAAAGAACTCGCGCTGGCGAAGAGAGTGGGATTCGATGTCTTCTACCACGATGCGACCTGGTACGAAGGCGCATCGGTAATTCCCGGCATGAACGATTGGACGCTCGGTCTCGGCAGCTTTCAGGAGAGCAAGGAGAAGTTTCCGCACGGCATGAAGAATCTTTCCGATTCCGTACATGCCGCGGGCTTGAAATTCGGACTGTGGGTGGACCCGGGAAACGTGGACGCAGCACGGGTGGAATCGGGCGAGATTCCGTCGGATTGGGTGGCGATGATCGATGGGAAGGCACTCGGGGTCATGCATCCGTCTCTCGCTCCCACTAAGCAGCTGTGCCTCGGTGATCCCAAAGTTGTGGCGTGGATCGAGAAGCAACTGGGAGACATTATTGAAAAATGGCATTTGGATTGGATCAAATGGGATCCTTCCACGACCGTAAGCTACGAGTGCAACCGCACCGACCACGGCCATGGGAAGACCGATGGCGCTTATGCCGCTTATCGCGGACGGATGGAGATCATGCGCTATTTGCTCGAACGCTTCCCGAAGCTTTCCGGGTTCGAATGCGATCCGTCGCTGCAGTACGCGCGAACCAACCCCGGCCCGCAGAATCTTCTGCCTGGTGGATATACAAACGAGTTTACGACCGGTCCCATGGTTAGTCCCAACGTGTGGGGCTCGCTCGCTGCAGCGGGGAAGGGCGATGCCGGGGGAGAATACCTCACGGGTCGCTGGTACAGCGCTTCCGCCCTCGACTATTATTTTCGCAAGCATTTCACCCACGGGGTGACCTTTGGCAATATCAATGGCATGTCGTCGCAGTTTCTGTCGGCGGCTCCCCCGGGCTTTGTCGAGGCTTTCCAACGCAATCTTTTGTTTTTCAAGCAGTACCGGCATCTTCTGCTGGAGGATGTGTATCACCCGAGAGTAGCGGCGGCGGGGTGGAGTTCTATCCAGTATGTGAAGGAAGATTCCACTGAGTCGGTGGTCTATATTTTTCGGGACAAGTCGGAGATTGCCGACACAACCATTCGCTTGCGCGGTTTAGATGCGGCCGCAAAATATCGGGTGACCAGCTTGAATGATCGTCCAGGACGGGACAGAGTCATGACTGGAGAGGCCTTGATGAACGGCATCGCTGCGCATCTTCCCAATGAATGGCTGGCCAATGGCGATGGCGCCATTCGTGAATTTGCGGACCAGCACAAGTATGGCTCAGATATTGTGTTGATTCGACGCCTGCCGTGATTTGCGAGTTGGCAGGAGGGAGCTTATCTTTGGCATTGAGCAGCAGAATAATGAGGTGACTTAACAGTACCCACGGAGTTCAAACGCAGCCTGGCCAGGCGGCAAGTGGCCAGTGGGCTTCTTCTTCGATTTCCAGCAGGCGGTTGTACTTTGCCAGGCGCTCGGACTGCCGAATCGATCCATTCTTAAATTGATCGGCCCGCCAGCCGACGGCCAAATCTGCCGCCCAGTTGTCCTCGGTTTCGCCGCTGCGAACGCTAAGCGTGACCGACCAACCTGCCGCCCGCGCTTGCCGGTAGGCCTCAAGCGCTTCGGTAAGCGTCCCTATCTGATTGACCTTCAGCAGCAATGCATCGCAGGCATTCGTTCCAACCGCACGTCGTATGCGGCCGGGGTTCGTGCATAGGAGGTCGTCCCCCAACGTGAGCGCCCGTCCGGCGATCGCTCGACGAAGCTTGGGCCAATTCTCCCAGTCATCTTCCGCCAGCCCGTCTTCTACGCTTAGGATCGGATACCGATCAAGCCACTGCGCGACAGTTTGGACCATCCCAGCGCTGTCCAGAACCTCACCATCTTTGTGGTACATGTGGCCCTGGTAAAAATGCGAAGCGGCAACATCGATGCCGAGAAAAATATCCTTGCCGGGAGAATACCCTGCCTGCTCGATCGCTTCCACGGCCAGACCCAACATCTCTTCGGCAGACCGGCAGGGCGGCGCCAGGCCGCCTTCGTCCGCCGTGAGAAGGCGCATCCCATACTTTCGCAGGACAAGGTCGGCCGCTGCCTGATAAACATCGAACGCAGAAACTAGAACCTCGTCGATGGTTCGCGCCGACGTCGGTATGATCAGCACATCCTGCACTGATACTTGTTGCCCCTCATGCTTCCCACCGCTGAAAAGATTGATGGTCAGCCGAGGAAGCACATTCACGGAAGCACCCAGCGTGTCGGAGAAATGCTGGTATAGAGGAATACCGCATTCCTTTGCGTGCGCTCGCGCGAAGGCGACGGACACGGCCAAAATGGCATTCGCGCCGAGCCGCGATTTGGTGGCGGTTCCATCGAGCGCGATCATCGTTCGGTCCAGTTCAGCCTGATCGGTGAACAGACGCCCACCAAGCGCGCCCTGAAGCTCTCCGTCAATATTGGCTGCCGCCCGACGGCAGCCTAAACCCTGATATCGCTTTGGATCCCCGTCCCTAAGCTCGAAAGCCTCGGCACTCCCAGTCGATGCTCCCGAGGGCACGGATGCGGAAGCGCCGATCCCACCCTCCAAGACGCAGGTTGCTAGAACCGTAGGTCTGCCGCGGCTGTCGAGAATTTCTCGGCCGGAGAGTCGCTCAATCTTGGGCATAGGTTTCGATCCTATGAATAAACTCAACCATCAAATCGGGTACGCTAGTTGGAGGCTTCATCATAAGTGCGAGGACGATATCCCGTTGTCGGGTTACCTCCTCAGGCGTCAGGTAGTCCAGCGGCGACTTTCCCGCCACCCGCGCCAGCAAGCATCCAAGGGTATGGCGCACGATTCGCGGCTCCAGCGCCGCGGCCCAATTCAGCCGCGCAATTTCTTTGCGATACATCTGCCAGAACAACTCTGCGGCGCTGGCCAGACGAGCACGATCTTTGGGCAAGTGATGCGCCTTGCTGAGAAAGTGTGTCAAAGCAAACCCTACGTCAAAAGCCGGATCTCCAAAGTGAACCACTTCGTAATCGAGCAGAATCAATTTGCCCCGATATATGAGCGTGTTCTTGGGGCTGAAATCGCCGTGAACCAGACTGTCTTTGTGATGTAACGTTTCTCGCGTCAGCCCGATGAGAAACGTGGCGGCTTCTGCGGTCTTCTGAGCGGTGTAAAGGTAGTATGGCTCCAACCGCAGATTTATGAAGTAAGTGGTGTCTGCAAACACCCTGCAAGCTTCCGCGCCGCAATCCGACGACTCGCGATGAATTGCGCCAAGAAGCAAACCGAATTGCTCGAAGTGGTTTGAAACAATATGGCCCGACAGCAAGATGGATTTCCAGTTTTCGTGTTCTTCTGGAATTGCCTCCATGCCCATCAAGTGGTTTGACATATCTTCAAAGATGAAAGCAGGAGTCGTTCCCGGCGGTGCCGAGCTATTAAGCCAGCGTAACGCCTTCGCTTCTACGCCGATTCTCTCAGGGCTGCTGAACCAGTCTACGTTGACTCGCAATTTTGATAGCGCCTGTTTCAAAACCCAGGCGTGCCCATCCGCCCAGGCAACCCTCACCGTCCGGTTCGACACTCCGCCAGGAAGTTTCTTAAATGCGAGCGGCTCACCCGATTTTGCGTACCCGTGCTCCCTCAGGTAATCGCGTAAGGCGTCAAACTCTTCGATGTCGAACTCCATTTATTGTCAAGTCCTGAGCTGAGATGACCACCTATCACCTGCCGCTGTCCGCGCCACCGAGCAAGACGACTCGGGCGAACAGACCCGTCGTATCGCCGGAATTCGTCTTGTTCTTACCATACCCAACAGCAAATGTGACGGTGTCGTTAGCTTTCATTTCGATTTGACCTGAATACGCCGCCGTAGGGCTTGCCCCCTGCACCTTGCGGAATGCCGGATCTCCTCCGTAGCCATCGATGTCGGCGTCAAAGAGGGAGGTGCCATTGTGCAGCACATGCACATCCGTCGTAGACCATAAATGGACGCCTGCGAATTGAGCGCTTATCTTGTAGGTACCTGCCACGGGCGCCACGAAGCGAACCAGACTGTATTGGCCGCTATTACTCGCTTCCATGGCGACCTCGCCGCCGCGCACGACCCAGCCATTGGGTGAAGGCCAAGCCTGCGACTGCTTCGTGGTGTTATAAGCGATATAGGGGTAATAACCCGGGCCCGGGCCATCATTGGCGTCCGGATGCCAGAACCCGACTGGGCCAGTCGTGTCAGCATCCTTGTCGAATCGAAATTGGTCCGGCGCAAGAGAGGGCGTGGCGGAGTATCCATACTGCCAAGCTTTATTGGGATTTTCTTGGAGAGAGAAATCAGCAGATAGGTCGAATGTCGTTGGTGCGGGTGCAAACAGGCTAAAGAATATGACGATAACGGCGATTCGCCCCATACTGAGCCCTTTCAGAATTCCCGAATAGTAGCAGTCTTCAAAATCGATCTCCCAAATTACGCTTCCGGTTAAGCGCGCCAGTTGTCTCGAGTAGTAAAGGTGCCGCTATGTTAACAATAGTGTTGACATATTAGGACGCCTCGACTAGCCTACCACAGCCGATGACGCGAATCACCACGACCGTTTTGGCCGCTCCGTTGGCCGCGAGTGACAGGAATTTAGGAATTCGAATTTAGGAAATAGAAATGAGCGGAAGACTAGCAGGGAAGATTGCGTTAGTTACAGCAGCGGGACAGGGCATTGGACGCGCCACTGCGATCGCATTTGCCGACGAGGGAGCAGTGGTCTGGGCCACGGACATCAACGAGCCATTGCTTACGACCCTCAGTCACGGTCGGGCCGGCATTCGAACGTACCGGCTGGACGTCCGCGAATCGCACGCCGTCGCCACTTTCGCCGCCGAAGTTGGAACGATCGATGTCCTGTTTAACTGTGCCGGATATGTTCATCACGGCAACATCCTTGATTGTGCGGAAAAAGATTGGGACTTCTCCTTCGATTTAAACGTCAAGTCCATGTATCGTACCTGTCGCGCTTTTCTGCCAGCCATGCTAAAAGCTGGGAAGGGAAGCATTATCAATGTGTCTTCGGCTGTCTCCAGCATCAAGGGAGTGCCCAACCGATTCGCCTACGGCACCACGAAGGCTGCCGTGATTGGGCTTACCAAGGCAATCGCTGCCGACTTCATTCGAGTCGGCATTCGTTGCAATGCGATCTGCCCAGGCACGGTGCAGTCACCTTCGCTCGATCAGCGGATCGCCGCGCAAGGCGATATTGAAAAGGTCCGTGCCGAATTTGTCGCCCGGCAGCCGATGGGGCGGTTAGGCCGTCCAGAGGAGATTGCGGCGCTGGCCGTTTATTTGGCCTCAGACGAATCCGGGTTCACAACGGGCCAAACCCACCTCATCGATGGCGGCTTTGCTCTCTAGAGTCCAAACCTTGATGGAGAAAAAATGAAATTACTGCGTTACAGTTCACAGGGTCAGGAAAAGCCAGGCATTTTGGGTGCCGACGGCGAAATCCGCGATTTGTCGGGAATCATTCCCGATCTTGCCGGGGAATCATTGCTTCCCGCGTCTATTGAAAAGGTGCGAAACACCGACATCGCGCGTTTGCCCAAGGTTGCCGGCAGGCCCAGAATCGGCCCTTGTGTGGGAGGCGTTGGAAAGTTCATCTGTATTGGCTTGAACTATTCCGATCACGCTGCGGAATCCGGGATGGCTGTGCCCGTCGAACCGGTCGTCTTCATGAAAGCAACGTCGTCAATTTGCGGGCCCGACGATACCGTTGTCATCCCGCGCGGATCCAAGAAGACGGACTGGGAGGTCGAGCTCGGCGTGGTAATCGGCAAGCCGGCAAAGTATGTGGAAGAGTCCGATGCGCTTTCGCATGTTGCCGGGTACTGCGTGATCAATGATCTTTCAGAACGTGCCTTTCAACTGGAGGGCACTGGTCAGTGGGTGAAGGGCAAGAGCGCTGACACCTTTGGCCCCATTGGGCCATGGCTGGTCACTCCCGACGAGGTTCCGGACCCGCAGAATCTGGAAATGTGGCTGGAGGTAGATGGTCACCGTTACCAAAACGGATCCACTAAGACCATGGTTTTCGGGGTGACACACTTAATCAGCTATCTGAGCCGATTTATGAGTCTGAGAAGCGGCGATATCATCTCAACCGGCACGCCTCCCGGCGTTGGCTTCGGCCAAAAACCGCCCGTCTACCTGCGTTCCGGCAATCGCATTCAATTGGGCATACGCGGTCTCGGGCAACAGAACCAGGACGTCGCAGCCGACTAGCGGACTTTCTTATAGACCTAGTGGACTTTCTTATAGACAAGGATCGCGGCTGCACGCTTCTCTGCAATTGCCACATGCAGTCCATGCTGCATCAAGTCTTTTCCTGAGATGGTTTTCGGCATTTTGGCGTCGATGTCGGTGACCTCATACGTTGCGGCTGGATCAAGGCCTCGCAGGGACAGATTCTTTGTGGCTTCCTTGTTCTCGTCTCGACGGAAAGCCTGCACCATTCCATCCCCTTGTTCGGGACGATTAAACTGCCAGGCCGCCCATTCGAACCCGGCGCTACGTTCCTTGCTCGGGTCGGTGACGCAATCGGAGTTCGCACTACAGGGTAATAGAGGATAGTAGTCACCGTAATAGTAGGGCCGCACAAGTTTAAGTTGCGCGACCATGCTGCGCATCCAGTCAAAGGGGAAGTCATCTGGTATAAAGCTACCGACTTGGTTCGGGTAGCCAGCTACATTGAAAAGCGCGAATGCTAAACCAGGGGCCATTCCGCTGCGGAAATGGTAGGTATCGCTTGGCCGGACTTGGAGCAGCGTGCCGAAATGCGGCCTCCAATAAGCCAGGCCTTCGGTGCTGATCTGGGCGCCGATCGGATCCGCATCGGGCGAAACGGGATAGTCTGCGCGGCTCAGGTCGACGGCGCGCGAAATCGTCTCCAGGTCGCCGCGCTGAACAATATCAAGAATGAGTTTCGGATGCTTGCGTCGCAGACCGTCCCAAAACTCCAGCAAACCTTCAGCGTATCGTATCTGCGTGATCCCTTGGCGGTCGGGCGTATCATTCTTCTCCCAGAATGGAGCGAGAGCGAAGTTACAATCCTGTCGGTAAACGTCAATGCCTTCCTTGTCGATAAGTTCCGAGATCGAATCGATCATGAATTGTCTGGCCGTCGGATTGCCAAAGTCAAACATCCTAAACTTCACCACTGGTCTCTCAGTATTCCCTTCAAAGTTGGTTGTGACTTCTCCGATAAACCAATCTGGATGCTCGATCGTGAGCGGGGTCCCGACGACCGCCCGTTCCGGTTCAAACCACAGCAGGAATTTCATGCCCTTAGCGTGAGCGGCATCGCTGATTGGCTTTAAACCTAATCCGTCGGGATGAGGAACTTGATTGACCCGCCAGTTTCCCGCGTGCAGAAACCAGTCTTCTTTGCCGAATACTTGAAACTCATCCACCGGACGATCCGCGCCATACCATCCGGCGTCCATCCAGAAGTTCTCAAAGCCGATTTTTTCTTTGGTGATCTGCTCGATAAGTTTCAGACTCGTGGATGTCTTCATCCCACCCCACCCCAAATGAGACACGGGAAGAACGACTGGTTTCCCGTCATATTGGGGCGTGTGGTATTTCAGGATATGCCGCCGCAAGAGATTATGTGCGTCGACATCGTCTCCTTCCCATGGAAGCAGAAGGACTTGCGGGGTGCGAATCTCCTCGCCGGGATGCAGAGAGAGGTGTGTCGTTTGCATGCCGGCACTGAGAGCAATCGCTGCCTCGGTTGAACGCGAGAAGTTGATGGTCCACTTTCCTGGCCATCCCAGAGCACCGATAAGGCCGCGCCCCTCCGTCCTTATATCGAAGAACGGTATGGTCTCAACGGTTTTACCACCACTTTCACTGGAGATTTGAAAAGACTCAAGTTGATTCAGAGTTTTCTTCACCAACGCATAGGTGTCCATGACACCGCATCCCTTGGAGTAAAGAATGGTCGGGACGCCCTCGCCTGCGACTGGAAACGAAACGTCGAGCGCCTGAACATACTCGAGGATCGGAGCGTCGGCCTTGCCCTCATTCCGGAAATACGCTGTCCACTCGACTACGGGAGAGTTCGAAAACTCCATCGCTTTCAAACGAACCTGTAAGCCGGTTTTCGGATCGGTCCACCGCACGGTATGTTCCGTGCGGTAACTGTCGATTTGCTTAGTTTCGGTCTTCCTCGGCCAGACTTTCAGCAGCGCACTGGATCCCTGCCTGTCATAAGCGAACGAGAATGGCAATTGGGCCTTGTCATTCAGAAGATGTTCTTTCAGCCATCGGTTATCTTGGCGCATGTCGGTGGGCTCATCCAGATCAGCCGCCTTGACGTAATTCGTCATGAGACCGAATCCTATAATGGCTAAGGCAAGGCACCGCGTTACATGGTATCGAGGGGTCATACGCGGAGTTTGTCTTGCGTCTCTGGGCTGCTTTGCCTTCACTCCGCCCCTGGCTCGTTTCTGAAACCCTGATTTTGCGTTCATACCATACTGACCCCCGACTTGCAGTATGTCAACACTATTGTTAACATTGCTCCGCGTCCCATGCAAGCCGAATAACAATCCTGCGTCGTCCTGGAGTTTTTCGGAACCAACCCTTCTTTAGATGACGTCGAAGATCAAGACGCCCTAACGTTCGCTGGGATGAATTCAACGGTGCAGAGCCGGTGGTGCAGAGCCAGTCCATCTTGAACCGGGGAAAGCGTCTGCCCTACGAGCGGCTAGACCAGTTGACGGTGGATATTCTGTTAGGGGTGAGGTAGGAGGCTTGCTGTGCCCGCCAAAAAACTGAGTGCGATCCCCCCTCGTGTGGGGATGTTAAATTCGAGCTGTTCAGGGAGGATATGAATGCTGGCACGTTTCCGAAATCGGTGTCTGACGACGATTAGGAGAAAGGATGGAATGGAAAGAGGGCTCTTTCGCTGGCGCGAGCGAATCAGCAAATGCCAAATACTATCAATTGGTCTCCGATAACCCCAACAAGCTTGTTGTAGCTATCGATCATCGAGGGCTTCGAAGTCGCACCGGAGGAGCCAGCCGAGTGTGGGCGCAAGGACCACGCGCTTCTCGTGTGCCGTTCCGTGATCCGTTTGTGATCCGTTAACGCGAACTACCATGTACCAATATCAATTTACAGTGCCAGCCGTGCTGTCTAAGTTGTTGCATCTACGTTTCGGTGGGGATTCAATTCCCGTCTCCCACCCCAAGAAGCCTTTCACCTTTTCTCATCTCAGTTTGTTCATTCCAGAGCCTGCCATTATTGGCTGGCTGGAATACTGTAGTGAGACGCGACAACCTGCCACGTGCCGTTGGTGTTCATCCACACATCGGTGAAACGGTCGCGGTATTCGTAGGGCTTGCCCTTGGACGTACCCTTTTCGTGATACGCACCAGTGACAACCGCGGTCTTGCCATGCATTCGAACTTTAAGATCCGACATCTCTGAAAGTTCTACGCGGACGGTGGTATCCCCGTAGTGCGCGATATATCCAGACTTACTGAATGTGCTACCGTCTTCAACAGTGATGATGAAATCATCAGCCAGCAAAGTATTCATGGTTGCGATATCCCCTCGGTCATAAGCCGCGTTCCATTTGGCCTCGAGTCCAAGGATTATGGCCGACCCAGTGTTCGGCTTGGTTTGCGCGACAGCAAATTCCAAAGCCCAGATTGCCAGCAAGGCAACGACAGGAAGCGAAATTCTGATTTTCATAAATATGCGCATTTTCTCGCGTCTCATTAGCATACGCAAGAGTTGGCATATCTGATGCCCGTCACGACCCTTCGATCACGATCCGGGCGTGGGAGATGCCTTCATTGTGAGTGAAATGACAAGGTACATCAACAATTACGGTCAGCGCAGCACGTCTTGCTCCTTCATACGCGCCGTTGCGGTTCCTTGCAGATTTCGATGAGGTGCCCCTCGATGTCGCGGATTTCGAAGAACTGCATGTTGCCACCGTCTTTGATCGGCCCAGCGACA
>WNFR01002732.1_pt1 | contig 18293 bp, 12 predicted proteins | sample 5400221 | NCBI WGS metagenome assembly WNFR01 (sample SAMN13153357, study PRJNA577476) | soil metagenome | isolation source: 40 cm soil under Madrone tree | place: USA:California | collected 2016-06-14
TGCGGTAGAAGCTTTGCGCGAACAGCAGCGGTTCGATGACCGGATGGGCTCCTTCCGTGGGCAGGATGGTCGCGCCCGCGGCGCCCGCGCCGGCGAGCAGCACGTCCGCCCCCTGCGCCGCGAGCTCGGTCGCCAGCTGTGCGACGCCGCTGCGACTCTCATCGTTCTGCGTGAAGATCAGCAGCGGAAAGCCCGCACCCACCAGCGCCATGGGACCGTGGCGCAACTCCGCGGCGCTCACCGCCTCCGCATGCAGGCCGCAGGTCTCCTTGAACTTGAGCGCCGCCTCCTGCGCGATGGCCAGCCCCAGGCCGCGTCCGATGACGTACAGGTTGTTCGCCGCCGTGAGATGCGTGACCGCGGCGCTCCAGTCGAGCTGCCACGCACGCTCGAGCAGTTCCGGCGCCTGCTGCAGGGCCGCCGCCAGCTGCGCATCGCGCGTCCAGTTCGCGACCAGCTGCACGATCGCCGCGAGCGAGGCGATGTAGGACTTGGTCGCCGCGACGCTGCGCTCGGTCCCGGCGTGCAGCGGGATCAGGTCGTCAGCCAGCTGCGCGAGCGGTGAGTCTTGCGCATTCACCAGCGCCACGATGTGCGCGCCGGCCGCGCGCGCACTGCTCACCGCTGCGAGGAGATCGGGGCTCGCCCCCGACTGCGAGATCGCCAGCACCATCGCGCCGGCCAGATCCGGCTGCGCCTCGTAGACCGAGCTCACCGATGGTGCTGCCGAGGAGGTGAGCAACCCTAGGCGCGTTTCGATGAGGTAGCGGGCAAAGGTGGCGGCGTGATCGGAGCTGCCGCGCGCGCAGGTGACGACGGCGCGTGGTGGCGTCTGTCGCAGCCGTTCGGTGAGTCGCGCCATGCGCTGCGCGTTGGCCTGCAGCTGTTGGCGCACCGCCCCGGGCGCCTGGGCCGCCTCGCGATACATGCGCGTGCTCTCTGGCGTCGCGTTCACGAGGAGTCGCTGAGCTCGGCGACGAAATCATAGATGTCGCCGCGATAGTAGGACTGAGTGAATTCCGCGGCGCGGCCGTCGTCGAGAAATCCAACGCGCTCCACCAGCAGGCCCGCGTCACGCTCTTTGGCCTGCAACAGTTTCGCCTGCTCGGCGCTGAAGAGCACCGCGCGCAATCGCTGCAGCGCGCGCACCGGGCGATTGCCGGCGCGCTCGAGCGCCACATACAGCGATGACTCCACCGCATCGACCGATGGCAGGCAGGACGTGAGGATGGTCGCGTATTCGAGCGCCATCGGGGCATCGTCTGCGAAGCGGATGCGGTGGAAGCGGTACACGGGCGTGCCGGGACTGGCGCGCAGCGTGAGCGCTTCTTCGGGTGTGACCGTGCCCGCGGACTTGCGCAGCCACACGCTGCGCGGGTTGCGGCCTCGCGCCCGCATATCCTCCGAGAAGGACGTCAGCTTGGAGAAGTTCTTCTCGACGCGCGCGCGTACGAAAGTTCCCGAGCCCTGACGCCGCACCAACATGCCTTCGTTCACCAGTCCGTCGATCGCCTTGCGCACCGTGATGCGCGAAACACTGAAGTCGCTCGCGAGATTGCGCTCCGGTGGCAGAGCATCGTCGGGAGCTAACACGCGCGACTCGATCGCCTGGCGCAACGCGCGCTGCAGTTGTTGGTAGAGCGGCAGGCTGCTCGTTTCGTCGAGCTTACCGACCGCCTGTGACAGCGCCGTCAAGGTGGCTCTCCAACGGGTACGACAAACGAAATCATACTACCATTATAAGACCAGTCTGTTGCTAGCGGGATAAATGGCAGATTGTAACTAATTGAAATAACTTAACTAATACGTCTTCCGAGGTGACTGGTATCGACGGGTATGGAATTCTACGAGAAGTGGTATTATATTGGCACGTAAGTGGTCTCAGTAGGGAAACCCGCGCGGACGCTGCACAGCGAGCGATCCCCAGGTCTCGCGGGAGTTGGGCCACGGTGTGAACAGGCATCGGCTAACGACAACATCCGGGGTGGGTAAATCATGAGAATCGCAAGGTCGACGTTGATCGGAACGGCGGTCGCCATGGCTCTGTTCGGTCGCGATGGTGCAGTTCACGCGCAGACGAGCGGCGACACCACGGGCGCCAAGCCAAGCGACTTGGAAGAGGTGGTCGTATACGGAATTCGCGCCAGCTTGCGCGAGTCTCTGCAGACCAAGAGGGACGCCACCGGGGTCCTTGACGCGCTGACTGCGGAAGATGTGGGCAAGTTTCCCGACAAGAATCTCGCCGAAGCACTGCAGCGTGTCCCCGGCGTCGTCATCAACCGCGAATTCGGCGAGGGCGAACGCATCAACCTGCGCGGCACCCCCACCACGTTGACCAAAACGACTCTCAACGGCCACGCGCTGGCGACGGCGGACTGGTTCATTCTCGACCAGCTCAACAGCACCCGCGCCTTCAACTACCTGATGCTACCCGCCGACCTGATTGGCAAGGTGAAGGTGCTGAAGAGCGCGCAGGCCGACGTCGAAGAGGGCGGCATCGGCGGTACGGTCGATGTCGAGACGCGCAATCCGCTCGACCTGCAGCCGTTCACGGCCTACGCCCAGGTTCAGGGCGCCTACACCGAAATGTCAGGCAAGACCGATCCCTACGCGACCGGACTCATCAGCTGGCGCGACCGCGACGACCGCTTCGGCTTCCTGCTGGCGGGGATCTACCAGGAGCGTCATCTGCGGCGTGATGGCTTCGAGGTGCTCGGCTACGGCCCGGCGAGCGCCACGGATCCGACGCTCGTGCCCGCATTGATCGGTTCGGCGTTGTTCACCCAGGACCGCATCCGGTCGGGCGGCAATTTCGTCATGCAGATCCGCCCGACCGACCAGGTGGAGATCTCCCTGTCGGGCCTGCTGTCCGACTTCAGCGCCAACAACCTCAATCTCAACTTCCTGGCCGATCCCGGGCGTGCGCTCGGTAACGGCGGCACGCTTACCAACACAGTGTCGGACGGTCACGGGGCCTACGTCGCCGGGCGCGTGGCCTCACTCAACAATGGCACCCAGGATTTCGGCGTGTTCTACGATTCCATCGCGCGCATCGCCAAGGCCACTACCCACGATATCGATCTCGCTACCAAGTTCACGCCGCGCGCGGACTGGGTATTGAGTGTGCGTGGGGGTTACACTGATGCCACCGGTAACACGAATGCCCAGCCGTTCGTTGAGTTCGGCGCGCCGGCGGTGTTTACCTACGACCTGCGCAACGGCGCACCGCAGGTCAGTTTCCAGCCGAATGGCAACGGGGTGACGGTCGATCCGAAAAATCCGTCCTCGCTGATCTTTGATTTTGCTTCCCTGCATCAGATCCTGAACGATGACCGTGAAGGATACGTCTACGCCGACGCCGAAAAGAAATTCGACTCAGGGATCTTCAAGACTCTCAAATTCGGCCTGAAGCGGACCGACCATCAGCGTGACCTCACCTTTAACGCCACCACCTACGGGGGCTTCTTCAGGCCCATCAACACGCTGCCGGCTTCGACGTTTGCGGGTGGTCAGACACCGAGCGACTACGCCTCGAATATTTCAGTGCCCGGCTCGCTGACACAGTACTGGACTCCCAACCAGGCGGTGGTGGAGAACGTGCTGTTTTCCGAGCTGCCGGTCTCCGGGCGCGTGCTGTATCCGCAACAGAGCTTCTCGGCGCAGGAGAAGACCACGGGCGGCTATGTCATGGGGGAGTTTGCCGGAGACCAATGGCGCGGCAACGTCGGCGTGCGAATCGCGCGTACCGAGCAGACCACGAGTGGCGGCGTATTCGGTAACGTGCCGGGCTCAATCAACAGCCCGTTTGGCTTCTACCTGCCGACCACGGTGAGCCGCAACTATACGGATACGCTGCCGTCGCTCAACCTTGCTTACGACCTCAACAAGGAAATGGTGGTGCGATTTGCCGCCGCGAAGGTCATGGCGCGTCCGGACTACACCGACATCGTGCCGCGCGTCAGTCTGAATCCCGGCGCGTTGAGCGGCTCGGCCGGCAACCCGCAACTCGATCCCTACCGCGCAACGCAGGAAGACCTGTCGCTCGAATGGTATCCGGACAAGGACACGGCCTATACGCTCGCGGTGTACTACAAGGACGTCAAGTCATTTATCGTCGACAAGCCGGTGGCGGAGCAATTCCCGATTCAGTCGCAGACGCCGCCGAGTGCGCTGTGCACGCCGACCGCTACGGCGAACCTGTTCAACTGCCCGTTCACCATCAATCTGCGCTCGAATGGTGGGGGCGGCAAGATAAAAGGTGTCGAGTTGGCCCTCACCCAGCCCATCTGGCGAGGCTTCGGCGTGCAGGCGAACTACACCTACTCCGACGCCAGCCTCGATAGCGGCGATCCGATGCCCGGTAACTCCAAGGACACCTTCAACATCACGGGATTCTTTGAGAATAAATTCCTGAGCGCCCGTCTCGCCTACAGTTATCGCTCGAACTTCTTCATCGACTTCGATCGGACGTCGCACCGGTTCGAGTCTTCGCTGAAGTCCCTCGATGCCTCGGTGGCGGCCAACGTCACGGATAGCATTGCGGTGACTCTCGACGGGTTGAATCTGACCGACGCCAAGATCGTGCAGTACGCCGACGTACTGTCGCACCCGCGTGCGATCTACGACAACGGCCGCGTGTACTTTGCAGGTGTGAAACTGCGCTTCTGAAGAGCGTGAGCCCGGCGGCAGCGCGGCGAGCGGCCGCGCTCCCGCTGCTCCCTCAGCCGTAACCGTAGGCCGCGATCACGGGGGCCAGACGCGGTAAGCATGGCTGCAGCTGCTGCGCGTAGTGGCGGTGGCGATTGACCGAGCGGTCGTTGAGCTTCTCGCTGACTTGGGCGTAGCTCGGTGTGGGTGCGTAGCGGGGGTTCTCGTGGAAGCGCAGGGCGGCGTCCTCGAATTGCAGACCGAGATAGGCGAACAGCTCACGCGTCTGCACGGCCTGATCCGCGATAAGGGATTCGTAGCGCAGCACGAACTCTGCAGGTTCAAGCTCGCGGCCGTAGTGCGCGCTGAGATCGGCGACCGCGGCGAGGTGATGAACGATGTCCTCGAGCCGATAACCGCAGTTAAAGCCGTGCGTGAGATGGTTCGAGAGCATCGACACGCACACGTCGAGCGGATGACGTATCACGCGGATGATCTTTGCCTCAGGGAAAGCCATCTGCAGCAACGGCAGCCACAACTCGTTGAACGGCATCTTGTCGGTGAAGAAGCGGCAGCTGCCGGTGAGGCCGTAGTGATCGGCGCGCGCCAGATAGTAATCCCGGAAGAGACTGGCGGCGTAAGCGTGATCGGCAGTCCAGGTCTGCGCCAGGTTGGCGGGGAAGGCTTCGGCTGTGGGGAACAATTGGTTGGCGAGTTTCCGCAGCTCACCCAGGAAAGTCAGCTCGCCGCCGGGCCGCACTGCCGAGTGGCTGCAAAGGATCTGCTCGACCAGGGTCGTGCCGGAGCGCGGAAATCCCATGATGAAGATCGGTTGCGCGACGCCAGCGCGTACCTTGGCGCGCGGCAGGCGCGCGACGTTGTCGCGCGTGAAGAACTCTTTCAGCCGACCGAAGAAGGCCTCGACCAGGTCGGCGTGGTATTCGAGCCCGCCGCCCTCGCGTGCCAGCTTGCGCTTGGCTTCCACGAAGTCGCTCCACGCCTCGGCAAATCGCCCCAGCCGATCGAGGAGTCTGCCGCGCTCGAGCTGTCCGTCGCCATTCAGGGTGCCGGCGGCGTCGAGGATCGCGAGCGCCTCTGCATTTCGGGCGGCGCGCGCCAGATAGTTGGCCCGCAGCAGATTGACTTCGGCGGCGGAGGATACCGCTTGCGCACGCTCGAGCAACTCTGCGGCGCGCGCCAGATCGCCCTGTACCTCGGCGAGGTTCGACCAGTAAGCCAGCGTCTTCATGTCGCGGGGTGCAAGCGCGTGAGCCTCGGCGAATGCCGCGTCGGCCTCCGCGGTGCGCCCCTGCTTCATGAGGTTCACCGCCAGGCTCGTGCAGACACGCGCCTCGGGCCCCGCGAGCGCCAGCGCACGCCGGAAGTGCCATTCGCCGGAGGGCAGGTCGTTGAGCTCCGACAGGATTCTGCCAAACAGAGCGTTCGCGGGGGCGTTGTCGGGATTCGCCCGCAGGGCGGCGCGAGCCGCCTGCTCTGCGTCGGCCAGCTTGCCGCTGGCGAGTGCCAGCTCGATGAGTCCGCTGCGAGCCCAGTCCGCACCCGGATCGATGCCGAGCACCGTTTGCAGGGTCTCCGCGGCGGCGCCGATTTGTCCGCGGCGTTGCTGGATGAGATAGCGCAGCTCAAGGGCCTGGACGTCGTCACCAACCGACCGAAGACGCTCGTCGGCAGCCGCTTCCGCCTGGCGCAAGTCGCCGCTCGCCAGTGCGTCGCGTCCGTGAACAACGAGCGAGTCAGGGGAGCTGGCCATGGACGAAACCTCGGATGCGCGCGAACTGCTATGGTGCCCGCTTCGGCGGCACTTGTTTAGAGCTATCTGACCCCAGCCGTGGCTAGCAACCCTCGCTCAGGCACTGAAGCAGACAGGAGGCGCGCACGACGACTGCTGATCGCCGCTGCGCTGCTGGCTTGCGGCACCACGTTCCCGGGGGCGGCAGCGGCGGCATCCGCAACGCCGGGCAGCGGGGCGATTGTGCAGCTAACTCCTGCGCCCGCCAGCGTTACGCCCGGTCACGGCGTCTTCGCAGTCCGCGTTAGCACCCGTATCTCGATCGCTCAGGATTCGCAAGCGGCGCAGGCCGCGAGTTACTTTGCCGACCTGCTCGCAGAAACGCGCGGCCTGCGACTCAGGCTGGCGCAGCACAGCACGCCGCGTGACGCAATCGAATTCCGCCTCGACCGCGAAGCTCCCGAATCGAATCCGGAGGGCTACCAGATCGAGATCGCTCCGCGGCGTGTAGTCGTCTCGGCGCGCGATACGCGGGGCTTATTCTACGGCGCCGTCACTCTGTGGCAGCTGTGCACTGCGAACGCCGCCGCACCCGGGGCCATCACGCTGCCCGCCCTGCGCATCGTCGATGCGCCCCGTTTCCGCTGGCGAGGTCTGATGCTGGACTCGGCGCGCCATTTTCAATCGCCCGCGTTCATCATGCGTTATATCGACTGGATGGCGCTGCACAAGCTCAACGTGCTGGGCTGGCATCTCACCGATGACCAGGGCTGGAGGCTCGAGATAAGAAAGTATCCGCGCCTGACCGGCGTCGGCGCCTGGCGCGTGCCGGCGGGCAGGGCGGCAGCGCGTGACATCGATCCGGCGACCGGCCGCGCGCGCCTGTACGGCGGCTTTTATACCCAGGATGAGGTGCGCCGCATCGTCGCGCACGCCGCGGCGCGCAACGTGACCATTGTGCCGGAGATCGACATGCCCGGTCACGCGAGCGCGGCCATCGTCGCCTACCCGCAGCTCGGTGTGACGAGTGAACCGCCGCAGGTGGTGCCGGCCGACTGGGGCGTCTACCCGAATCTCTTCAACGTGGAGGAGTCCACGTTTGGCTTCCTGGAGGACGTACTCGCGGAACTGATGGAGCTGTTCCCGGGGCAGTACATCCACGTGGGCGGCGATGAGGCGGTGAAGGATCAATGGCAGGCGTCGACGCGCGTGCAGGCGCGCATGCGCGAGCTCGGCGTGCCGAGCGAGGCGGCGCTGCAGGGATATTTCACGCAGCGGCTGGGTGAGTACCTGCGCGCGCACGGACGGCGGCTGGTGGGGTGGGACGAGATTCTCGAAGGCGGCGTGCCCGCGGATGCAACGGTCATGTCATGGCGCGGGGTGCAGGGCGCGATCGCCGCGGCCGCCGCCGGGCATGATACGGTGTTGTCGCCGGACCCCACGCTCTACCTTGACAGCCGCCAGGGCCGCTCGCCGGGCGAGCCCCCGGGCCGCGGACAGGTCGAGACCCTCGCGGACGTGTATCACTTCGACCCCCTGCCGGGACCCTTGTCGGGCGAGCAGCAGCACGTGCTCGGACTGCAGGCGAATCTGTGGACCGAGCACGTGCGCACCGAGGAGCGTGTGGCGTACATGACCTGGCCGCGCGCGGCCGCGCTCGCCGAGGTGGGCTGGTCGCCCGCCGAACGGCTCGACTGGGCGGACTTCGTGCGCCGGCTGCCGGCCGAGTTCGAGCGCTACCGCGCACTCGGTATCCGCTATTCGGATGATGTGTTCGCGCCGCCGCGCACCGTGGGGCCGAGCGAGCGCCACATGAGCCAGGATCTGAAGACCTGCACCGATAAGCTCGTCCTGTCGCTCGAGGATGACGCGCCGATACACGCTGAGCGTGCCGTGTTCCTCATCGACATCATGAACCCCTGCTGGATTCTGCCGGGCGTTGATCTGTCGCATGCGGCGACGCTGACCGCCGCAGTCGGCCAGGTGCCGTTCAACTTCCAGATCGGCAAAGACATCGAGGCGATCAAACTCAAACCGCCGCGTACGCCCGCGGGCGAGCTCGAGGTGCGTCTTGATGGCTGTGAGGGTGAGCCCGTCGCCGTGCTGCCGCTCGCAGCGGCTGCCGACAACGACGCGGTGACGGTGCTGCCGGCGGTGCCTCTGTCGAGCTCGCGTGGGCCGCACGACCTGTGTTTCACGTTCACTCAGCGCACGCTCGATCCGATGTGGGCGATCGATTGGGTGCAGCTCGCGCCATGACGCGCACGGGTACGACGATCCTGCTGGCGCCCCTGGCGGGCTGGAGCACCCCGCTCGATGAGGCGCCCGATGAGGTGTTCGCCAGCCGCTTGCTCGGCGACGGACTGGCCATCGATCCGACCTCGGCCACGCTCTGCGCCCCCTGCGACGGGGAGCTGATCGTGATCGCCGCCGCCCGACACGCCGTGACGCTCCGCACTCCGGAGGGGTGCGAGGTGCTGCTGCATGTCGGCATCGATAGCGTGGAACTCGGGGGGCAGGGTTTCGAGCTGCACGCGCAGCAGGGCGCCCGGGTAAGAGCGGGGGAGCCGCTCCTCAGCTTCGATCTGGATCTCCTCGCGCGGCGCGCCAAGAGCGTCCTCACCCCGGTGATCGTGACCGCCGACAGCGGCTTTCGGATTGTGCGCCGCAGCTCGGGTTGCGAGCTCGCGGTCGGGAACTTCCTCATGGAAGTCGCCTCGCAAGCGGCCGAGGTGTCCGCGCCGGCTGCGCCAGGCGACGCGACAACCGTGCGCCGCCTCAAGGTCGGCTTTGAGCACGGCATTTACACGCGCACGGCGGCGCTGCTTGCGGACTCGGTGAGGAGTCTCGCCGCGGACGTGCGCATCGCGGCGCATGGACGCGAGGCCAATGCGCGCAGCATCGTGGCGCTGATGGCGCTCGACGTCGAGCGCGGGGAGGAGATCGAGATCCGTGCCACCGGGCCCGACGCCACGGTCGCCGTGCAGGCGCTGGCGGCGGTGCTGTCGGGGACGCTGTCGTGAAGGCCTTGCTCGCGAGTCTGCAGAAGGTGGGCGGCGCCTTGATGCTGCCGATCGCGGTGCTGCCGATCGCAGGCCTGCTGCTGCGCCTGGGGCAGCCGGATCTGCTCGATTCGGCGTCGGTGGCCGCGGCGGGCGAGGCCATCTTCTCGAACCTCGGCCTGTTGTTCGCGATCGGTGTCGCAGTGGGGCTCGCGCGCGAGAATCACGGCGCGGCGGGACTGGCGAGCGTGGTCGCCTATCTGGTGGCGACCAGGGGAGCGGAGGTCCTGATCGCGGTGCCGGTGGCGGCGGTTGCCGATGTCAGCGGCCGTGCGCGCGAGCTGGCCGTCGCGGCGTACAAGGCGCACGAGCTCGCCAAGCTCAGTGTGCCGGTGGGCATCCTCTCGGGTCTGACTGCCGGGGCGCTCTACAACCGCTTCTACAACATCAAACTGCCGAGTTACCTCGCCTTCTTCGGCGGGCGGCGTTTCGTGCCGATTGCGAGTGGTTTCGCGGGCCTGGTGCTGGCGGGCGCGTTCGGCACGCAGTGGCAGCACCTGGAGCAGGGCATGGACGCGCTCAGCCGCTCGGTGCTGCACGCCGGCGCGCTGGGCCTGTTCGCCTACGGCGTGCTCAACCGCGTGCTGATCGTGACCGGCCTGCATCACATCATCAACAACATTGCCTGGTTCCTGCTCGGGGACTACCACGGCGTCACCGGCGATCTGAAGCGCTTCTTTGCCGGCGATCCGAGCGCCGGCGCGTTCATGTCGGGCTTCTTTCCGGTGATGATGTTTGGGTTGCCGGCCGCCTGTCTTGCCATGTATCACACCGCGCTGCCCGAGCGGCGCCGCGCGGTAAGCGGACTGCTTGCTTCCATCGCGCTGACTTCGATCCTCACCGGCGTCACCGAGCCGATCGAGTTCACCTTCATCTTCCTGGCGCCGGTGCTGTACGCCGTGCACGCGCTGCTCACCGGCGTGGCATTCGTCATCATGAATGCCCTGCAGGTGCGGCTCGGTTTCGGCTTCTCCGCGGGTCTGTTCGACTATGTGCTGAACTTCAGCCGCGCCACGCGGCCGTTGTGGCTGCTGCCGGTGGGCGCGCTGTATTTCGCCCTGTACTACGGACTGTTCCGCCTCGTCATTGTCAGGCTCGATCTGAAGACCCCGGGACGCGACGCCCTCGAGAGCGCCGCGGCGGCGCTGCCGGCGCTTCCGCTCGAGCGCGCGCGCGCCTGGATCAGCGCGCTCGGCGGCGCCGCCAACCTCGTGTCGGTAGACGCCTGCACCACGCGCCTGCGGTTGTTGGTTGCGAATCAGGCGGCAGTCGATGAGGGTGCGCTGAAGCAACTCGGCGTCCGGGGTCTGGTGCGACCGTCAGCCAACACGCTGCAGGTGGTGATCGGCACCCTTGCCGATCAGGTTGCCGGAGAGATCCGCAGCGCGCTGCACGAATCCGCGAGCTCCGCCGCCGTGCCGGGCAGCGCCGCCCCGGCGCTTGCGGCGGATGCGCAGAAGCTCCTGGCCGCGCTCGGCGGACGCGCCAACGTGCGCGCGGTGGAGGCCGCAGCGAGTCGGCTGCGCGTGAGCGTGAGCGATGCCGCGCTCATCGACCGCGATGCCATTCGCGGCCTTGGGCTGCGCGGCATGGCGATGCCGGTCGCGGGCTGCGTGCACGTGATCGTGGGTCCCGCCGCGAACGCAGCGTGTGCGGCGCTCAAGAGGCTACTGGGGTAGAGGGCGTATGGCCCGGTGGGTTGTATACCCATGGCGCGAACATTCAAGCCCCCTGCTGCGGGGCACGGCTGGATGTTCTTTGCGGCCGTTTCCGCGTACCCTACAAGAGATAAAAACGTGCCGGGAGCGAACTTCAAGTCGCGGTGGCATACCTAAAACTATAAAGATTGAGAGGGATTGGAAGATGCTCATTCTGACACGCCGGGTTGGCGAAACCGTCATGATCGGCGACGACGTGACCATTACGGTTCTGGGGGTCAAAGGGAATCAGGTACGGGTCGGCATCAATGCGCCGAAGAGCGTTGCCGTCCACCGGGAAGAGATCTACGAGCGCATCAAGCGCGAGCAGCAGGCGTCGGACGTGCCGGAGAACAAGGCGTCCGAGTACGCACCCGTCTGAGTCCCGCGAAGGCTATGTAGCGAGCCTAAGTCATCCGCAGCTCGGTAGCAGCGGAGCGACGAGCGACTGTACCTCGGAGCGGCGCACGGTGGCGGCGGCGTCCGCGATGTCGGGCGCGAGCAGCCGGTCGGTCTGCGCGAAAGGCACTTTGAGCCGCAGCGCGCTGTGGGCGTGCTGCAGGCGCGGGGAAGTCTTGAGCGGCGCCCTGAAGTCCACGCCCTGGCACGCGGCGAGAAATTCGAGCGCGACGATGTTGAGCGCGTTGCCCGCCATGGTGAGGAGCCGCCGCGCGCCGTGCGTCGCCATGCTCACGTGGTCCTCCTGGTTCGCGGAGGTGGGAATGCTGTCGACGCTCGCCGGGTGGCACAGCATGCGGTTCTCGGCGACCAGCGCGGCGGCCGTCACCTGCGCCATCATGAAGCCGGAGTTCACGCCGCTGTCGGGGGCCAGGAACGGCGGCAGTCCGCTCATCTTCGGGTCGATGAGCAGTGCGAGGCGCCGCTCCGTGATCGAGCCCACCTCCGCGCACGCGAGCGCGAGGATGTCGGCCGCGAACGCCACCGGCTCGGCATGAAAATTCCCGCCCGATAGCACCTCGCCGGTGTCCGGAAAGATGAGCGGGTTGTCGGTGACGGCGTTGGCCTCGATGCTGAGCGTGGCCGCCTGTTGCGTGATCAGGTCGAGGCACGCGCCCATCACCTGCGGCTGGCAGCGCAGCGAGTACGGATCCTGCACCCGCGTGCAGGTGCGGTGCGATTCGCGGATCTCGCTGCCGGAGAGCAGCTCGCGGTACACCTGTGCCACGCGCGCCTGACCGTCGTGGCCGCGCAGGTGGTGGATGCGCGGATCGAACGGCGCATCGCTTGCCAGCAGCGCATCGACCGACAGCGCGCCGCTCACCACCGCGCCCGCAAACACCGTTTCGATTTCGAACAGCCCGGCGAGCGCAAGTGCGGTCGACACCTGGGTGCCGTTGAGCAGCGCCAATCCCTCCTTGGGTCCGAGGGTGAGCGGTGCCAGCGCTTCCTGCGCCAGCGCTTCCGCCGCCGGCAACACCTCGCCGTGGCGGCGGACATCCCCGAGACCCAGCAGCGCCAGCGACAGATGCGCGAGTGGCGCGAGATCTCCGGAGGCTCCGACCGATCCCTGCGCCGGCACGCACGGGCACAGGCCGGCGTTGATGAGTCGTTCGAGAAAGCGTGCCAGCTCCGTGCTCACCCCGGAGAAACCCTGCAGCAGGCTCGCGAGCTTCAGCACCAACGTCAGGCGCACGATCGCATCGTCGAGCAGCGGGCCGACGCCGGAGCTGTGCGACAGGATGATGTTCCGCTGCAGCAGGGTGCGCTGCGCGGCCGGGATGCGCGTGTTCGCGAGCAGGCCGAAGCCGGTGTTGATGCCGTAAGCGGGCGCATCGGCCGCGGCGAGCCGCGCGGTGACGGCGTGGGCCTCGCGCACCGCGCCGAGTGCCGCCGCGTCGATCTGTACGCTGACCGGGCCCTGGTACACGCGTCGCAGGTCAGCGAGGCGCAGCGGCCGGGAGCCAAGCTTCAGAGAGTCGGGTTCGGCCATCGCAGCACCTCTGCCGCGCGCACCACGGTCCGGCGCGGGTTAAAGCCAATCCAGTACCCGAGCTCCTCGATGGAGCGCAGGTTCCACACCACGAAGTCGGCCGCCTGGCCGGCAGCGAGCGCACCGCGTTCGCCGTGCAGCCCGAGCGCGCGCGCCGCATGACGCGTGACGCCCAGCAGCGCTTCCTCCGCCGTCAGGCCGAACAGCCGCGTCGCCATACTCATCGCGAGCAGCAATGAGGCGCCGGGCGCGGAGCCGGGATTGCAGTCGCTGGCGATGGCGAGCGCCACTTGGTGCGCGCGCAGCGCCGCAACCGGCGGCTTGCGCTCGGCGCCGAGGCAGTAGAACGCTACCGGCAACAGCACCGCCACGGTGCCGGCGCGCGCCAGCGTTGCAGCCTCCGCATCGCCCGCGTACTCCAGATGATCGCACGACAGCGCGCCCTGGCGGGCGGCCATCAGCGTGCCGCCGAGGTTGCTGAGCTGCTCGGCGTGCATCTTGATTGGCAACCCGAGCGTGCGCGCCGAGGCGAACAGCCGCTCGGCCTGGGCGACGCTGAAGGCGATGTTCTCGCAGAATATGTCCACGGCATCGACCAGTCCCTGCGCGCACAACTCCGGCAGCCACTCGCGCGCGATGACCTCGATGTACTCATCGGCGCGACCGCGGTATTCCGGCGGCAGCGTATGGGCGGCGAGCAGCGTGGTGCGCACGGTCACCGGAAACGCGCGGCCGAGGTGGCGCGCCACGCGCAGCATCTTCGCCTCATCCGCCAGCGTCAGGCCGTAGCCGGATTTGATCTCGATGGTGGTTACGCCCTCGGTGAGCAGCGCCGCCAGCCTTGGTGCGCTCTCATCGAACAGCTGCTCCTCGCTCGCAGCCCGCACCGCGCGCACGGTGGCGAGAATGCCGCCGCCGGCGCGCGCGATTTCCTCGTAAGAGCGGCCGCGCAGACGCTCGGCGTACTCGTTGGCGCGGGTGCCGGCGAACACCAGGTGCGTATGACAGTCGATGAGACCGGGTGTGACCCAGGCGCCCGCCAGGTCATGGACCTCATCCGCGGCACCCGCCGGCAGCGCCGCCTCGTCCCCCAGCCACTCGATGCGCCCGGCGCGGGTCGTGAGCGCACCGCGCGCGATAACGCGCGCGGTTGCGTCACAAGTGACGAGCTGCGCGTTGCGCCAGAGCTTGAGCGGTCCGGACAGGCGGGTCATGCCGCTCAGCCTGGCAGGAACGGCAGATTGAGGTGCTGCGCGCGGGCACACTCGATCGCGCTCTGGTAGCCGGCGTCCGCATGCCGCATGACGCCGCTCGCCGGATCGTTCCACAACACGCGCTCGATGCGGCGCGCCGCGGCGGGCGTGCCGTCGCACACGATGACGACGCCGGCGTGCTGCGAGTAACCGATGCCGACGCCGCCGCCGTGATGGATCGACACCCAGGTCGCGCCGCTGGCGGTGTTGAGCAGTGCATTGAGCAGCGGCCAGTCCGCCACGGCATCGGAGCCGTCGCGCATCGCTTCGGTCTCGCGGTTCGGGCTGGCCACCGAGCCGGAATCCAGGTGATCGCGGCCGATGACAATCGGCGCCTTGAGCTCTCCACGCGAGACCATCTCGTTGAACGCGAGCCCGAGTCGGTGCCGGTCACCCAGTCCCACCCAGCAGATGCGCGCCGGGAGTCCCTGGAACTGGATGCGCTCGCGCGCCATGGTAAGCCACTGATGCAGGTGCGCGTCATGCGGCAGCAATTCCCTGACCTTCGCGTCGGTGCGGTAGATGTCCTCGGGGTCGCCCGACAACGCCACCCAGCGAAACGGGCCCATGCCCCGACAGAACAGCGGCCGCACGTACGCGGGCACGAAGCCCGGAAAGGCAAACGCGTCCTTGACGCCGGCGTCGAAGGCTACCTGGCGAAGGTTGTTGCCGTAGTCGAAGACCGGAATCTTCAGCTTCTGGAAGGCGAGCATCGCCTCGACGTGCCGTGCCATCGAGGCGCGCGCCTCCTGCGCCACCTGCGCCGGGTTCTCGAGGCGCAGGCGGTCCCACTTCTCGAGCGTCCACGCTTCCGGCAGATAACCGTTGACGGGATCGTGGGCTGAGGTCTGATCCGTCACGGCATCGGGGCGCACGCCGCGACGCAGGAGCTCCGGCAGCACCTCGCAGGCGTTGCCGAGCAGGCCCACCGAGACGGGCTTGCCGGCGCGCCGCGCGCGCTCGAGGCTCTCCAGGGCCTCATCCAGGCTCCCGGCCTGGATGTCGAGGTAGCGGGTCTGCAGGCGTTTCGCGATGCGCTCCGGGCGGCACTCCACCGCGAGCATCGAGGCTCCCGCCATGGTCGCGGCGAGCGGCTGCGCGCCGCCCATGCCGCCCAGGCCCGCGGTGAGGATCCACCTGCCGGCGAGGTTGCCGCCGAAGTGCTGGCGGCCCATCTCCACGAAGGTCTCGTAGGTCCCCTGCACGATGCCCTGGCTGCCGATGTAGATCCACGAGCCGGCCGTCATCTGGCCGAACATCATGAGTCCCTTGCGGTCGAGCGCGTTGAAGTGCTCCCAGTCGGCCCAGCGCGCCACCAGGTTGGAGTTGGCAAGCAGCACGCGCGGCGCATCCGCATGCGTACGAAATACTCCGACCGGCTTGCCCGACTGGATCAGCAGCGTCTCATCGTCCTGCAGGGCGCGCAGCGCGGTCACGATCTGCTCGAAGCACTGCCAGTTGCGGGCCGCCTTGCCGATGCCGCCGTAGACCACCAGGTCCTGCGGCCGCTCTGCGACCTCCGGATCCAGGTTGTTCATCAACATGCGCAGCGGCGCCTCGCTCAACCAGCTGTGGCAGCTCAGGTTCGATCCGCGCGGGGCACGCAGCGGCGGGCGAGGGGCGGGCTCGGACATGGCGTTACCTCGGCTGGCAGCTCGCGGCCAGCTCGTAGCGGGAACCGGGATGATAAAGGTCGGCGACGCTGGCGATACGCCCGTGGGAGAAGGTACGGCGCATGATGAGCAGGCAGGCCTCGCCGGCCTCGAGCCTCAGCAGGCGCCGTATGCGCCGCTCCGGCACCAGCGCGCGCACGATGTGCTCGGCGCGCTGCAGCGGCGCCACGCGGATCAGGAACTCGTGGGGCGTGGTGCGGGAGAAATCGTTGCGCAGGTAGCCGGGGGCGACCTGCGGGTTGACGTAGCGCTCCTCGACCTGCAGCGGCGCTGCGTCCTCGAAGTGGGTGAGGAGCGAGTAATCGAGCTGCGCGCCGGGCTTGACCCCGCAGCGCTCGGCGAGCTCGCGCGAGGCGCTCACCGAGTCGAGCGCGAGGACCTTGACGCGATACTCGTGGCCGCGCGCACGGATCTCATCGGCGATGTTGCGCACCTCGAGCGGATGGGCATGCACACGCTGCTCGGCGACGAAGGTGCCGACGCCCGCCACCCGCACCAGCACGCCGTCCGCCGCGAGCTCGCGCAGGGCGCGGTTCGCGGTCATGCGCGACACCGTCAGCGTGCGCGTAAGCTCGTTCTCGGACGGCACGCGCTCGCCCGCGCGCAGGGTGCCCCCCGCGATCCGCTCGAGAATGAAGTCCTTCACCTGAAGGTAGCGCGCGGCGGCCTGCGGTAACGACACGGTAGCGCCCTGGCGGGGATCCTCTTAGGGGCGCTATGCTGGCACCGGCGGGACTACTTGTCTATACAGGTCCAGGGTGGAGGCGCTCGCAGGCGCGCGGGGCGGTGGCGTCCGGCTGTTCCCTGGCCGCCCCGGTTCCGGTAGAATGCGCGCCCCTCACGGGCTGCACGCCGCGCGGGGACGGGTGGCTGGTGTCGCGCGGGTGTAGATTCGACGCGTGGCGCCCCCGAGAGAGGTCTGACCGGAAAGCCCCCCGCGGGGCTTTTTGTTTTTGGTGGGCCTTGAGGCCCATTTTTGTTGGCGAGCGGGCCTTTGGGTTCCGAAAGAGACCGTGACGGTGACCTTGCGGGAGCGATTGAGCGCACTGATCGAGCCCCTGCTCGGGCGGCTGGGCTTCGAGCTGGTGGAGCTCGAGTACGCTGCCGGTCACGCGCGCGCCGTAGTGCGGCTCTTTATTGATCGGGAAGCGGGCGTGGCCCTGGAGGACTGTGAGCGGGTGAGCCGCGAGGTTGCGGCGCTGCTGGACGTCGAGGACCCGATCCCCTGCGCTTACACCCTCGAGGTGTCCTCGCCGGGTTTTGACCGGCTGCTGCGCACCCAGGCGCATTTCGGGCGCTTCGTCGGCTCGCGGGTGTTCGTGGAGTTGAAGGAGCCGCGCGCCGGGCGCCGGCGCTATACCGGGAAGCTGCTGACGGTTGACGATACCGGCATCGGGCTCGAGGTCGATCGTGAGCGCGTGGCGGTGGCGTTCGCGGAGATTGGTAAGGCCAGGCTTGCGTCTTAAGAGGTACGCAGCACAGTGAACAAAGAAATTCTGATGGTGGTCGATGCCGTGTCCAACGAGAAGGGCGTCGACAAGGAAGTGATCTTCGAGGCGCTCGAAGCCGCGCTCGCGGCCGCAACCCGCAAGAAGCACGGCGAGGAGTGGGACGCGCGCGTGTCGATCGACCGCAAGAGCGGCGACTACGACACCTTCCGGCGCTGGAAGGTGTTCGCCGACGACTCCAAGGAGCTCGAGGTCCCGGAGCGCGAGCTGCGCCTCGAGGATGCGCTGGACCTCGACCCGCAGGCGCAGGTGGGCGGCTACGTCGAACAGCCGATCGAATCGGTGGCCTTCGGGCGCATCGCGGCCCAGCAGGCGAAGCAGGTGATCGTGCAGAAGGTGCGCGAAGCCGAGCGCGCCCAGGTCGTCGACGCTTACCGCGACCGCGTGGGGACCCTGGTGAGCGGGGTGGTGAAGCGCGTCGACCGTAACGGCATTTACATCGATCTGGGCGGCAACGCCGAAGGTTTCGTGCCGCGCACCGAGATGATTCCGCGCGAGCAGGCCAAGCCGCAGGACCGCATCAAAGCCTTCCTCAAGGAAGTGCGCTCCGAGCCGCGCGGCCCGCAGCTGTTCCTCACACGCACCGCGCCCGAGTTCCTCATCGAGCTGTTCAAGCTCGAGGTCCCGGAGGTCGGGCAGGGTCTCATCCAGATACTGGGCGCGGCGCGCGATCCGGGCGTGCGCGCCAAGATCGCGGTGAAGAGCAACGACCCGCGCATCGATCCGGTCGGCGCCTGCGTTGGCATGCGCGG
>WNFR01002733.1_pt1 | contig 18292 bp, 14 predicted proteins | sample 5400221 | NCBI WGS metagenome assembly WNFR01 (sample SAMN13153357, study PRJNA577476) | soil metagenome | isolation source: 40 cm soil under Madrone tree | place: USA:California | collected 2016-06-14
CTCAAAGAATTGACGGCGCCACCCGTTGACCCGTATCTGAACTTCATACTTCCTGGCAAGGTGAGACGATGCCGAAAAAATTCACATCGCGGACATCCTGGCGAGAAAAGCTCGAAAGGACGGATCATTCAAAGATAGTCGAAATCCCGGCGGCGATGGCCAAAAGGCTGGGGACCGGCACGATGCTCATCCCGAGGCCGTTGGATGTCGATGCGCTCATCCGAAAAACGAAGAAAGGTAAGCTGGTCACTGTCTCTGAGATCCGATCGAGGCTTGCGCGCGACAACAGCGTCGACGTGGCCTGCCCGCTGACAACCGGCATTTTCATTCGAATCGCCGCGGAAGCCGCCGAAGAAGATTTTCGGAACGGAAGAAAGCAGGTTACACCTTACTGGCGGGTGATCAGAGACGACGGCAGCTTGAACGAGAAGTTTCCGGGCGGAATAAAAACGCAATTGCAGCGATTGAAGGAAGAGGGGCACACGATCGCGCCTGCCAGGGGCAAGAAGCCGCCGAGGGTCAAGGATTTTGAGCACTCGCTCGTGCGGTTGTAGCGCCGGCGTCTTACACGGACATCCCCCTGCGCAGTCCCTGCTCTTCACACGCTCGAACCCAGCCGATAGGGTGCGCAGGCCACCCGAACCTTTCCATGAAACTTTCCATTGACACTCATTTGCTTTACGGTTATTCTTGCGGTGCTGGCCAAATTGAAATTCAATTTCATTTACCTGCTGGGACGGGAAGAGAAATATGAGCCTGTTGGACGCACTTCATAATATGCCGTATCGGGTCAAAGGCATTGACGGGCCCGATGACGAACGGCGACGCTTGCTGGATCTTGGCATCACGCCCGGTGAAGAACTGGCGGTGGTGCAGTCAGTCCCGTTCGGGGATCCGTTGGTTGTGATGGTGCGGGGAATGCGACTCGCCCTCAGACGGCGGGAAGCCGCATGGATAAGGCTTCAGTGAGCGAACATGTCTTCAGTAGAGGCGGGCCTGCCCGATACAAACATCGAAGCCGATGCGCTTCACCTTCCTGTTGAGACCCCGTCTCAGCTATTGACCGTCTGCCTTGCAGGTGCTCCGAACGCCGGCAAGACTGCGTTGATGAACGCCCTCACCGGCGGGAGTTTTCACACCGCAAACTATCCCGGCGTAACCGTTACATTGTCGCGCGGCAAAAGCAAAGCTGAATTTGGCCCACAGGTCTTGCTGGTTGATTTGCCCGGAGTGCACAGCACTTCGGCATCCTCGCCCGAAGAGGAACTCTCCTGTCAAGTCATAGAAGGCCGACATCGGTCGGTCCAGCCGGACGCGTTAATCGTGGCCGTCGATGCTACTCAGCTCGAACGGCACCTCAGGTTCGCTTCGTTCGTTGCGCGTCAAGACAAGCCGACGGTAATTGCACTCACGATGATGGACCTCCTCCCCCGCATTCAGCAAACGGTTAACGTACGCAAGCTCGAAGAAGCGATTGGATTGCGAGTCGTCCCGGTGGATGGCCGCACCGGATGGGGGTCCGCCGAGTTGATGAACGCTGTAAAGATCGCTTTGGCAGGTCAAGTGACTCGGCTTAGCGCGCTAGCAAAGTTGCCGGAAGAGCCGGTGTCCGCATATAAGTCGATCCGCGAGCTGCTGGCCGGCAGTGAAGCTCTCAAGAACAGGAATATGTTCGTGCTGGCTGAGGATTCCTTCACCGCGCGGGTTGATCGCGTAGTTCTGCATCGCTTCCTTGGGTTTCCCATTTTCTTTTCGATTCTAGTCGGGCTTTTCGCGTCGATATTCTGGGCAGCACGACCCTTCATGGATCTGATCGACTGGCTGTTTTCGCGAGCGGGACACCTTTTGCTGGCGCTCTTGCCCGAGGGCGCGTTGTCTCATTTCCTCGCTGAGGGCGTCGTCGGAGGTGTGGGCGCGGTGGCGGTCTTCTTTCCGCAGATCGTGATTCTCTTCTTCTTGATGACGCTGCTTGAAGATTCGGGCTACCTGGCCCGCGGCGCGGCGCTTGTCGATCGACCGCTCTCTTATCTGGGACTGCACGGCCGGTCCTTCGTTCCGATGCTATCGGGGTTCGCCTGTGCGATCCCGGCAGTCCTGGCGGCGCGCACAATTCCTTCGCGACGCGAGCGGCTTCTGACCATCTGGATTCTGCCACTGATGAGTTGCAGCGCAAGACTTCCAGTCTACGCGCTGTTGCTGGGCGCGTTACTGCCTGGCGCAGCGTGGAAGGCCGGTCTTGTCCTTGGGATGATCTATATCTTGAGTTTGTTAACCGGCGCTTTGGCAGCCGGACTCATTAGCAGGTTCATTCTGCGCAAACGTTCTGCGTCGATGCTTGCTATGGAGATGCCCGTCTATCGAAAGCCTTTGTTGAAGCCGACGTTCAGAATGACTTGGTCGCGCTCGTCTGGTTACCTCCGGCGCGCCGGGATGCCGATCGTAGTAATCTCGGCGTGTTTGTGGCTGCTGTCGAACTTCGGCCTTGGCTCGCACCAACCGGCCTCGGCTGAGGGACCGCGATCGCCGTTGGTCACCAGGAGCGATCTGGATCATTCATTTGCCGCCCAGCTCGGCCAGACTCTGGAGCCTGCTCTTCACCCCATGGGAGTCGATTGGCGAGTTGGCGTCGGGTTGATCTCAGCATTTGCCGCGCGCGAGGTCTTCGTCAGCACAATGGCGATTGTCTTTCACGTTGGGGAGGATCAGGACTCGCAGCAAGCGGGCTTGCTCGAGAACATGCACACGGCGACTTTCTCGGGAACCAATCGGAGGATATTTACCACCTCAACGATCCTTGGCTTGATTGTCTTTTTCTTTTTCTCGCTTCAATGCCTGTCCACAGTTGCAGTCGTAAAAAGTGAAACCAACTCCTGGCGCATGGCCGGTCTCCAACTCCTCTTCTACACGGGTATCGGTTACCTGATGTCCTCGGCGCTGGTCGTAGGTCTACGCCTGATGGGTGTAGACTAGACTCTGCCGCAATCACCCAGAAAACCGGTTTTTGCAACGGACCGCTGTGCTTTGACACTAACAAGGCTCAGGTCTAAGATAGCGTCAAAGAACGTCCGGGAGGGAAGCGGTGTTACTAGGATTCACCGACCGTTTCAAGCCTGACATAGGGAGGCTATAGTATGAAAGACCGTATCAAGTGGATCCTGGTAGGACTTGGCTTTACGTTTGGGCTTCAGGTCATCATTTCCCTGCTGTTCACCGGAATCGCCTACAGCAACAAGGCTAGCGCGGCGGATGTGGTGTCGGACACCGCGGCGGCCGTCGCCTTTGGCGCAGCCCTCGGCGCCTTCTTGATCGGAAGCTTTGTAGTCGGCTGGTTGACTGAGGACCTGCGAATTGTGGACTCGCTTATTGTCTCTCTCTCAACGTTGGCTCTGACTCTGTTGGTATATACAAAGCTGCCGCCCGGCAACAAAGGTCAGTTCGTCAGCGGGTATCTGCTCAGCGACGTGAGGCGAGGGGCTCTGTTCGCGCTCGTTGCGCTGATCGCCGGAGTGATAGGAGCCTATTGGGGCTGGCATCTGAAAGTGCCTCAGGAAGGATTGTTTGACAGAATCGCGCTGGTTGCCGGGCTTGTTGGAGTGGTGGTCGGTCCTTTCGTATTGTTGGCGATTGGAGGCCGTGATTCCAGCACTCCCAACGCGCCGAACCTGCCATGGTATTTTCTCGCGATAGTGCTGGTGCTCGTTTTGGTGATCGTTGGCGTCGGCTTTGTCTTGTTCACGCGCGAATCGCACTACGAGGACGAGATATCGATCAGCCCCGAGCACCACAAGGAAGAGGGACCAGCGGCGACTCATTGATGAATACGTCTTGCCGCTTAGCAACTTCTCGTCACAACCTGTAAGCCGTTCGGCGCGCTACGTTGGGTCATCAAGCGAGTGGTCTTTGGAGAGGACCAGTAGGTCTCGCGCAATCTCTGAGGCTAGCTGATATCGCTCCGCGGGATCTTTTCTAAGCATGTGCTCGATACAGGCGACAAGCACATCGGGCGCGTCCTTGCGGTGCTTTTTGATCGGCGAAGGCGCCCGCTTCTTTATGGCTTCGATAGTTTGAAAGTAAGTTTCACCTTCAAACGGGAGCCGGCCTGTAGTCATCTCGTACAAGACAACACCGAGCGAGAATATGTCCGCGACATGCGTCACTTCCCCGCGCCCGGTCGCCTGCTCCGGTGACATGTAGCTCACCGTTCCCAACAGGACCCCCGATTCAGTGAGACGCGCCTTGCTGGGAACGCGGTTGAGAACCGGCAGCGGTTTCGCCAGCCCAAAGTCCAGCACCTTGACCTTGCCTCGAGGCGTTAACATTATGTTCGAAGACTTGATGTCGCGATGGACCACTCCACGTTCGTGTGCTTCGGCCAGCGCTTCCGCAGACTGAACGCCAATGTCGATGATCTCAACCATTGTGAGCGGCCCAACCTCGAGACGTTCCGCCAGGGTCTGCCCCTCGACGTACTCCATAACGATATAGGGATTGCCCGCGGCCTCGCCGATCTCGTGAATCGTCGCGATGTTCGGGTGATTGAGCTGCGACGCCATGCGCGCCTCCCGTAGGAAGCGCTGCTTCATAGTTTCATCTTCGACGTGTTTCGACGCGAGCACCTTGATGGCCACCGTGCGTTGAAGCTCGGTATCGTACGACTCAAAGATCTCGCCCATGCCCCCCGCGCCAAGCGTGCGGCGTATCTCGAATCTGCCGATGTGGCCCTCCGGTTCTATCAGAGGCGGCGCCGCGACTTTCTCGGTCTTGCCATCATGAACAGCCATCGCCGCGCGGTCGGTTTCCGGCAACTCGGTCGTGATAATACGCGGCCTCGAGATTACCGATGAAAACAGCGTGGAAAAAATGCGGGGACCGCGGTCGTCCTGAATGAAGTAGCCCGCGCGCTTCAGATCCTCGTAAATGTGTTCGTGCTCCTTCTCAACGTGTCCATTCTCAATCGACTCGCGAATCGAGCCGCGGAAGCCGTCGCTCAGGTGATCCCAAATGAACCGGAACTGACCTTTCGCCTCATCCAGAAAAGTCCCTTCGACTTCTTCGCGATCAAGCTTGCCCTCGTTTTCCAGAAGATGATCGAAGTATGCCGAGCAGGCGATTTGCAGAAAGTATGGAAAGTAACCGGCGATTTCCATTATGCGACGGGCGTAGCCTTCAAGCTGGACGCCCGCTTCCGACGACGGCCGGGTGATGAGCTCCAGCGCCTCCTTGCGGGTAAACGCGCGCAGAAACACGTTGGTAAAGATGTTGAAGAACGGCGAGTCGGCGATGAGCTGAGTGTGACACAGCTCCTGGAGGTCACGCGCGGAGCTGGTCACGTAAGCCACATCGTAGTTGTTGGCAATCGAGCGAAGAAACGAATAGAACTCGAGGTCAAACGCTCGATTCGTGGTAATGGCGTCGAATTCATCGAACAACACAACAAGCTTGCGCTCGTCGCGACGAAAGATGTCGAGCACCGCGCGCAAAGAGTCGAATGAAGGTTGCAGCTTTGCCAGCGACTTGTCACCGGTCTCTTTCGCAAGCAGCGCGAACAGCTCCTTGAAGAACTCCGTGAGCGTGAGCCGCCGCTTCTGCTGAAGATCGATAAACGCGAAGGCGTAGGACTCGGATCGATCGAGGAAGCGCTGCCGCACCTCAGGGTGATTGATGAAATTGAGCAGCGACGACTTGCCGATCCGGCGTTCGCCGACCACCGAGATGGACTGCGGCCGCGACGCCCCTATGCGCGAAAAGATCTTGGAGACCTCGCGGGCGCGCCCGAAGAACTGCGCGGGATCCCTGATTGCTACTCGATTCAAGTATGGATTGCGTGGCATTTCTTCTGCGAATCTTCCCGAATAGATGCGAATCCATTAGTGGAGATTCGCGCTATTCGCGGATCCCTCCTCGATTCTAGAGCGTCCTTACTTCTTTCACCACTTGCCAGATCGAATGCGACCGCCGGATCCACAATCGAAGCAGATCAATCTTGAAGCGGAATCCATCCGCCGCGTCTTTCTCCAGCAGCTCGCGGCGGAACATCTCTTCCAGCGTCAGCCGTATCGTGTTTTCCGAAAGGTTCACCGGGTAGTCGTTGGCCTTCACCGACGCGCGCAATTCCCCGGCGGTTGCGTAAGCGATCCCGTCCGCCAGCACCTCTCCCAACAACGACAGCCCCAGCTTCTCGTCGTCCGACAACGCGTCCCACGAATAAATCATCTGCGGCAGAGGGTTGTCGACGATGTCCGTAATCACGTGTCCCAAATCGGCGACTGTGACCCAGTTCTGCCGGTGCTCGTTCATGTAGTCCACGACGTTCTGGCAAATCACCTGCGTATAGAATGGCTGGCCCGCAGTCAGGCGATAGACGACGTCCATAACGCCGCGCCCATAGACGACACGCCCTACCACAGGCTCAGTGATCAACCGCACGGTGTCGTTCTCGGATAGAAAGCCGATCTTGCGGAACAGCGACCTTCTCAGCAGTTCGCGCCAATATTTTCTGTCTCTCTCTTCAAGCCTGCGAGAACCCGTGAAGATCAATGCCAGCCGTTCCTTGTTATCCATCAGCCCCGCGAGAAAGGTAAACAGTTCATGTGAAAGCTTGCCCTCATCGACCTTCCCTTCGAGCAGTTCGTACTCGTCCATCAATATCAGCAGGGTGCGGCTGCCGATCGCAGCCAGTACGTCATCCAGAAAATCCAGGAACATCGGGTAGGGATTTCGGCCGTCGAATTGAGGCACGCTTACCCCTGCTGCTTGCTCCGCGGCCACTTGACTCGCATTTCCCATCGGCCCGGTGCTGATTCGCGCAACCGACGCAATCGTGCCGGCCATGTCGCCAGCCGCAGCCGGTTCAATCACCGCGCGGCTGTTTGCTCGCACAACCGCTTCGGCGATCAGCCGGGATATTCGCGCGAAGAACTCCGAGTCCGACGCGATCACCATCTCCTGCAGATCGACGAACACCGGAATGAAACGCTCGCCAAGCCGGCCGCCCGCCACCTGGTAAAGAATTGAGCTCTTGCCCGCTCGCCGCTCGCCGCAAAACACTATCACCACTCCCTGGTTCGTACCTTCGAGCTTAGTGCGCACGTAGCGGAAATCGTCCTCGCGGCCGTAGAACATTTTCTCCGTGCGAATCGGGTTGCCGACGATGAAGGGATTCGGCTCTATCGGAACGTAGCTGCGCAGCTCTTTGGGCAGCACATATTCGCGGTCGCCGAATCTGCGAACGGCGAAAGCGGCTCCCAGAGCTAATCCTATGACTGCGATCGTCAATGCGTAAAACCACCAACTCCTCCAGAAAGGCAAGCCCACCCGCACAGACAGGGTCGCCGCCAAAGCCTTCGCGCCGTACAGGTCCCGATTTAGTGCGATTAGCTCGAACGTGTGCACACCTTCGTCCAGATCCAGGCGCGACACATCGCGTTCAGCTCCCTGCTGCATCGGCAAAACCTCCCAGGGCTGCTCACCATCTCCGGAGTTGATGCGATAAATGTAGCGCGCCTGCCCGCTCGTGCTTGCGGCGCTGAAATGAAAAGTCAGCCGGTGCCGTCCATACGAAACATTGTAGGAGCCGGCCTCCGACACCTGCTGAGAGCGGCCATCCACATCGAGCGAGATCTGGGCCAGGGGCGCCATCACAACTGGCATATGCCGCACTGCACCTTTGTTGGTGGCGATCCAGATGCGGCCTTCCGAGTCTTGCGAGATCGAATTGACCCTGCTGCCGGTCAGGGCGTGAGCCTCACCCGAATAAACCATGGAAAGTGCTTGCCCACCGAACTCAAAGAACTTCTTGGCGCGGCCCTCATCAGTTCCCACCCACAGATACCCGTCGCGATCGACGAACATCGTATTCGCGGGCTCGGGATCGAACGTGGTGAAGGCCGAACCGGTGTAGGCCTGGATGCCGCCGCGGGTTGCGATAAGCAGTCTGTCATTGAATCGAATGATCCAGCGCACGTCGTTATCGGCCAACCCACGCGAGATATCAATCAAGTCGGGATCACTGCCCCTGGGATCGACACTGACAACTCCCCGCGCTGTTGCAAACCACAGGCGGCCGTCGGAATCCTCGAACACATGCCTGACGTCGTAGCCGGCGAGCGCTTCAATATTGTGCAACGAACCGTCTCGAAATACAGAAGCACCTCGCGTGGTCGCGAACACAATGCCCGAGCCGCCCGCCATGGCGCTCACCCACTGAACGTTGTTTGAAGCAAGCCCGCTGCCTTCGTTGAACTGAGTGAGAGTCTCGCCCGTCCACCTGAGCCCGCCCTGGTCGGTGGCAAACCACGCGGAACCGCTACGGTCGAAGGCGACTGCCTGCACACTGATGCCGCTGCGGAAACCTTCGACAGGGACGATTCGCTCGCCTTCCAGTCGCGACACACCGCCCAGCGTCAAGAACCACAAGCTATTTCGCGCCCGCGAGCCTGGGATGCCGGGGGCTACCACGACTTGCTGGACGTCGTTGTCGGCAAGGCCGCGGCTCGTTGTAAAGCTAACAAAGCTGTAGAAGTCAGAACTGATGACGCCGTTGTCGGTCGCAAACCAGACATTCCCTTCTCGCCCGGTGAAGATGGCGGCGACGTGGTCGCGCTCCAGAAAGTTGACTCGCTGAGACTCGTGCCGCGCCGGATCGTAGACGATGACCCCACCGGCATCGACCGCGAACCACATCCGTCCGCTGAGGTCGGCGCCGATCGCGCGAGGGCTTCCGCCATGCGAGCCGTCAGTGTTCCGCATCGCTTCTATCGCCGGTCGCTGCACGCTACCTCTCTCGACCAGCAAGAGATCACTGGCAGTCGCCAGCCATACTCGGCCGGACGTGTCCACAAATATGCTCCGGACGCCGACGACGCTCGACTGATCTTCTGATTGGTTTCTGGCTCCATGCGACTCACGCCAGCGCTGGAATGAAAGAAGCTTCTCGCCTTCGAAAATGGCAACTCCGTTTGCGGTCGCGATCCAAAGGCTGCCGCTCGTGTCTTCGGCAAGCGCTCTCACATCATCGGAAGGCAATTCCCGCGAATGTGCGAAGGGAATGAGGGCTCGCCCGTCGAACCGGGAAAGACCATGCGCTCCGGCAACCCAAACGGTGTTGCCTGAATCGACGAAAACCTGCCGGGGATCGTGAACGTCGAATGCCGGTCCGCAATCCTCGCCACCCTTCGTGATTCGGCGAAGGCCTCGCCCAGTTGCGATCCAAATCGTTCCGGACCTATCCTCCGTGATCGAGCGCACATCCTCGCCCGCCAGCAGCTCGAATGCAGATCCCGCGACGGCCGATGATTTGAACTCAGCGCCGTTGAACCGCGCGACGCCTTTGTCCGTGCCGAACCACATCCAGCCCTCGCTGTCCTGAAAGGCTGCCTGAACATTCTTCGAGGGCAGATTGGGAACCGTGTAACGCGAAACGGCTTTCTCGTTGATCGGAATGACTGGCGCGACCAGTAGTTGAAGCGGGAACTCGGTGGTAATCCCCGACGAGATGAACACATCGTTGCGGTATTCGTCGTAGCCTCGCAGCGTTGCGCTCAACTGAAATGAGCCAGGCGCGAGCTTTCCGAAGTACGCGTCGCCGTACTGGTCGGTAATGCTGCGTGCCGCGCGCGCTCCAACGACTGCGCGTTCCTTCGCATAGAGGCTGACCGTCACGCCAGCGAGCGGCTGGCTCCCGGCGTCCAGCACTGCGACGTGCAGCGATGAGGGGATGAGTTTCACCGCCGGTGTGGCAAACGTCTCATCGGGTCGCAGGGTGATGGTTACCGCCTCTTTGCGGAACCGTGCAGCTTCGACGGTGAGACGATACTGGGCAGGCAGGAGGTTATGAAACTCATACCTGCCGTCCACCTGCGTGCTCTTCGACGTTAACAGGTCCCCGGACGAGAGAGTCACCTTAGCGTTGGCCAGCGGAGCGCCCCGGTCGTCTTGAATCACCCCAATGATGGCCCCGCCCCCGCTCTGACCGCCGGCTTGCCGACTTGCCAGGTGGGCTTTCACCGCCAGAGCGAAGACGAGCAACGCCGCGAGCAGCAATCGCTTCCCCGTTTGGTTGTTGGAGCCAGTCTTGTTTGGGCGGTGTGTAGACACTTCTTAAGATTCGTAACAAACAGTGCGGGATAGTTGCGTGTTTGAGTATACACGCGGCAAAAGCGGGCTATCAAGAAACCGGATCGAACCATACCCACCTCGTCAGAGACTGTGCGAAAACTCCCGCAACACCCCCAACTTCAGTTGGACCGGACTTTGGACACTTCAGCCCACGCAGTGGGCGACAGCGTGTAGCCCAGGGCAAGTCCGCGCAGCCCTGCCTTAGCATGCGGCTGCTGACAGTGAGCCCACGCAGTGGGCGCCAGAAGAAGTTACAGATACGGGATGTGCGCGCAGCTGCTGCCGCCAACGTGCCGACTTCCCCAGGGCTGCGCAGACTTGCCCTGGGCTACACGCTTTCACCCGCTACAAGGGTTCCACCAACGCAATTGGGTTGTTCAGACTCTTCACACAATCTCTAACAGAGGTGGGTATCAGGAATCCAAAGGAGTTCATTGTTGATCGAAGGCGAGGCTACGATGGACCCAGCTCAGTGGAAATTGAATTCCACCGTTCCGCTCCACCTTCTGGGGATGCCGAAGTGCGTGCCTTCGAACGGATTGCCGAAGTTGTACGCGAATCGCCGGTCAAACAGGTTCTGCACGTTGAACTGGATCGAGCTGCCGACTCGATCTCCGTTGAAGAGCGTGAGACCGGCCGCGATGTTGAAGGTCGTTCGCGGCCTCACACGCCCGCGGGCTAAATCGACCAAATCGGCTCCCGGAGCCGATTTCAGCTCCTCGAGTCTGTCCGCTTCAACTTCCAACGGCACTCCGCTTTCGTGGCGGCCGGAAAAGCTCAACAACAAGCGTGAGCGACGATGCTGATAGAGGAGCGCGAAACTGCCGGTGTTGCGCTGATCCTGATCGGGGATGAACTTCGTGCCGGGTCCGATTTCGATGAACTCTTCTGTAAGGAATAATCCGCCGTTGATTGGTCCGGTTTGCAGGATGCGCTGATTGGTGTAGCTCAGGTATCCCGAGAAGCCCCGGCGTTCGGGGAAGTCGAGCCGCACGTCCACGCCTCGCGAATAGCCTTTTGCCACGCTGTTCGGAAAAATTACGGTAGTGTTGAAAAACACATTGGGATCGCCAACGTTGCGGAAGTTGCGATGCCAATACGCCGTGTCCAGCTTGAACAATCCCGCCACGTCCTGAGCAAATCCGACTTCCCAGGCCGAAGTTCTTTCCGGCTTGATGGCGGCGTTGCCTCCGCCCGCCGGTGTGGCGAATGGTGAGAGCTGCCTCGCTTGCTCGGATGCCGAAAGAAGCAAGTTATCAACCTGCGGCGGCTGATAGAGACGGTTGAATGATGCGCGAATCGCGGTCTTTGATTTGGGTATGAAATAAACACCACCCAGGCGCGGGCTGAACTGCTGCGCGGAAACCAGCAGGCGCGAGTGATCATAACGCAATCCGAGTTGCAGGTTCATATTCTTGAAGAGCGAAAACGCGTCCTGCAGGTAAGCCGAGTACTGATTGCGCATGGTGCGGTCACGAAAAATGAACGGGTCAGCTTCGTCAAAGGCGATGACTTTGTCGCTGATCTCGCGCTCTTTGGCTTCGTCTTCATCGGTCACGAAGAAGGTAAAGAATTCGCGCGGCGACACGCGCTGAAATTCGACGCCGGCTTTCAGGTTGTGTCCTCTGAGCTCGTGAGTGATGCTGGCCAGCAGGCCGTGCCGCGTATGCTGCCTGTCGTGTTCGGCAAACAGCGGCAAGGCTAATTCGTTGCTCTTGAGCGTTGATTCGTGAGCGCGGCGAAAGTAGGCGAAGTCGGTGACGGTTCGTTTATTCCAAACGTGTTGCTACGTGAACGCCTGGGCGTCGTCTCGCAACTTCTGCTTCTGACGCTGGCCCGCCCGCTCTTGAGCAGGATCGTTCGAGACGTTGAAATCGGAGCCGTTGCCGGCGAGGTTGAAGATGAGAGTGTCTTTCGCTGTAGCGTGCCAGTCCGCGCGCAAGCTCAGGTTGACGCCGCCGCCGCGGTTGTTGAAGTTTCGTAAATCAACCGGATCGAGAAACCGATCCGAACGATGCGTCGCACCGTTGAAGTAGAAACCAAAATTGCGTTTGAGCCGGCCTCCGATTCCGGCGGCGATTTCGTCGGTTCTAAAATCTCCCGCGCCGAGCGTTAAGTCTCCGGCCAACGGCGAGTCTATACCGGACTTCGGATGAACTATCACCACCGCAGCCGAGCGGCCTCCGAATTCCGCGGGGATGTTGCCGGTGATCACCTGCATCGAATTGATCGTGTCGGTGTCTATGGGGCTGGCCGACACCGCATCGAGCCGATCAACGATCGGGATGCCGTCGATCACATACAAAATGCCGTCGTCCACGCCGCGCACGTGTACGAGGCCGTTGTTCTCGGTCGCCGAACCGGGAGCCGTTGCGACCAGCTCTTGCAGCAAGCGATTACGGTTGGTGCGCGGGGTGTGGCGGACAGAGTTTTGTCCGATGGTGGTTGAGGAACTGGATGAGTCGGGCTCGACCAGATTCTCTCGCGAGCTGACTTCGACCGACGCTTTGGAACCGGCAACCGCCAGTCTTATTTCGACTTTGACGGGCAGATTCGAGCGCACCACGATCGGCTGAGACACAGGCTCAAACCCACTAGCCGTCACGTGCAGGATGTATTGATCGAAGGGGACATTGTTGAAAACAACTTCGCCCGCGCTGCCGGTGACCAGTTGATGGCGATGTCCCGTCACCGGGTGATCGAGTTTCACGACGGCATTCGCAATCAAAGCGCCGGTGGGATCGCTGACCACGCCGGTGACCGTACCGTTCTGAATTTGCGCTTGTGCGGTCACAAAAATAGTGGCCGGGACGGCGATCAGCAGGAGAAATCGAAACACGGTTGCTCCCATTCGCGTGATGCTAATATGAGTAACGCGATTGTTGCGATGAGGCTCCTCATGAAGTTTTCTCCCTGGAAATGGTTTTGCTCGGGGACATCTTACCCGATCGGGATTGGTTTTGAGGACCCGGGGCGTTCCTTCGATCAGAAGCGCAGCTTCAACGAACCGGAAAAAAATCGCGGCGGCGAGAACTGAATCGGAGTGAATTCGCTCTCTTTCGCAATTGCAAAGACGCGATCAGTCGCATTCTCGACGTTGAACTGGATGCCAAGACCACACCGCTCCTTGCGAAATAGATCGACTCCAAAGTAGAAGTTCGCAACGAAGTGGTCAGGCAATCGCACGCTTACTACTTCGCCCTGATCGTTCGGAAGCGTTGCGGGCGTGCCGCTGCCGTACTCAAGTCCCGTGCTCGCCCAGAACCCGCTCTTGTGTTCACGCCATGTGAGCCCCGCGGTCCCGGTGTGAATCTGATCGAAAGCGGCAGGCCCACGCTCGCCGGGACCTACCGCTTCGACCGTAAAGCCGCCTGAGACCGGACCGGTTTGAAACGCGCGTTGAGCCGTGTAATTAAAATATCCCGAGAGTCCCAGCCGCTTGATCTCAGTTAGTTGCGCGGAGAACTCTATGCCGTACGCCTTGCCACGATCAAATGTCGTAGGGGCAAAGATTCGTACGTTGGCCAGCTCAGTCGTCTCGAAAGAATTTTTGTCAGACCGCCAGTAACCGGTCAAGCGAACCACCAGGTGATCCCGCAGCGAGCGAGTGATCCCGGCTTCGAAGTGATTGCTTCGAGATATGCGCGGTGGATTGCCCTCGAATCCCAGGCCTGCCGACAACAACAGATTCTCTATTGGCGGCGGCGCGAAAAAACGATTGTAGGCAAAATGGAGCACTGTGTGACCCGAGTTCAGCGCATACGCAAGATTGATGCGGGGGCTCAGAGCGTGACCGCTGGTGACCAGGCTGTATTGGTCGTAGCGGACGCCGAGATTCGCGGTGAAGTTCTTGAACGGCCGCAACTGGTCCTGAATGTAGAAACTCGCCTGCCCGCCCGTCTTGCGTCCGCGAAAGCCAAACGGGTCGATTTCAATCTCGTTGTCGCGCGGATCGAAGATAAAGTCCTCCCGCAATCTGAGGAGCATCAGGTCTATGCCGGTCTTGATCGCGTGCCGCGACCCAATGAAAAGAGAGTAGTCGCTCTTCGCCCCTAGAGTGATGTCGTTGCGCAAGCCGCCGGCCTGTATTGAAAATGGATCTGACGTCGGGAGCAGTCGCGCGCTCGCAAGCCTTTCGTAGAGCGAGGTCGATACCGCTGATGATGAGCCGAAAAGGTGTTCCCATGAAAACACCGCGGTTTGCTCACGGTTTCGCTGAAAGAAGTCTCTGCCGCGCAGCTCATCTTCGGTCGTGTTGGGCAGTTCGAAGTTCGTGCCGTCGCCCGTGAGAGCGAGTTTGAAGAAATCGTTAGAGCCCGCCCTGTAGTCAAGCTGGGCGAAGCTGCGTGAGCCACGCCCGCGATCGTGAAAACGCTGCCGCTCCGGCGTATTCAGAAACCTGTCGCTCTGGAAAGCTTGAGCGTAGAAGAAATATCCAAAGCGCTCCGAATGTCCGCCGAAGTCAACCGAGGCGTTGTCTCTGAGATAATCCCCCGCGCCTACCGTCAGGCTCCCGTGGTTATTTGCATCGAAGCCCGTCCTGGTGACGATATCGAGAATTCCGCCGAAGCGGTTCCCGAACTCCGCCGGAAAGCCACCGGTGATAATGTTCACCGACTGAACGATGTCCGGCGACAGACCGGGCGTGAACAACTGGTGAGGGTTGTCGAAGAACGAAACGCCGTTGATGAAATTGTTCAGCGACAGCTCGTTGCCTCGCAGGTGCACCAGGTTGTCGTGGCTGCCCACCGCGCTCGCCACAAACGGCGTGATGATGTCGGTCAACTGAATCTTCCGTCCCGTTGGCAGAGTGGCGATCTGAGCAACGTTGATGGTTATCGTGGTTGCGGATTCCGTTTCATTCACAAGCTTCGGCTCGGCGTGGACCGACAATTGTTCCTTTACTGTTGCGAGTGGAGCGAGCTCAATGCGAACTTGTTGTGCAGCTCGCGGCGAAAGCGAAAACGTAAGTTGCTCGGAGTAGAACCTGGCTGCCGACACTGTCAACGTATAGAAACCCGGGCTAAGCACGGACAGCGAAAACCGACCCTGGGCGTCGGTGGTCGTCGTGCGTTCCGCGGACAACGCGTCGCCCTCGAGCTTCACGCTCGCCGCCGAGACCGGCTGCCCTGAGCTCTTGTCGGCGACGATTCCGGTCACTCGTTGCTGAGCAGCCGCGGTCGATCCGGCAGCCAGAGTCCACAACATCAACAGCAACAACGCACCGACGCGGACGATTACGCATCGGGTGCCCCCAAGTCTGCCTTCGTAGATTTGCATGCTTGTTTTCCTTACTCAGTTCTATCCGGTGTTGAATGCCGCGCGTGCAGAAAGAGCGGCTTCCTCACCATGATGTTGAATAACCCCGCAAGCTCATTCGCGGAGGACAACCATGCGATGAATGGAGGCCGCGCAAGCGCGAATCGCCGGCTCCCTTACTTAGGCGAAGAACCGGTCTTAAGATCCGCAAGAGCTTGTAGTACTCAAGCTGATAGTAAGGAGAGATGGAGGAGGACCCCGCGGCGCGGAGTGTTCGAGGTCGTGAAGTTGAATAGCGGGAATGACGTTGCTCGAAGTTTGGACGGTGCGGCAACTCAGGATCGCGTGATGACTCGAGGGCCGCTCGAGGTCGCGAAGATGAAAGGCCGTCGAAGACGCCGACGTCGCGCAGTCTTCCGGGCAAGGAGCCGCTATGTTTGGATCGCTGAGGTCTGGAAGACCAGATCTCGCCTGGCCCTTAACAAGCGCGCGGTGCGGGCTGCAGCAGCACTGGCCCTCTTTGACGCAGCAACTCATCGAGCAAACGTCCGATGAATCAGTTGCGAGAGAAGCCGATGCGGAGACGGGACCAGCCAGAAGCGCAACGACAAGCGCCGCTGCCTTTAGGTATCTGATCCAGTCTTGTTGTTTCATGTACGGCCGATCATACACCAGGGCTTTGACTCAAGCCAGAGCTTTCGATCAACAAGGTTGCCGAGCCCGCTTCAGTGTCGATGTACCGTAGGCGGTCCGCGGACGATTCTCAAGCGGCCGGCGAACGCCGCAAGATGTTCAGTCCGCTGTCCAGTTCTTCCCGACCGAAAGACCGGGTTCGGAGTCGAACCGACCGGGACACTTCGCAGTGTCCCCAACGGGGTTGCGGCCCGCGGGGAGCACCGGCTCCCTTAACCGGCCATTAAGACAGAAGGCAGAAGGCGGTAGGCAGAAGGCACCAGCTTCTTCCAGCATTCTACTTTCTGCGTTCTACTTTCTGCCTTCTGCCTTCTGCCTACCGCCTACTGCCACCTACTCGGTAAAGCTCGCACGCAGAGTCAATGTGAATGTCTGATGTTCGGGATCATTTGTCGTGACGCTGGCTGTCTTGGTTACTTCGCCTTTGTATCCGTCGGTCTTCGCAACCTCGAGCGTGATGTTCCCGGCCTTGCCGGGGGCGATGACCTTGTCGTATTTGCTCGTCGTGCATCCGCAAGAAGGGCTCACGCTCTTGACCTCGAGATCAACCTTTCCTTCGTTCTTGATCTCAAAAGAGTAGGTGAGAGGCGTGCCCGCCTTGACTGCACCGAAAGAGTGTTCGAGGGACGGAATAGACAGCCTGGGCTTTCCACCGTCCTGCGCCGATACCGAAAACACGAACACCAGTAGAAATGAGAGGACTACAAACGCCGATCTTGATTTCATTAAGCTAACCTCCAAAGATTTGAAATTGAGACCCGGTCGGAAAAACAACCGGCGACACCATTGATAAACGCTCGGGACTGAGGTTCGGTTACGGCGCGCGGGACAGAAAACGCAGGTATGGACTGAGCGGGGCTTAGCTCAAAGGCTTGACCGCGATCTGTCCCATAGTATTTCATTGAGTCATCCGGAGCACTCGCATGTTGATATCCGCGAAAATCGTCTCGTTGGTAGTGATCGTTCTTACTATGGCGGCTGGCTCGGTCGAAACCTCTACCGCGCACATGCAAGGCGAACGCTCACTCGCCGGCGAATGGATCGTTACCTCTAGCCCGATCAACGGTCAGAACTTCTCTCCTAAAGGTCTGACACTTGGTTTTCCGGACCGGGACATGGTCTTCGAGCAACAAGGCGACCTCCGAATCGGAGTTGTCTTGCGTGAAGACGCCGGACAAAACGTCAGGCCGCTGGGAGTCTGGCGAGTTACCGGTGACCAGTTCAGCACCACGTTTCAGTTGTGGTGCCCTGACGCCGACGGACCCTGCGGCTCCATAGTTATGCGCGGCCAGTTCGTTCGCGATGACAAGATCAACGGCACGATGACGGCGTTCTTTGATGTGCTCGACGGCAACACGCCGACGGGCTACGACACCTGGACTTTTTCATTCGTTGGCAATCGAGTTGCGCCCTCGGCGACGGGAGGCTCAAATTGATTTCGCGGACCAGTCATTCTCGCAAGCGCGTGGTATCCGCTCTGGCGGCTGTGGCGTTGCTATTCACTATTGCGACCTCGGTTCTTGCGGGGAATGAACTCAAGGGCCGGTGGACGTTCAGGATCACGATTCCCGAGGCTCCAGCCAGCACAACGACTCGCACATTCACCGTCACAGTCGAGGTACTTCCGCGCGGTGAGAGTCTTCATGGCCGCGCGAACCTGACAGACGAGGCTGGAAGAACGGTTGGCGCCGCGTGGCGTCAAGTCGGCAAGAACATTTCGATTGCTTACGAGCTGCCGTGTCCGGGAGACGGCCCGTGCGCCTCGTTGATTCTCCAGGGAAGGGTCAAGGGCGGCGGTGTGCTGATAAAGAAAGGCTCGGTGATCGTGATGTGGGACACGGCAAACAACCGCAACCCCGCGCTGTATGACACGTCTAACGGCACGTTCCGCGGCGACCGCGTTGAATGAATGAAAAGCTCCATTGAGTGGTCTCAGGTTTCAGCATCCGAACTGACGCGCCATCACTTCCTGGATCAACAACACGCGGATCTCGCTGTGATATGCGGAGACCTTTCTGTGGTCTTCGCGGAACTTTGCGTCTTTACGCGAAACCTGAGCATCCCGTTGCTTCGAACGTGAAGACTGGTTTCGCGCAAAGCAACCTAGCTTCTATGGAAAAGCAGATGCCGGGGTGAAACTTGTTGTGTCGCGTCTCGACGAATCCGGGTAATATTCCGGGGCTCGCGGGTCGCGAAGGCCGTTGCGTCATTGGCGACTGTGTGC
>WNFR01013443.1_pt1 | contig 18291 bp, 20 predicted proteins | sample 5400221 | NCBI WGS metagenome assembly WNFR01 (sample SAMN13153357, study PRJNA577476) | soil metagenome | isolation source: 40 cm soil under Madrone tree | place: USA:California | collected 2016-06-14
AGATTCAACCTTATGTGGCTCAAACCCAATTATGTTGCGTCTCGATGAGGAAATGACGCGCGTAGCGAATTCAAATCATCCCGTATTAATAACCGGCGAATCAGGGACTGGCAAAACAACTGTCGCCCAGATCATTCACCATCGTAGCCCGCGCGCGACGGCTTGCTTGGTCGATGTTAAGTGCGCCGCCCTACCCGACAGCCTAATTGAAAGCGAGCTGTTTGGTTTTGAAAAAGGCGCTTTTACGGGAGCGGCCGGTCGGAAGAAAGGCCTTTTCGAAGTCGCTGAGAACGGCACCCTCTTTCTCGACGAAATCGGCGAACTCAAACCTGAACTCCAGGCCAAACTTCTCAAGGCAATCGATCAGCAGAAGATACGACGACTTGGAGGAACCAAAGATATTAATTGCAACGTCCGCCTTCTCGCCGCTTCGTCACGCAACCTCCAACGAATGATAAGCCTAGGCACCTTTCGGGAAGACCTTTATTACCGCGTTGCTGTGCTGGAGCTTGACATTCCACCGTTACGCGAACGACAGGGCGACATCCGGGGACTCGTCTGCCGGCAGTTCGTCGCCGAGAAAACGAAAGAAGGATTGCCACCGTTGCAAATAGAAGAAAGCGCACTCAACGAACTTTCTTCCTACAGTTGGCCAGGGAATATTCGCCAGTTGCAAAACGTCGTCGCCCGGCTCGCTTGTAATGCTAAGGCTCAGATGATCAGCGCCGCCCATGTTCGCGCCGAGTTAACTCGTTTTAAAGACCTCGGGGCTGACACTATCATTCTTCCGGATTCCTGCAGCACTCTTCTTCCCGGCGAGTGCCTCGAGGATTATTCCTGTCGCGCCCGCGGCACCGTAATCGAAGCAGTTAAGAATCGCATGAAAGGGAACATGACCAAGGCTGCGCAGCGCTTAAGAGTTGATCGTTCCGCACTCTACCGGATGATCCAAAAAGCAAACACTGGTGAAAGCTCAAGAATATTACCTTCAGCGTGAGCGTTGACACTTTATTAAAGAGCAGGCGCTCAGCTGCCAATCCATCATGCTATTCAGAAATCTTAATGCCCGTCACTTTCTCTCGGAATGTGACAAGCGCTTTACTCACACCATATTGTTTCGCTACGGCATCTTTAGTAGTTCGTTTCACTCGGGCATATTCCAAAATAGGCCGTGGCAAAAGGGCAGCGGAACCAACCCAATAAGCTTCGGTCTCATAAGACTTCTTGAAGGTTCTGATGGCAGGCCCGCCGTCGATCAGAATCAGTTGCGTGGGGGTGTGACCAAGATGTATGTGACTAAGCTCCTCCATCAGCGTGGCGCGCTTCCTTGTATCCGGATGATTTGGATTCAAAACAATTCTTACGTCGCCATTCGGCAGTTTGAGACTACCCGCGGACCACGCGTCCGAATCTGCTCTCAGGAGCTGCGTTTCGCATGCAGGATCCAGCCCTGGAATGTCAGATGGCGACATCACCACTGCTCTCATGTTCTTCGCAAGCTGGAAAGGATCTAGCCTGGCTAAAGGAGCCAAGGCCAGTCGTCGTCGCAACGATTGGGCCTGCCTTTCGACCCAGGCGAGGAAATGTTTCGAAGCCACAGGGGAGTCCTCATCTCTCTTTTGATTCCTGAGTTTGTAAGCAATGCTGGTACAGAGTTTTGAACATTTCCGCAAGCGCCTTGGCGGTCTCTGGCGAGAGCTCGCGATCTGCTCGCAGGTGAACTTCAACAACCTCAGGCGTCGTTAGTTCGGGTTCGGATCCGCTCGCTTTCTCTTTCTCTGATAACAAGGACGCGAGCGACAATCCCAACCATTCCCCGACCTTGGTAAGGGTTGCCGAATCAGGAAGTGAAGTTGCAGCGCCTCTTTCAAGTCTCGAAAGTGTCGAAGCGCTGACACCAGACGCCTCAGCAGCATCTCGCAGCCCGATTCCTTCTTCACGTCTTTTTGCCTTAATGAGCGCACTTATGCGAGCCAATGCGGCCCTTGAACTCATAAGCAGATTCTCCTTTAGCGGGACTCGATGCCTACCGTCTTGCAAATAATACAGTACAAAACTTGAAACGTCGATCATCTTCGTGCTATAAATGGCACAGTGCTACAGTTAACATGAGGGGTATTACCGCTTTTAGAAAGCGATAGACTTGCGCGGCGCGCACTTGACCAAGGAGAACCAAGATGCCGAGACACGGATATCAACATGTCGTTCCGCATGACGACAGCTGGGCCGTAGTAGGAGAAGGAAATTCCCGAGCTACCTCAATACATGACACGCAACGCGAAGCGATTGATGCGGGTCGTGAAATTGCTCGTAACCAGGGTGGAGAGCTCTTGATTCACGGGCGAAACGGTCAGATTAGAGAGCGGGATAGTACAGGTAACAACGACCCGTATCCGCCGCCAGGCTAGTGCCTTTTGCCACGGAAGATTGGCGTATCTGCTTTGCCATCTACTCAACTGCGCCTTGAGCCGCAAGAATCCGTGTGTGATTGACTAACAAGAAGGGAATTCAGACATGTCCCAATATCGAATTGTATGCACAACGCAGGAACCGGCGTACTTGCCTAACGATAAAGCGCACATTGTTGCAGTGGGGACAGGACTACCATCCGGATACGATCGTTATTGGCGGCTGACCGAAGTGCTCACTGCTATGGACCAAGGCGATAGCTTCTATACTTATGGCGAGCGATCGCAGAAGGTCGCTCTGGTCGAGAAGTATGTTTGCCCGTGGTGTTCAAAAACTCATATTCGGTCAATACCTGATGCCATACCGGACAATAACCTCGACAATTTGCCTCGCTGCACGCGATAGAACTAACCAGATGGAAGCGACTCTCTTGGTTGAAGCAAATGCGTAGTCATCAACGCGGAACGTTTTAGAGGTCTTGGAGATATGATTATAATTCGAATATCGAACATCAGTCGCGAATTTGAAAAAGCTCGAGACATTGATGAGAACTGGATAATGGAACAACTTAATCGACGACGTCTTGCTGGCAATGAGATATGCGTCCGAGTCTCAATTAAAGAGGACCCACTGAATTTGTCCCTAAGTAGCCCTGGTTGTAACGGAGGCGGTGGTGGAGGCCGACCTCCAAACGAGCAAGAAGATACGGTGTTTGATCTTTGGGACAAGGTTGGAATGAATAAAGCGGATTTCAGTGGTGGCGCCCTCATCGCCTTCTTCAAACAAATACACCGGATCATTAAGTGAAGCTGTGCCAATGGCCGTCGTATTCTTTTCATATTCGCACCGGGATGAAGCGCTTCGAGATGAGCTCGAAACGCACCTCGCTGCGCTAAAGCGACAAGGTGTAATTGAGACTTGGCACGATCGAAGAATAGAAGCCGGCCAACAGATCGATCACGTAGTAAGCCATAATCTAGAACAAGCAGATATTATTCTTCTCCTCGTTAGTCCATACTTCATCGCTTCGGATTACTGCTACGATGTTGAGATGAAACGAGCGCTGGAGAGGCATGCAGCTGGCGAGGCAATAATAATTCCTGTGATTCTACATCCCTGTGACTGGCGTCAGCTGCCATTTGGGAAGCTTCTGGCTACGCCGACGGACGGAAAACCAATCTCCAAGTTTCCAAATCAGCATGACGCATTTCTACAAGTAACGATCGCGATACGCCAGGCGGCCGAAGGAGCTAGCGAATCGAAAGCAGCAAGAACCCCAGTTGAGCCAATTGTGGATTCAATCATCGTTCCTGGGCCTGTCCCACAAACGCGCTCAAGCAACCTTAGGATCAAAAAGACATTTACCGATCACGACAAGAGCCGGTTCCTGACGGAAGCCTTTGAGTACATGGCAAACTATTTCGAGGGATCACTTAGGGAACTAGCGGAAAGAAACCCTCAAATTGAGACTGAATACCGCCGAATAGACGCCAATCAAATCAGCGCGGCGATTTATCGCCACGGGTCCGAGATTAACGCCTGCCGAATATCCTTTGGCGATCAGCGGAATGTATTTGGCGGTATTGCGTATTCTGCTGGCCGTCAGTCAGGCAGCGGATTTAACGAATCGCTCTCCGTAGGCGACGACGGATACACAATGTACCTTCAAGCTTTAGGAATGTTCTCAGTTGGACGACACCGTGACCAGAAGCTAAGCCAGGAAGGCGCTGCGGAATGCTATTGGGAAATGCTAATGGAGCCATTGCAACGCTGACTGGCGCCAGCACCCACCACACGCAACCATTTCACCTGGTCGATTACCCAAGACTCCGGTCGGCGCAAAATCCGGCTGTCATGAGTTTTAGCTAACCGCTGTCAGGCCTTTTACGTAACCGGACTATACACCAAAGAACTACCCTTAGATCCGCAATTTCCGTGCAGGTGGCCCGATTTATTGTGATCCAGCGGGGTCTTGTGCAAAGCTCTTTTGACATAATATGTATTATCAGACGCAGCGAGAGTGCGGTGAGCGGGCATGGCAAAGTGGTCTTGGCCATCCTTACTTCCCCGGGCGTTGCGGCGTTGAGGCGCGCCGGACCCAGCTGGGGCCGTGGGCCTGCTCCTCTGGAATCGACGACGGTTCGCCCCAGGTTGACGAAGCATGCCAGCGTCTCCTAGAGTTCACTGCTTTGTTATTACGCTGTTGGTTAAGAGGGTTTGAGAGTAGATGGCTGTAAAGATTGAGAACCAATACACGGGAAAGTTGCCGAGGAATACGCTGGCGAATATCGAGAGCGCGCTCGCGAGCGTACCGCGCGAGCATCTGCGTGGAATCGAGCGGCTGCGGTTGGTGAGCGTGATTACGGAGCCGCGGGCGCGCATGGCCGCGAAAGGCACAGACCTTCCGGGCCTGTATCATCCACGTCAGGGGAATCAGGGTCCCTGGTTCGAAGTCGCGCTTACTCCCCTGACCTCCGCGAACAAGCCGTTTCACAAACGCATAATTCCGCGTCTGTCATTCAAGGGTAATCTGTCGGCTGTGATCTTTTCGTTGGTTGCACAGCACTATCATCTGACGCTGCGTCATTCGGTTAAGCGCGGATCCGTCGAACCCGCGGTGCGCGCGTATGTCGAGAAACAGTTGAAGGCCTGGAACGAAGATCAGCACAAGATCCGGGCGAAGCTTTTCAAACCCCTTCAGCCGACGCTGGAGCGCTGGAGTAAATCTCTGGCAAAGCGAGCGGCGCAGGAGAAGAAGAAGAAAGGTTGACGTCGCACGGACAGATGGATCGCAGACATTCTGTCCGCCAGCGGGCGCAGCCCGCTCATATCTTACCAGGGGAAATTATTTCGAGGTTGTTCGCGCCGCGCGCTCAGGTGGACAGACTGTCCGCGATCCATTGGTAATCGCTTTCCCCACTTGGAAAGAATCACAGACTGAAGTCTGTGCCGCTAATTGATCAGGTTGCTTCGTCGATGTTCTGAGCAGCGGCGTTGAGCGCGTCGAAAAGTTCTTCAGCGGAGATATTGGACTTCTTGAACTTCACCTCAACTCTGAATTCCCTTCCCGGCGCTTCGTAACGGTAAACGTAAGGCTCTGATGCTCCCGTGGGATCGACAAAAGCGCGTCGGGCCTTTCGTGCCCCGTCGCGGGTCAGGCCCTCGGATCCGATCTGCTCGGCCATCGTGCGCATCGATTCGTCATCGGGCTGGCGAACGATCTGCAGCAAGAGAGACTTCGAAGTAATGTCCGATGAGCGACAGATATCGCGGATCTCTTTGGGGATTGAGGCGATCGATAAAGCCTCGGTGACCGTGCTGCGGCTCTTCCCAACTTTGCGGGCCACATCTTCATGGGTGTAGCCAAAGCGTTCGCACAAAGCGCGCAAACCGTCGGCCTCTTCCCAGGGCGTCAGATCCTTCCGCTGCATGTTTTCGATCAGCGCGATCTCGGCGACAGCGCTCTCATCGACGTCCATCTCAATGCAGGGAACTTCTGTCAGGCCAGCCGCGCTGGCCGCACGCCAGCGGCGTTCTCCCGCGATGATCATCCATCGGCCCATCATCGGCTTAACCAATAACGGCTCGAGCACGCCTTTTTCGCTGATCGAGGCGGTGAGTTCCGTGAGATCGCCGATCTCAGTCCGCGGCTGATCAGGATTAGGATCCAATTTGTCGATCGGAATCAGCCGCCCGACGTGGGTAGTACTCGACTGCGTCAACTCTTCGACGTAGTGCGCGTCGTGGCGCATGCTAAGACCGGTGGGCAATCCTCTTCTAGACACGGCTCATTACCTCTTTGCAAAGTTTTTCATACTCGATTGCGCCCGAAGACTGCGGCGCGAAAGTAAAAATAGACTCTTTGTAGGCCGGCGACTCTTCCAGTCGAACGCTCTTTGTGATTACAGTGTCGAAGAGCTTCGGCCCAAAGACGCGGCGAATTTGTTCGTAAACTTCCTTGCCCAGCGTCGTGCGCTTGTCGTGGAGGGTGACCAGAACTCCCACCATTTCCAGCTTGGGATTCGGGCGGGCTTTGACTTTCTCGATCGTCTCCAATACATCGTCCGTTCCTTCCAGAGCGAATGATGTCCAGGCCTTCGACCGGCGTCTTGTAAACCGGCAGTTCATCAGTTCCCTGCCCGTCCATCATCAAATCGTAAGTTGAGCGGTCGATCGTCAACGGATCAAGAAACGAGATCGAGCTATTGGCCTGAGGATCGAGGTCCAGGAGCAGCGTCTTGGTCCCCCGCTTGGCAAAAGCGGCCGCGAGGTTAATCGCTGTGGTGGTCTTTCCTACGCCACCCTTCTGATTGGTGATTGCTATTATCACGATACGGATTCTGATCTCCGAGAAGCTTTAGCTTGTCGGAGACCCTGTTTGCACTCAATTCGAGTCAAAAGCAAGTAAACGACGAAACTGAAGTTTGTCGGCCAAATTCTCACTCACATTGGCAAATCACTGGCGTCGCCAATGACGTCGGGCCATTCTTCTTCTCCCCCGTCGCCTTCGGATTCGCTTTCTTCGTCGGTAGCAATTGAGTTGCGGGATGCCTGAATCACATCCAGGTCGACGTATATAGGACAATCAGCCCGCAGCGCCAGGGCAATTGCGTCAGACGGACGCGAATCAAGCCTCATAGGCTCGCCGTTCTCTCCAGTCAACTCAATGACCGCATAGAAAGTGTTATCGCGTAAGGACGTAACCACGACGCGATCGACTCTTAATCCCAATTCGACGATCAGATTTCGTAGCAGGTCGTGCGTCATCGGCCGAGGCGGCGCAATTTTTTCGATCTCCAGGGCAATTGCATTCGCCTCGTATGCTCCCACCCAGATGGGGAGCATCGTTTCGCTGTTGATGTCCTTAAGGATAATTATCGGCGTGCCACTATTGGGATCCATCATCAGCGCCCGAATCTTGACCTCGATTTCCATTTTCTCTACCCCGCTATTGTACACAATCCTGACTGACTCAGAGCGCCGATGTTATCTGACCATACAGACTATTTGGCTTCGCCTTGGTTATCCCGACGGTCACTACTCCTCCGAGGAGGCCTGATTCACCAGAAAAATTTACTACCTTATGGCAGGTGGAGTGTCCACTCATATCCTGATCCGACTTTGAGCTCGGGCGCTCGACCAGGACCCTGATATCACGACCAACGTAGCTCTCGTAAATGCTTTGCTGGAGCCGGTGCTGGGTGTCTTCCAACTCGAGAAACCGGGCCGACTTCTCACTTCTGCTGACGTCGTCATGGAGCCTCGCTGCCGGGGTGCCCGGGCGCTCAGAGTACTTGAAGATATAGAGCGCGTGATATCCGACCTGCTCGACCAGTCTCAGGGTGGCGCGGAAATCCGCGTCGGTCTCTCCCGGGAAGCCAACGATAATATCACTGGTTACAGCCATCCGGCGCCGGGCATTCTTGATCGAAGTGATCCTGTGCAGGTAGTCAATGGCCGTGTGCCCGCGGCGCATGGCGCGGAGTACACGATCGCTGCCCGACTGCACGGGCAAATGAATCCATTCGCAGAGGTTTTCGTGCTCGTCGATGGCCGTCACTATGTCCGGGTGAAAGTCGCGCGGAAAAGAGGTCGCGAACTTAATTCTTTCCATTCCCGTAGCGGCCACTGCCCTCAAGAGGCGGCTGAAGGGGGTAGCACCTTTGTACGCTTCAAGGCCGGCCAGGGTTTTCGGCCTATAGCTATTTACATTTTGTCCGATCAGATGAATCTCGCGATAACCGTGATTCCGAAGCTCCTCAATCTCCGCGATGATTTCGGATCCATAACTCGGCGTTCGCCATCGAGGGCGCGGTTTACCAATTCCGGCAGCCGGTCCGTGGCTCGCGTGCCGACGATCAGATTAACCGACGGGCTGTTATCGAAGAGGGCCTTCCCTTCCAACTGCGCCACGCAACCCATGACTCCGACAACAGGTTCCTTGCCGAGACGTTGCCGGCGAACCTCGCCGATACGCGTGAAGACTTTGTGGGCGGCGCGTTCACGCACTGAACAAGTATTAAAGATAACTACGTCCGCGGCTTCCGGAGATTGGCACAATTCAAATCCGGCCGCTCGCAAACGCACATCTGCGCGTTCGCTATCAGCGACATTCATCTGACAACCGAATGTTTCCAGGTAAACCGTCGAGCCCATTACTATTTTTCTTGCAACCGCGCAAAGTCTAACAGATTTCGTCGCGGCGTTCCTATTACAGCAAACGCTGTTCTTGCAAAATTCTCGTGCTTGACGCGTCGCACGGCTACGAGTAGTATCTGCCCTCTTGTTCTATTAGTCCTGACTCCCGTTGAGGATGAAGACAACCGGAGAACACAAAATGTCTTTCAATAAAATCACTTTGGTCGGCAATCTTGGGCGTGATCCAGAGTTACGCTACACACCGCAAGGCACTCCCGTTTGCAGCTTCAGTTTGGCGACGAACGAACGAAGGAAAGATCGCAACACAGGCGAAAACAACGACATCACTACATGGTTTCGCGTCACGCTTTGGGGACGCCAGGCTGAAACCGCATCTCAATATCTAACCCGCGGCAGACCCGTTTACATCGAAGGCCGGCTCCGCGTGGAAGAGTGGACCGACCGCGACGGCAAGCCACGCCATACGCTCGAGGTGCACGCGACTGACATGCAGTTCATTGGCGGCGGGAAAGGCGAAGATGCGGGGGCGGCTCCAGCGCGGGGGGCAGCGGACGCGAGCCAGGGCGAGTCCGCACCTGAACCTGCCGACCTCAGTGACGACGATATTCCTTTCTAGGCTCCCGGGCAGGAACGCTTCCAGCCCACAAGCTTCAAGGAGTTCCGACCGGCTCGCTGGTTGCCCACTTACCTAATTGCCGGAGTTTGCTATAGCGTTGCGCCAGCCGATCCGCAACGTTACTCGTGGCCGACTGTGCCAGCCTCTCGCAAAGAATCGAATCAAGAAAACGGGCTGCTTCATCGTGAGAGTTCTGCGCTCCACCTGAGGGCTCAGCAACTACCTGATCGACAATTCCCTCGCGTTGCAGATCCGGGGCGGTGAGCCGCAGTTCTTCCGCTGCGCGGGCGGCCTGGCTCGAATCTTTCCACAGGATTGCCGCGCAACCTTCGGGGGAGATTACTGAGTAGATCGCGTTTTCAAGCATCAGCACCTGGTCGCCCACGCCAATCGCAAGGGCGCCACCCGATCCGCCTTCGCCGATTACGGTTACTATCACCGGCACAACTAACTTAGCCATCTCACGCAGGTTGTAAGCAATTGCCTCGGCCTGTCCACGCTCCTCCGCATCGATGCCCGGATAGGCGCCGGGAGTATCGATGAAACAGAAAATTGGCCGTTCGAACTTCTCTGCCAATTTCATCGCGCGAATCGCCTTGCGGTAGCCCTCGGGCTTGGGCATTCCGAAATTGCGATACTGCCGTTGCTTTGTATCGCGTCCCTTCTGATGTCCCACAACCAACACCGGCATGCCATGAAAACGAGCAAAGCCACACACAATCGCGGGGTCATCGGCGTAACGACGGTCACCGTGAATCTCCGTGAAGTCTTCGAACAATCGCTCGATGAAATCGAGAGTGTAGGGCCGCTCGGGATGACGCGCGAGCTGGACCCGCTCGAAGGCGGTGGTTGAATGCTCTAAATTCAGTTTTGGTTTTTCTGCCATTAAGAATCTATGCTGCGCCTTGCGCCGCGGCGGCTTGCCGTGAAGCAAAACCTTCCCACCTGACTTCGCAACCCAGTTTACGTAACGCTGATTCGATCTCTGCGCTACCCTGAACTTTCAAAGAGGGATGCGCGCGAACCCGTACCAGCATACCCTCAGAAACTACCTCGACAAAAACGTCACAGTCACCTTTCGACTGCTCGAGCAGGCTCCTGACTGCCTCGCAGAGTTGAGCAGCATCCGTCGCGGCCGGGAAGCCGATGATCATCTCCCTCGCCTTCTGTTGGACTGCCTGCGTCAGCTCGGTGAGCTTCTCAGCGATCACCGTGATCACCCCGTCATCGCTAATCTCGGCCCTGCCGCTTACCAGGACTGTCGCTTCATCTGTCACGATCGCGCTCTGCCTTCGGAATGGCTCTGGCCAGAGCACGCACTTCACCGAACCAGCCTGATCCTCCAAACGGAATATGGCAAAGCGATCGCCTTTCTTTGTTATGCGAAGCTGAAGGTCGGTAATGAGGCCGGCGATCGTCGCCCGCGAACCACTCTCCTGTTGACTTAGCTCAGCCGAGGTTACGGCGCCAAGTTTTGCAACCAGTTCGAAGTGAGCTTCGAGAGGGTGCCCGGTAACATAAAACCCAACGGCCTTCTTCTCTGCCGCCAACATTTCTGAAGCTGTCCACGCTGCGGCGGCAGGCAAATCGCTGGCAGCGTCTGGGGCCGGCACCGCATCCCCTCCAAACAGATCGTCTTGGCCGATCGCTTTTGAGCGTTTCGCTCTGGCTGAGCGCGCCAGAGCGATATCGATAGCCGCAAAAAGCCGAGCTCGCCACTGATTGCTCGTGCCCTCGGAAGGCTTCAGAGAGTCGAACGCTCCACTGTAGACGAGACCTTCCAAAACCCGCTTGTTAATCGACCCTTCTTCAACTCGCTCCGTAAAATCGAAAAGCGACTTAAAGGGGCCAGCGTGACGCGCCCGCATGATTGCAGTGACGCTATTGAACCCAATTCCCTTGATGGCCGCCAGACCGTAACGGATCGCGCCCTTAAGCGCAGTGAAACCTATGTCGCTTTCGTTAACGTCGGGCGGCAGAAGAACGATTCCCTGGCCGCGCATTTCTTTCGTATAGCGAAAGACCTTCGCAGTGTCATCGATTTCATTTGAAAGGACTGCGGCATAGAAGTGTTCGCCGTAATGGGCTTTGAGATAGCCGGTCTGAAATGCGAGATACGCATAGGCGACGCTGTGTGCCTTGGGGAAGCCATAATCCGCGAACTGAGCCATAAGGGAGAAAATCTGCTGAGCCTTGTCGCGCTTGATACCGCGGGCTACTGCGCCGAGAATGAACTTTTGTTCCTGCTGAGCCATCTCTTCCCGATTCTTCTTACCCATCGCTTTTCGTAGGCTATCCGCCTCGGCCATGGTGTACCCGGCCAGCTTCTGCGCCAGTTGCATTGCCTGCTCCTGATAGACAATGACGCCCTGGGTGCTGTCCAGAATCTCTTTCATCTCCGGGACGATGTACCGAACGCTCTTCTTCCCGTGGTGCCTCAGAATGAAGTCCTCAACCATTCCCCCATCGATTGGCCCGGGCCGATAGAGCGCATTAAGCGCTGAGAGATCTTCGATGCTCTTGGGTTTGAGCTTGCGACAGATGTCCTGCATTCCCGACGATTCAAACTGAAATATCGCATCCGTTCGACCTTCAGCAAACAGTTGCATAGTCTTCTCATCATTAAGCAGAACCTTTGACCACTCGACATCCTCGCTAAGCGACCGCTTTATGCTCTTTAAGCAGTCGCTTATAATCGTAAGCGTATTAAGCGCGAGAAAGTCCATCTTTAGTACGCCTACCTTCTCAAGGTCTGACATTTCGTACTGAGTAGTAACCTCGTCTTTGGCTGAAACAGCAATTGGGATTAGCTCTTCCAAAGGCTCAGGTGTGATTACCACGCCCGCAGCATGCACTGAAACGTGACGGGCACACCCCTCAAGTCGTCTAGCGAGGTCGATTAAGTCCCGCACCTGGTCGTTCGTCTCCATCGCGTTGCGAAGCTCGGGTACTTGTTGAATAGCCTGTTCAATACTGACATTGCGGCCACGAACTGGCGGGGGGATCATCTTCGAGATTCGCTCCACGTCCGAATATGGCATGTCGAGCGCGCGGCCAACGTCCTTAATTGCGGCGCGCGATGCCAACGTACCAAAGGTCACGATTTGGCATACCGAATCGCGTCCGTATAGATCGGCTACGTGGTTGATTACTTCACTGCGGCCTCGGACACAAAAGTCGATATCAATATCAGGCATGGAGACGCGCTCAGGGTTTAGGAATCGTTCAAAGAAGAGGTTGTAACGCAACGGATCGATATCGGTAATACCGAGGCAGTAAGCCACCAGCGATCCTGCTGAAGAGCCGCGGCCTGGTCCGACTGGAATGCCATGTTCCTTGGCATAGCGAACAAAATCCCAGACGATGAGGAAATAACCGGCGTATCCCATGCGCTTGATGACTTCAATCTCGTGCCATAGCCGTTTCTCGTACACTTCGAAGGTGTGGGTCAGTTCCCCTCTCGACAATTCTCCATCCCAGACCTGAGCTTTTCGGGTCTGATAACCATCACGAACGGTCTTTTCAAAATATTCGTTGGCAGATAAACCAGCGTGCGATGCGGGAATCGGGTAATTGGGGAGGTAGTTGACGCCGTGCGGCAAGCTCAAGTCGCATCTTTCAGCGATCTCAACTGTTCGTTCCAGGGCCTCTGGCAATTCATTGCCAAAAATCTGCCACATCTCGTCGGGAGAACGGACATAGAAGTTTGGCGTGCCATATCTCAAACGATTCTGATCGTTTACCGTCTTGGCGGATCCGATGCAGAGCAGAACATCGTGAGCACGAGCGTCGTCCGGCATCAGGTAATGAGCGTCATTGGTGGCAACAAGTGGAATCCCGGTGCGTTTTGATAACTCGACGAGCGGCTTACGGATACGGGCTTGGGGTTCCAGCCCGTGCTCCTGAATCTCAAGAAAGTAATTCCCGGTGCCCATTATTTCCTGAAATTCAAGGGCTGCGGCAGCGGCGTCATCGGGACAGTCACGAGCCAGCATCGCCGACGGGACTCCGGACATGCAGGCGGAAAGCGCGATCAGGCCCTTGCTGTGCTGGGCGAGCAGTTCTTTATCGATCCGCGGTTTGTAGTAAAAGCCTTCTGTGAAAGCTTTCGAGGTAAGCCGCGACAGATTGCGATATCCCTCGAAATCCTTTGCCAGGAGAATCAAGTGATGATTGGTTTTCTCTCCCGGCGCGGGGCGCCCTCCGCGATCCTTGCGGCTTCCCTTCGCCAGATAAGTCTCGCACCCGATGATTGGCTTGATCCCGCTCGCCTTCATCGTGTTGTAGAAAGAAATGGCGCCGTACATGTTGCCATGGTCAGTCATGGCGCATGCTTGCATTCCCAATTCTTCGGTGCGCTTGGCGAGCGGTTTAATTTGAATTGCCCCGTCTAAGAGGCTGTAGTCGGTGTGTAAATGGAGATGGACGAAGCGCTTGTCCTGCATATTGGATTATCTTTGAAGAGTAAAGCAGCGAATGAAATCTTAACCGTTCGGCGCAACACTATATCACTGGCGTCGATGGATCAACCAAACAACATCTTGAATTAGTTTTTAATCTCAGCTCGTAAAATCCACTTTCGCAGAAGTGCCGGCCGTCTGTTTTAGCGGAGTACTACCAGATAAAGAGATCCCTCGCCTATTCCCACTCAATCGTGCTCGGCGGTTTCGAGCTAATGTCGTAAACCACACGATTGACGCCTTTGACTTCCGATACGATCCGAGTCGAGATGCGAGCCAGCACGTCATGCGGGAGACGCGCCCAGTCCGCCGTCATTCCGTCCACGCTGGTAACGGCGCGGATGGCAATTACGCGTTCGTACGTTCGCTCATCGCCCATTACGCCGACTGTCGAAATCGGCAACAGGACAGCAAAAGCCTGCCAAACAAAGTCATACAACCCCGCACGCCGCAGTTCCGCGTCAAAGATCCGATCCGCCGCGCGCAAAATGTGCAGCCGCTCTTCTGTTACATCACCCAAAATGCGCACGGCCAGTCCGGGCCCCGGAAATGGATGACGGGAGAGGATCACTTCGGGCACACCGAGTTCCCGGCCGATGAGCCTGACTTCATCCTTGAATAATTCACGCAGGGGCTCGATCAACTGCAGATTCATCTTCTCGGGCAACCCGCCCACATTGTGATGGCTTTTGATCGTGGCCGAGGGTCCGCGGACCGACACAGACTCAATTACGTCCGGATACAAAGTCCCCTGTACCAAAAAGCCGACGCCACCAATGCGTGTAGCTTCTTCTTCGAAGACCTCGATGAAAAGCGCTCCAATTCGCTTCCGCTTGGTTTCCGGATCGACCACGTCTTTCAAGGCATCGAGAAAGCGTTGGCTCGCGTCGATCCCCTGGATATTTAGCTTTAGCTTCTGCTTCAGCAAAGCGAGTGTCGACTCGAATTCCCCCTCGCGCAACAATCCATTATTTATGAACAGGCAGACTTGTCGGTCTCCGACTGCTCGATGCACCAAAGCAGCCGCGACCGAAGAATCGACGCCGCCGGAAAGCCCGCAAACCGCCCGGCCATTCTCGCCGAGCCGTTCTTTGATACGGTCAGTCTGCTCCGCAATCGCGGCCGTGGGTGTCCAATCACCTTTGCAGCCGCAAATTTCAAATAGGAAGTTGCGCAGGATCTGTGCGCCCAGCGGTGTATGCGCAACCTCTGGATGGAACTGCAACCCGTAAATCCCACGATCCGGATTCTCAAACGCATTGACCGCATCGGCCGTTTCGGCTGTCATGCGAAAGCCATCGGGCAACATGGTGACGTGATCGCCGTGGCTCATCCAAACATCCATTTCAGCGGGTAACCCTGAAAACAAGCGGCTCGTCGAGTCTACAACCTGAAGACGAGCATAGCCGTACTCCCTGTTTGTAGACGGCCGGACTTCCCCGCCGAGTTCGTGCGCGATTAGTTGCAGGCCATAGCAAATACCCAACACCGGGCAGTGGACGCTTTCGATCAATCCACGCTTGGGCCGCGGCGCATGATCGTCATAGACGGAAGCGGGACCACCCGACAAGATTAGGCCCCTTGGTTGGCGGGATTGAATCTCTTCGGTGGGGACACTGTAAGGAAGAATCTCGCAATAGACCCCCGCTTCGCGCACTCGCCGCGCTATGAGTTGGGTGTACTGGCCCCCAAAGTCGAGTATGATTACATTTTCGTGACTTGCGCTCTGCAAAAAATGAAGACCTCCATGCCGGGATATGCGTCAAAGCTGCCGAAACCGTTTGTACTTTGAATTATAGGTTGGCAGTAAATGAGCGAGCAAAGCAAGTTGCGAGAAATGAAAGTGCGCTTGATTTAGATGAACCGAGACTCCGTAACCTCACAAATGAAGCCCCGGAAAGATATTTCTCAGACTATTTGCTCGTGTTTGCTGGCGCTGCTTGTTTGCTCAAGTCCATCCGCCGTTAGTTATCCTGGCCAAAATCAAATCGCTCTTTCACAGCCACTCGTCGTAAAGTGGCGCTATCAATCAGATCAAACTTCCAACCTGACTCCAGCGGCGGATAAGACAACCGTCTTCCTCCCCTTGGCTGCCGGCACTCTGATAGCGCTCAATTCGTCTGACGGCAAACTGATATGGAGAGCTGAAACTGGCGGTGAGTTCTCCGCCGCGCCCACCACCGATGATCGCAGCGTCTATGCGGCCACGAGGTACCCCGCACCTGAGCAACGCCTTGTTCACGGGACGCTGCGCGCCCTCAGCAAGACAACCGGAGTTACCCTGTGGATGAGGACTCTGTCTGGCCCACTCGGCGGCAGTCTGGCCGCCGGTGACAATGCTCTATTTGCCGGCAGCGCTGACGGAAGGGTTTACGCGTTCGACAAGCATACCGGCCTGACGCTTTGGATCAATCAGTACTCCGAGGGATTTTCGAGTGAGCCTTTACTCTCAGGCAAGGTGGTATATTTCGGTAGCGACAGCGGGAATCTAGTCGCGTTGGACCAGTCTACGGGCCGCCTGGTCTGGCAGTACCGTACGCACGGTGCCATCCAGGGGCCAATCTATTTGCTCTCGCTCCACAAAGGTGCGCTGATATGGCGTCGTCAACTGCCAGGGCGGATACCTGCGCGTCCCATTACCGCGCCTGATGGGGCCCTTTTCACGCCGCTCTCGACGGACAGCGCCATCGTTCTCAGTCTCCACGATGGAAAACCCGCGAACACCTTATCGCTTGGTGAAGAAAACAGCAGCAGCGCCGCGCCTATCGCGGTCGACAACCTGATTGTCATAGCCACGTCACACGGACTACTGGCGTTCGCCGCTCCGCAGCAAGGACCTGAGTAACAAATTGAGCTGACGAGAGTTGAAAGGCAGTTAGTTTTCAGACTTCGCGCATCTCTGCTGATTGCTTTTCAGGCGAGCGTCGGGTCAGCGAGGTGAATCCACGCGAAAGCAGGCCATGCACTACATACGCAATGACCAGAAGCAGCAGGACCCATTGGGAATAAAGATAGATCAAACCCACTAGCGCAATCATCGCGATTACCAGCCGGGCATTTCGCCTGCCCGTCCCCACAGACTTAAAACTGGTAAAGCGTAAAGTGCTGACCATTAACAGACCCAGGAATCCCATCAGAACCATCATTAGAATTGCCAGGACTTCTGAGCGATGGGGCGCGTACTTAATCGGGGTCGGCGCAAAGTGAATGATCGCGGCTACCAGACATCCCGCCACCGGGATCGGTAACCCAACGAAGCTCTTCTTGTCCACCTTTGGCGTTCCCTCAGCGAGTGGACGCGGGCGTGAGGCCTGAACGTTAAACCTGGCCAGGCGAAAGCCCCCGCAGATTACAAACATGAAAGAGATGAACCAGGCGAGCTGACTGCCGTTGCTCCAGTCCTGCAAGGCCGTGCCATATCCCCACGCATAGGCAAGAATCGCCGGCGCCAGACCGAAAGAAACAATGTCGGCTAGCGAATCGAGCTGGATCCCGATTTCGGTCGTGCTTTTAGTCATGCGCGCGATGCGGCCATCCAAACAGTCACAGACAAAAGCCCAGCCGATGGCTATAGCCGCATAGTCAAATCGCTGCGTCGCTGCGGTTACCTGACCAATTCCCAACTGGTGAAACCCACTCATCGTCGCCATTAGCGAATAGAAGCCCGCGAGGATGTTCATCGCCGTAAACAACGACGGCACCAGGTACACGCCTTTCTTCAGGCCCTTGTGGCCTGCAGGTGCCGGCGAGGGGCCAAAGCGCGTACTCGATTGAAAGCGCGGAACGCTCATCCTTTAGTTCGTCCTATTATGGTAACACCACCGCGCACTCGCATACCTTCACGAACACTCACTTCCACGTGCGGCGGGAGCAAAACATCCGTTCGCGACCCGAATTTTATCATGCCGAAGCGCTCGCCGCATTTTACTCCTTCGCCCTTCTGCTTCCAACAAACAATCCGGCGGGCCAGGATGCCGGCAATCTGAGTGCACCTCACAGTCAACCCATCACCCTGAATTGTCAAGGTATTCTGCTCATTCAGCAGGCGGGACGCTTCCTTCGTCGCCATCAAATACTTTCCTTTTTTGTAGGCGATTTCAGTGATCAGTCCACTAATGGGCGAGCGGTTGATGTGCACGTCCAATGGCGAAAGAAAGATGCTGACCAGCGACTCAGGATTCTCGCGGCCGTCGGCCAGTCTGACGATTGTGACCAGACCGTCTGCCGGAGCGACTACGATACCTGGTTCGGTAGGAACCTTCCGGTGCGGATCGCGGAAAAAGTACGCCATGAATGCGGCAATCACTACGAGAGGGAGCGCCAGCAGCCAATAACCAATAATAACGGGCACAACGGCAAGTACCAGCGGGATAACTACGTATGGAATTCCGTCGCGAACCATGGTTCCGAAAGTTAATCGTTTATATCTGGCTGTAAAGAACAAAACGGGGCGCAACAGCGGCTCTGTCGTCCCCGTTTAAGTTGTCATTAGAACCAACCGGGCGTTCCCGCCCAGTCTGTATCAAAATTAGTGCTCCGTGCTGGCGGTTTTTTCGTGCTGGAGCATTAATGTATACATCTGATCTTTTATGGCAAGCTTCTTTTTCTTCAGCGTAACCTCTTCCAACTGCTCTTCGTCGCTCGGAT
>WNFR01006961.1_pt1 | contig 18289 bp, 17 predicted proteins | sample 5400221 | NCBI WGS metagenome assembly WNFR01 (sample SAMN13153357, study PRJNA577476) | soil metagenome | isolation source: 40 cm soil under Madrone tree | place: USA:California | collected 2016-06-14
AAGTGCTCTCCGATCTTCTGCGCCGCGAGCAAGTCGAGGGCGAGGCGCAGCTCTCGTCGTCGCAGGTGATCCGCCGCATCGTGGAGTTCCGCGACACGCGCGTGCGCGACGTCATGGTGCCGCAGATTCACCTCTTCGGTCTGCGCGACGATGCGCCGATCGACGACGCGATCGCGCTCGTCCGTCGCGAGAAGATCTCGCGCATCCCCGTCTTCCACGAGCGCATGTACAACATCATCGGCATCGTCCATGGCTTCGACCTGCTCGGCGCGACGTCGACGCTCGAGCCGGTCGCGCGCATCATGCGCCCGCCGCTCTACGTGCCCGAGACCAAGCTCGCGCATCGTCAGCTGCGACTCATGCAGCGGCGCGGCCACAACATGGCGGTGGTCGTCGACGAGTATGGCGGTACCGTCGGTATCGTCACCGTCGAGGACCTGCTCGAGGAGATCGTCGGCGAGATCGAGGACGAGTACGATCAGCGCGAGGTGCTGCACGAGACGTTGGCGGACGGCACCGTGCGGGTGCAAGGCGGCATGCAGGTCACTCCTCTGAACGAGCTCTTCCCGTGGCAGCTGCCGGTCGGCGACTACGACACGATCGCAGGCCTCGTGATCACCCATCTCGGTCGCATCGCGCGCGTCGGCGAGCGCGTCCGGCTGCCCAGCGTCACGATCGAGGTGACGCGCGCCGACGCGCGCGCCGTCCGTGAGGTCATTGTGCGCCCGCATGCCGCGGAGTAGCGTCCCACCCGATGGACCGTCGCGCCTTGGCGGAGATCCTCGCCCGTGTGCGTGCCGGCGACGTCACGATCGACGTCGCGCTCGAGGCGCTGCGCGATTGGCCGTTCGCCGACCTCGCCTTCGCGAAGCCCGATCTCCACCGCGCGCTCCGCACCGGGCAAGCCGAGGTGATCTTCGGCGCCGGCAAAACGGCGGTCGAGATCGCCGCGATCGCCGAGCATCTCACCGCGCACGGCCAGAACGTGCTCGTCACGCGGCTCGATCCCGCGCCCGCCGCCGACCTGCTTCAGGTCGCGCCGGCCTTCGTCTATCACCCGGGGGCGCGCGTCGCGGTGCAGCAGGTGCGCGAGGTGCCGATCACGGGCAAAGGTACAATCCTCGTCGTCACCGCCGGCACGTCGGATGGTCCCGTCGCCGAGGAAGCGGCGTGGACGGCGGCGCTCGCCGGCAACACGGTCGAGCGTCTCTACGACGTCGGTGTCGCCGGCATCCATCGCCTCCTCGACCGTCGCGACCGTCTCGGCGCGGCGCGGGTGCTGATCGTCATCGCCGGCATGGAGGGCGCGCTGCCGAGCGTCGTCGGCGGGCTCGTCGACAAGCCGGTCATCGCCGTGCCGACGAGCGTCGGCTACGGCGCGAGCTTCGGCGGCGTCGCCGCGCTGCTCGCGATGTTGAACTCGTGCGCCGCCGGTCTCACGGTCGTCAACATCGACAACGGCTTCGGCGCCGGCGTCGCGGCGAGCAGGATAAACCACCTCTAGATCGGCGTGCGCGCATTCCCGCGCGAGCCGCGAGCAACGCCGCAGCCGTCGAGCCGCCGATCCCGGACCCGATGACCACCGCGTCGGGCTCGGCATCGTCGAGCGACGCGCGCTGGTAGGACTCGCCGACGCGGACGGACGCCATCGTCACGCCCGCCGCCGTCGCGCGCGCCATCGCCGCCACGCGCGCCGCGCGTGCCAGAGCAGCCGTGTGGCGACGCCGGCGCGCGACGGCATCATCGGGAAGAGGCGCGGGAAGGCGAGGAAGAGCTCTTTCCTGCCGTCGAGCCGTATGCCCCCCGTCAGCAGCTCCTTCACGGGGTTCACGTCGCCCTGCTGGATCCCGAGGTACGTCCGGCCGTCGCAGCGTACGGTCAAGTCGGGCGCGTCGATTCGCCCCGGCCGCACGTTGCAGCGCTCGTCGGCGATGCGCATCGCCCATTCGCCGCCGCCCTCGCCGCTGAACTCGAACTGGCACGTGAAGTCGAGATCGCCGGATTCCTCGGGGCGAAACATGTACTGCATCATGCGCATCATCGTATCGACGTTCGTCGCGCGCATGCGATGCAGCTGCACGAGGCGGACGACGCCACGCTGCCCCGGGGTCGCATCGTTGGTCGGCGTCCGGTAGCGGCCCGGCGGGATGTCGTAGCGCTCGCGCGCGCTCGGCGTGTCGATGACGAAGCGCTCCTCGACCTCGGTGCGCGTGTACGTGAGCGGCTTCAGCGTCTCCCTCAGGTAGCGGGCGCGCTCGGCTTTGTCGGAGTGAAACGCGTCGTGGATCTCCGCCGGACAGGTCGCGACGCAGTTGAAGCAGCGGTACTCGACGCGGAACGCCATCGATTGCCAGAGCGCGGCGATCTCGGTGTCCGACCAGCGGTGCTCGAAGCGCCGCGGCTTTCCCTCGGCGAGGTCGCGCGCGAGGTCGAGAAACCCCGGAATCGAGTCGCGATAGGTATGATTGTAGCAGGCCATGAAGTCGAACTCGCCGTCGGCGCGAATCGCCTCGGTCGGGCACGAGGCGACGCAGAGGTTGCACTCGAGGCAGGGATTCCAGTCGAGCGGTCGTTGCGACTCGACGTAGTCGCGCGCGTCGAACTCGAGGTTCGTGACCACGGTATCGATCAGGCAATAGGCGCCGAACTTCGGGTGCAGGAAGTTGCGGCTGGTACCGATGACGCCGAGGCCCGCCGCTTGCGCGACCAGCTTGTGGCTGAGCGGCCAGATCTTGTCGGGCCAGCGCTGCGACACCTCTTGCGGCCAGCCGATCGTGGTCGTGAGCCCGTCGCCGCCGAGCGACTTGAGGTACCGGATCGTCTGGTGGTCCCACTTGAAGAGGCGGTCTTCGGTCTCGTAGAGCTCATGGTTCGCCGTCGGCAGGTAGCGCGACTGCATGGACGCCTTGTTCGACTCGGCGATGAGGACGATGAGCGAGCGCGCATGCGGATAGACGTAGCGGATCTCGTCGAGCTCGTGGGCGAGCGCGGGGTGGTCGATCGAGACGATGCCGACGTCGTCGGCGAAGGTGAGGAGATGGTGTTTGACCTCGGCCGCCGAGACCGGCGAGCGCACGAAGCGCGGCGGGATCTTCGTGGCGTCGTAGGCGTCGACGTCGACCCACGGCTGGCGCATCTCGGTATTGGCCGGGAGGCGCTTCTTTCCCTGCCAACGCCCCGGCGCCGGAAAGGGAAAGCTCCAGTCGGCGCTCGAGTTGCGGCGACCGTTGGGAGTCGCGGGACCGACGGGGACGCGAGCAGCCCGCTCGGCGGCGTCGGCATTCCGACCGTCGGCGTGGCCATTGGCGAGCGGAATCATGAGCGGCCTCCTTTACGGCGTTAAGTACACCGTCGCATCGGCCAGTCAAGGTTGGGAAGGCGGAGCATGTTCCGGTGCCGCCAGTGCGGTAGTATCGTCGGTGGCGCTCCGCGGAGCCGCTTGCTTGACGCCTCCGAAGCGCTCGCTTATCGTTGCTGAACAGTGTCAACCAAGCGCGTCGTCCGCCTCAGCACGCGCCTCGCGCGCCGTAAGGCGACCCCGAAAGAAGCGGTGCTCGATGCGGCGCGCAAGCTCTGCTTCGCCGCGGGCGTCGACGGCGTCTCGGCGCGGAAGATCGCCCGCGAGGTGGGGTGTAGCGCGACCGCGATCTACCTGTACTACCGCAACATCGACCACGTGCTGCACCACCTGCGCATGGAAGGGCACGCGCTGCTCGCGGAGTACTTCCGTCGCGTCGATCGCGCGTTACCCGCCATCGACCGCCTGCGCGAGACCGGAAGCGCGTACTACCGATTCGGGATCGAGCACCCCAAGTACTACGAGCTGATGTTCCTTTCCCGCTTCAAGGACGCGCCGCCGCGGGAGTTCATCCAGCAGGAGGTCTTCACGCTGCTCCTCGTTCGCGACGTCGTGAAGGACGCGATGGACGCGGGCGCGATTCGGACGGACGTCGATCCGATGACGCTCGCCAACGCGCTCTGGTCGCAGGTCCACGGCGTGACGTCGCTCGCAATCTCCGGGCTGCTGATCTTGACCGCGCCGGGACGAGAGCACGACCTCGTCGAGGTCGTGCTCGACGGCATCGTGAACGCGTGGCGCGCGAGCGCGCCCTCGTAGCCGCTGCTCGACAGACGAGCCACCCGGTGGTAAATCCCGCGTTTCGCTGCAGGCCCGCATGCGGCCGGTAGGGCATTCACGAAGCGGAGTGCGCTGAAGCGTTCGGTGACGCGGGACGGCCCGTCCCGCCTCTTCCGTGCCGGGCGGCCAACCACTCGAAAATCATGAGGCGTCGCCTTCCTCGCCGACGGTGCGCGGGGGCGGCGTTTCGCGTTTGGAGAGGGTGCACGCATGAGAACCATCCGCAAGCTCGTCACGTCGGTCGTCGCGGTCGCGCTTGTCCTCGTCGCCCAGCTGGCGCGCGCGAGCGAGGCCGAGCTGGTGCTGCCGGATCTGCATTCGGTGCGGTTCCTCGGCACGGACGGCTGGACGCTGCTCTTCGGGCTCGGCGTCGTCATCTGTGGTCTCGGCCTCTGCTTCGGCCTCGTGCAGTACGTGCAGCTGAAGAACCTCCCGGTGCACCGGGCGATGCGCGAGATCTCGGAGCTGATCTACGCGACGTGCCGCACCTACCTCGAGACCCAGGGCCGCTTCATCATCATTCTCGAGGCGTTCATCGGCACGATCATGGTCGTCTACTTCAAGTTCCTCGTGCTCGATGCCGAGGGGCACCACTTCAGCTGGCTGAAAGTGGCGGTGATCATCCTCTTCAGCCTGATCGGCATCGGGGGGAGCTACGGCGTCGCGTGGTTCGGGATCCGCGTGAACACGTTCGCGAACTCGCGCGCCGCGTTCGCGAGCCTGCGCGGGAAGCCGTTCCCGACGTACGAGATTCCGCTGAAGGCCGGGATGAGCATCGGCATGCTGCTGGTCTCGATCGAGCTCCTCATGATGCTCGTGATCCTGCTGCTCGTCCCCGTCGACTACGCCGGGCCGTGCTTCATCGGGTTCGCGATCGGCGAGTCGCTCGGCGCCTCGGCGCTGCGCATCGCGGGCGGCATTTTCACGAAGATCGCCGACATCGGCTCCGACCTGATGAAGATCGTCTTCAACATCAAGGAGGACGACGCCCGCAATCCCGGCGTCGTCGCCGACTGCACCGGCGACAACGCCGGCGACTCGGTCGGACCCAGCGCCGATGGCTTCGAGACCTACGGCGTCACCGGCGTGGCGCTGATCTCGTTCATCCTGCTCGCGGTGCCGCACGGCCACGACGACGTGAAGGTGAAGCTCTTGGTGTGGATCTTCGTCATGCGCCTCATGATGGTCGTCGCCAGCGCCGGCTCGTATCTGGTGAACGCCGCGATCGCGCGCGGCCGCTACGCCGACGCCGACAAGATGAACTTCGAGGCGCCGCTCACGTTCCTCGTCTGGCTGACGTCGATCGTGTCGGTCGTGCTCACCTACGTCGTCTCGTATCTCCTCATTCCGGACCTCGGCGACGGCACGCTGTGGTGGAAGCTCTCGACGATCATCACCTGCGGCACACTCGCCGGCGCGATCATCCCCGAGGTGGTGAAGGTCTTCACCTCGACCGAGTCGCGCCACGTGCGCGAGGTGGTGACGGCGTCGCGCGAGGGCGGGGCGTCGCTGAACGTGCTCGCGGGCCTCATCGCCGGCAACTTCAGCGCCTATTGGATGGGGGTGGCGATCGTCTCCCTCATGGCGGTCGCGTTCGGCGTCAGCACGAACGGCCTCGAGCAGCTCTTCATCGTCGTGAACGGCGTCACCCCGGCGGCGGTCTTCGCGTTCGGCCTCGTCGCCTTCGGCTTCCTCGGCATGGGCCCGGTGACGATCGCCGTCGACTCGTACGGTCCGGTGACCGACAACGCGCAGTCGGTGTACGAGCTGTCGCTCATCGAGAACGTCCCGAACGTGCAGCAGGAGATCAAGCGCGACTTCGGTTTCGCGCCCAACTTCGAGAAGGCGAAGCACTACCTGGAGGAGAACGACGGCGCCGGCAACACCTTCAAGGCGACCGCGAAGCCGGTCTTGATCGGCACCGCCGTCGTCGGCGCGACCACGATGATCTTCGCGATCATCATGCTGCTCACGGATGGGCTCACGAAGGACATGGGCAAGCTCTCGCTCATGCACGCGCCATTTCTCTTGGGCCTGATCTCCGGCGGCTCGGTCATTTACTGGTTCACGGGCGCGTCGATGCAGGCGGTCTCGACCGGCGCCTACCGCGCCGTCGAGTTCATCAAGAAGAACATCCGTCTCGAGGGCGTCGAGAAGGCGTCGGTCGAGGACAGCAAGAAGGTGGTCGCGATCTGCACCCAGTACGCGCAGCGGGGGATGTTCAACCTCTTTCTCACGATCTTCTTCTCGACCCTGGCGTTTGCCTGCATCGAGCCGTTCTTCTTCATCGGGTATCTCATCTCGATCGCCCTCTTCGGCCTCTACCAGGCGATCTTCATGGCGAACGCCGGCGGCGAGGACACGTCGTCGGTGGCGATGAACCCGGTGATCAAGTTCACGACGCTCTTCGGGCTCCTCGCCGTCGAGCTCGCGATCAAGCTGCCCGACGGGCTGCGCGTCGCTCTCGCGGCGGCGTTCTTCCTGATCTCGCCGGGGTTCGTCTACCGCTCGTTCTACGGCATGCGCATCGGCGCCGCGGACTGAGGGGTAGTGGAGATGGGCCAAATTCGGTGCTAAGAATGGACCCATGCGCGCTGCCAATGTTCGTTCCATCAGCGACCTGAAGACCCGCTCGGCCGCTTTGGTCCGCGAGGTGTGCGAGGGTGGCCAGCCCGTGGTGATCACCCAGCACGGGAGGGCAAAGGCCGTATTGATGGATGTCCGTGAGCACGATCGGCTGCGCGAGACGCTGGCGATGCTCAAGCTGCTCGCCCAGTCAGAGGCGTCCCTCGCGAAGGGCGCGCGCACCTACACGAGCGGCGACGCCGTGTCGTCTGGACCGAAACCGCGCGGGGAGATGTCGATCGACTGACTGCCTATCTCTTCGTCGAGGCGCCACTGAGAGCGGAGCGGATCGTCGACGAGATCCTCATGCGGGCCGAGACGCTCGCCGTATCGTCGGCGCGGGGCCGCCAAGTTCCCGAGCTCCGATGGGTCGGCGGCCGCACCTGGCGGGAGATCCAGCATCCACCGTGGCGGATCGTGTATCGGATCACGACCGGCGGGGTGGCCGAGATTCATGCTGTCCTCGACGGCCGGCGACACCTGGAGGACATCCTGTTGGAGCGGATGCTCCAGGAATGATGCCGAGATGTTCCGGGTCTTCAACATGGGCGTCGGTTTCTGCGTCGTGGTTGACCCGGGTGACCGGGACCGGGTCGTGTCCATCGCCAGGCGGTACGGCCGCGACGCATGGCAGCTCGGTCACGTCGTCGCCGACCGTCGCCGCCGGCTCTGGCTCACGCAACCGGGGCTGGAAGGGGAAGGCCTGGCCTTTCGACCGCTGACCGACGCGCCTCCCTAAGCGCCACGGCGTAGCGCCGACGAAGAAGAGTCCGCCCGGAGGTAACCCTCCATCCCGCCCATGCGGTCGAGGACCTGGACGGTGCCAGGCGCGAGACCATGAGGCGCTCGCGATGCCCGATGTGCCGCAATGGATCCAGAGACGGTGAACGGTCCGGGAGATCGCTGACAGAAGTCCAGGTAGATCGCTTACAGTATTTCACCGGTGAGTTCTCCGGTTCGTTCGTCGAGTTTGGCGAGAAGCGTGGTGTAGTAGACGACATTCCAGATGCCGTCGCCGACTTGCTCGAGGCCGATGTCTTCGCCGCGTAGCGCCGTACTGATGAACACGTCGTCGTCTTTCAGACGGAAGGCTCCGGCGCTCGAGACCGATCGGACTTCGAGATGTCCGGGATGCGGCGGTCGCGGCAGCCGCTCGGGATACGGACGCGGTGAGGGCGTCCAGCGTTCGCTCGGCAGCGCCCCCTCGAGCGCATCGTGCGGCCGCTCGTCGTTGAAGCGGCGGCGGAAGTGGTCAACTTTTGTTGCTGGCCGCGGTAGGTCCACGCCGGCGGGCGCGTCGCCTCACGCTTGAGATCGCGATGCATCCGTTCGTGTTGCCCGTTCTCTTGCGGACTCGCGGGGTGAATCCGCTGGTGTACGATCCCGAGCTGTATCCACCAGACGCTGAGTGGCGTCGCTCTCGAGCTGGTCGCCACATGGCGTTGCGGCGCTGAACTGGCGTCGGTAGGAAACATTACCCGCGTGGTTGATAGATGATGGGTTATCGGACGCGCCCCTTCGCCTGTCACTCACTAAACACGGGGCGGATGAACCGGCTCGCCGGTCACTTGGCGCGAAGGCGCGTGGGTAACGTAGGGAAAGCGGCGCCTCAAGACGCGCCGCGGCCGCGCCGCCCGGCAACGTCGGCGGAAGCGTTCAGGACGGGAAGTTGAACGAGAGTTCAGGCTCCCGAGGCGGCGGGCGCGCCGGGGCGGGTGCGGGCGTCTCGGTCGGCAGTCCGAGATGGCGCAGAATCCGGGCGACCACGGGCGGATCGTCGATCGTGGCGATGAAGCGCAGGCGGCCGCCGCAGGTGCAGGCGAGAATATCGATGGCCCGTTAAGAACGCGGGGCAACGACGGAAGGAGGTCGTCGATGCAGGTGCGCGTGACCTTTCGGCACATCGATGGTAGTCCAGCAACGCTCTCAGACCGGGCGAAGAACCAGCCCGCAATCTCGAACCCGCAGACGGATACTCCTTGCCACTCGCGCGCGAAGGCTATCGACTGATCGGCGCTGCGGCGGCGGTGGCGCTGCTCGGGCTCATTCTCGGGTGGACGATCGTGACGATCGTCGCGCTTGCGTTGACGCTCTTCTTCCTGAACTTCTTCCGCGACCCGGACCGGCTGACGCCGCCGGGGCCGCACCTCATCACGTCACCGGCGGACGGCCGCATCGTGTCGGTCGTCGCCGGCGTGCGCGAGGAGCGCGTCGTGCACGGCGAATGTCGGCGCGTCAGCATCTTCATGTCACCGCTCGACGTGCACGTGAATCGCATCCCCGTCGACGGCACGGTCGTCGACGTCGCGCGACGGAGCGGCCAATTCCACGCGGCGTACCTCGACAAATCGTCGGAGCAGAACGAGCAGACGGCGGTGTTGATCGAAACGGATCGCGGCGATCGTGTTCTGTGTGTGCAGATCGCCGGCCAGCTGGCACGACGGATCATCTGTCGTCTCCGCCCCGGTGAGCGCGTGCACCGCGGCGAGCGCTACGGTATGATCACCTTCGGGTCACGCCTCGATCTCTACGTTCCGACGGCGGTCGAGATGAGCGTCCGCGTCGGTGATCGAGTCAGCGCGGGAACGAGCGTCATCGGAGCCTATCCATGAGACGAGCCATGCGAGTGATCAGCGGCAGCCGTCGGCCGCCGCGCGAGCGGCTCCCCGACGAGCCGCTCCACCGCGGCGTGTATCTGCTGCCGAACCTGCTCACGACGTGCGGACTCTTCTCCGGCTTCTACGCGATCATCGCCACGATCGACGCGCAGTATCAGGCGGCGGCGCTCTGCATTCTCGTCGCCCATGTGTTCGACGGCCTCGACGGCCGCATCGCGCGTCTCACCAAGTCGTCGAGCCGCTTCGGCATCGAGTACGACTCGCTCGCCGACCTGGTCGCGTTCGGCGTCGCGCCCGGCATTCTCGTCTACAAGTGGGCGCTGCAGCCCTGGGGGAATTGGGGCTGGCTCGCGGCGTCGCTCTACGTCACCTGCGGCGCGCTCCGGCTCGCGCGCTTCAACGTGCAGGCGGAGTCGGTCGAGAAGCGGCGCTTCGTCGGTCTGCCGATCCCGGCGGCCGCGGACACGATTGCCTCGACGGTTCTGCTGTACTATTTCTTCGGCGGCGAGGGCGCCACGCACAAGCACGTGATTCTGCTGGTCGTGATTTACGCGCTGGCGGCCCTCATGATAAGTAACATCAGCTACAACAGCTTCAAGGGCATCCACTTCAGCGCTCGGCAGCCCCTGTGGATCCTGGTGGCATTGATCGTAGGACTCAAGCTCGTGGTCGCGGAACCGCAAATTTTTCTCTTCACGGCGTTTCTACTCTACGCCCTTTCCGGTCCGGTGGGCTGGCTACTAGGCTACCGGAAGCGCCAGCGGGCGCGGAACGAGGCTCTGGCCAAGGTCGGATGATCGGCTGAGCACGACGTTCCGGCGAGTCGAGACTCCCGCTGGCAGGCATGCCACGCGGGAGTTTTTGTTTGTGGGACCGGAAACGAGAGGAACGAACATGACGACGAACTACGTACAGATCTTCGACACGACGCTGCGCGACGGCGAGCAGTCGCCCGGCGCCTCGATGAACGTCGAGGAGAAGGTGGCGATCGCGCGCCAGCTCGAGCAGCTGAACGTCGACGTGATCGAGGCGGGTTTCGCCGCGTCGTCGGAGGGCGATTACGACTCCGTCCGCCGCGTCGCCGAGACCATCGCGCGGCCGATCGTGCTCAGCCTCTCGCGCACCAAGGAAGGCGACATCGAGCGCGCGCTCCGCGCCGTCGAGAAGGCGAAGCGTCCCGGCATCCATATCTTCATCGCGACCTCCGACATCCATTTGAAGCACAAGCTGATGATGAGCCGGCAAGAGGTCGTCGACGCGGCCGCATGGGCGATCGGCTTCGCCAAGAAGCGTCTCGAGTACGTCGAGTTCTCCGCCGAGGACGCGTCGCGGAGCGATCGCGACTACCTCGTCGAGGTGTTCGGCGAGGTCATCAAGGCGGGCGCGGTGACGATCAACGTCCCCGACACCACCGGCTACGCGCTGCCCGAGCAGACGGCCGAGCTCTTCCGGTTTCTCATCGCGAACACCGCCGGCGGCGACGGTGTCTGCTGGAGCGCGCACTGCCACAACGATCTCGGCATGGCGGTCGCGAACGCGCTCGCCGCGGTCGCGGCCGGCGCGCGCCAGGTCGAGTGCACCGTGAACGGTCTCGGCGAGCGCGCCGGCAATTCCTCGATGGAAGAGGTAGTGATGGCGCTCAAAACGCGCGCCGACTTCTTCAAGCTCGAGACCGGCGTCGTGACCGAGCAGATCTATCCGGCGAGCCGCCTCGTCTCGCAGATCACCGGCATCGCGATCCCGATCAACAAGCCGATCGTCGGCGAGAACGCCTTCGCGCACGAGGCGGGCATCCACCAGGACGGCGTCCTCAAGAACAAGATCACCTACGAGATCATGCGCCCGGAGACGGTCGGCATCGGCGCCAACCGCCTCGTCCTCGGCAAGCACTCCGGGCGTCACGCATTCGTCGATCGCCTGCGCGCGCTCGGCATCGCCGCGCCGGACATGGACATGAACAAGGCCTTCGAGCGCTTCAAAGCGCTCGCCGACAAGAAGAAGAGCGTCTACGACGAGGACCTGATGGCGATCGTCGCCGAGGAGTCGGTGCGCGTCCCCGATCGCTACGAGCTGACGCACCTGCAGGTGACGTCGTCGAGCGACGCCGTGCCGGAGGCGGCGGTGCGTGTGCGCGTCGACGGCACGGAGCGGCGCGAGCACGCGACCGGCGACGGCATGGTCGACGCCTGCTACAAGGCGATCGCGAAAGCGACCGGCACCGACTGCAAGCTCGAGCGCTACGCGGTGAAGGCGATCACCGGCGAATCCGACGCGCAAGGCGAGGTCTCGTGCCTCGTTCGCGACGGCGAGCTCACGGCGACCGGGCAGGGCGCGCACACCGACATCATCATGGCGAGCGCGCTCGCCTTCCTGAACGCGCTCAACAAAATGGACTACCGTAAGCGCTACGCCGCGCGTGTGCGCGTCGAAGGCCCGTGAGCGCCGATCGCGACCGGCGAGTCGGCCCAAAGGAGACGAGAGCATCATGCCGATGACCATGACCGAAAAGATTCTCGCGCGGGCGTCGGGAAGGCGTGACGTGCGCCCCGGCGACAACGTCTGGGTGAACGCCGACGTGCTGATGACCCACGACGTCTGCGGCCCCGGCACGATCGGCATCTTCAAGCGCGAGTTCGGGAAGGACGCGCGGGTCTGGGATCGCGAGAAGGTGGTGATCGTCCCCGATCACTACATCTTCACCGCCGACGACAAGTGCCACCGTAACGTCGACATCCTGCGCGACTTCGTGCGCGAGCAGCAGATCCCGCACTTCTACGACGTCGGCTCCGACCGCTACAAAGGCGTCTGCCACATCGCGCTCCCGGAAGGCGGCCACACCCTCCCCGGTGAGGTGCTGTTCGGCACCGACTCGCACACCTGCACCGCGGGCGCATTCAACGAGTTCGCGACCGGCATCGGCAACACCGACGCGGCGTTCATCCTCGGCACCGGGAAGCTGCTCGTGAAGGTGCCGCCGACGATGCGCTTCGTGTTCGAAGGCGAGTTCCCGCCGTACGTGCTGGCGAAGGACGTGATTCTCCAAGTGATCGGCGACATCGGCGTCGACGGTGGCACCTACAAGGCGATGGAGTTCGCCGGCGAGGCGGTCGAGCGCTTGTCGATGGAAGAGCGCATGACCCTCTGCAACATGGTGATCGAGGGCGGCGGCAAGAACGGCATCATCGAGGCCGACGAGACGACGTTCGCCTACTTGCGCCAGCGCACGACGCGCCCGTTCAATCCGGTGAGCCCGGACGCCGACGCGTCGTATGTCTTCGAGAAGCGCTATGACGCGCGCGCCTTCGAGCCGACCGTCGCGCGACCGCACTCGCCCGACAACCGCTCCGCGGCGCGTGAGCTTCGCGACGTCCGCCTCACGCGCGCGTACATCGGGTCGTGCACCGGCGGCAAGATCACCGACTTCATCAACGCCGCGCAGGTGATGCGCGGCCACAAGGTCACGGTCGACACGTTCCTCGTGCCGGCGACGACGGAGATCTCACAGCAGATCCGCACCGAGCGTCTCGACGGCCGCACCCTGCTCTCGATCTTCGAGGACGCCGGCTGCACGATCTCGCTCGACGCGTCCTGCGCCGCCTGCCTCGGCGGACCGAAAGATACGTTCGGCCGCATCAACGGTCCGGAAGTCTGCATCTCGACGACGAATCGCAACTTCCCGGGACGGATGGGCGCCAAGGAAGGGCAGGTCTACCTCGCGTCGCCGTACACCGTCGCGGCATCGGCGATCACCGGCCGCATCACCGACCCGCGCGAGTTTCTCGCGGGAGCGCTGTCATGAGCGCGCGCGACAATCACGGTGCAGCGCAGCGCGTGGTGGCGCTCGCGCATGGAGGTGCGTGACATGGCGGACACGAAAATTCGCGGCAAAGTGTACGTCCTCGGCGACAACATCGACACCGATCAGATCATTCCGGCGCAGTACCTGACGTTGGTACCGACGATTCCCGACGAGTACGAGAAGCTCGGCGCCTACGCGCTCTGCGGGGTGCTGGACGCGCCGCGGTTCGTACCCGAGGGCGCGACGAAGACCGCATATCCGATCATCGTCGCCGGGCGGAACTTCGGCTGCGGCTCGTCGCGCGAGCACGCGCCGATCGCGATCGGTGCCGCCGGCGGCCGCGCCGTCGTCGCGGAGTCGTACGCGCGCATCTTCTTTCGGAACTGCGTCGCGACCGGCGAGCTCTACCCGCTCGAGACGCCGGTGCGGCTCGTCGACGAGTTCGTCACCAGCGACGAGGCCGAGCTCGACCTCGACGCCGGCACGCTCACCAACTTCCGCACCGGCGCCCGCTTCGAGCTGCGCCCGCTCGGTGACGCGAAACCGGTGATCGACGCCGGCGGTTTGTTTGCGTTCGCGCGTCAAACCGGCATGATTCCGCCGACGGTCGCGCCCGACTCGAAAGAGCACGTCCCACTCAACCGAACGATCGAGGACTGAGCGAATGCACAAAATTGCGGTGATCGGCGGAGATGGTACGGGGCCGGAAGTGACCGTGGAGGCGGAGAAGGTGCTCGCGGCCGCGGCGAAGAGCTGCGGCTTCACATACGAGTCGACGCGCTTCGATTTCGGCGGCGACCGTTATCTGCGAACGGGCGAGGTGCTGCCCGAGAGCGCGGTGCGTGACCTGCGCGGCTTCGATGCGATCCTCCTCGGCGCGATCGGCCATCCGGACGTGAAGCCGGGGATCCTCGAGAAGGGCATCCTTCTTCACCTGCGCTTCGAGCTCGACCTCTACGTCAATCTGCGCCCGGTGAAGCTCTACCCCGGCGTCGAGACGCCGCTGAAGGACAAAGGGCCGGAGCACATCGACTTCGTCGTCGTGCGCGAGAACACGGAAGGTCTTTACGCGGGCGCCGGCGGGTTCTTGAAGAAGGGCACCCCGGATGAGGTCGCGGTGCAGGAGTCGGTCAACACTCGTCACGGCGTCGAGCGCTGCCTCCGCTACGCTTTCGACTACACGCGCGCCCGCAACCGCACCAAGACGTTGACGCTCGTCGGCAAGACCAACGTCCTCACCTACGCCTTCGATCTCTGGGAGCGCGCGTTCCACGAGGTCGGCGCCGCCGATTACCCCGACGTCAAACGCGACTACGCGCACGTCGACGCGACGTGCATGTGGATGGTGAAGAACCCGGAGTGGTTCGACGTGCTCGTCACCGACAACATGTTCGGCGACATCATCACCGACCTCGGCGCGATGATTCAGGGCGGTATGGGCATTGCCGCCGGCGGCAACATCAACCCGACGTCGGTCTCGATGTTCGAGCCGATCGGCGGCTCGGCGCCGAAGTACACCGGGCAAGGCGTCATCAACCCGATGGCCGCGATCGCCGCTTGTCAGATGATGCTCGCCCACCTCGGCGAGACCGCTGCCGCCGAGCGCGTCGACCGCGCCATCGCGACCGTGCTGTCGACGAAGCTCAAGTCGATGGCGGCGGGGCGTATGGGCTACTCGACGTCGCAAGTCGGGGATCTCGTCGCCAACGCCGTCGCGACGGGTTGATCGAATGGCGGGGCGTGAGTTCAGCGTCGCCGTCGTCGGCGCCACCGGCGCCGTCGGTAGCGAGCTCTTGAAGATCCTGGAGGAGCGGCAGTTCCCGATCGGCGAGCTCCGCCTCTTCGCGTCGGAGCGCAGCGCCGGCGAGCTGATCCACCTGGCGCGCGGCGAGGTACGCGTCGATCTGCTCGACCCCGAGGGATTCGCCGGAGTCGAGCTGGCGTTCTTCTGCGCCGGCGGCGCGATCAGCGCCGAGTACGCGCCGATCGCCGTCGACGCCGGCGCGGTGGTCATCGACAAGAGCAGCTACTTCCGCCAGGACCCCGCCGTGCCGCTCGTCGTGCCGGAGGTGAACGCCGACGATCTCGCGGCGCGCGAGCGCGGCATCATCGCGAGCCCGAACTGCACGACGATTCCGATCGTCGTCGCGCTGAAGCCGATCGCCGACGCCGTCGGCCTGGCGCGCATCGTCGCGGCGAGCTACCAAGCCGTCTCCGGCGGCGGCAAGCGCGGCGTCGAGACCTTGTCGCGCGAGACCGTGAACATCCTCAACCTGCGCGACGCCGAGGAGGGCGGCACCTCGGTCTTCCCACACCGCATCGCGTTCAACTGCATCCCGCAGGTGGATGCGTTCCTGCCCGACGGTGCGACGAAGGAGGAGGCGAAGGTGATCGCCGAGACACGCAAGGTCCTCCACCTCGACGAGCTGCCGGTCGCGGTCACCTGCGTGCGCGTGCCGACCTTCTACGGGCACGCGGTCGCGCTCACGGTCGAGACGGAGTCGAAGCTCGACGCCGCCGACGCCGCGCGCCTGCTGCGCGACGCGCCGGGGATCATTCTCTTTGACGAAACGAGCGAGCGCCCGTACGCGACGCCGGCCGACGTCGGCGGCACCGACGCGGTGTACGTCGGGCGCGTGCGCGACGATCCGTCGCACCCGACCGGCCTCCAGCTCTGGGTCGCCGCCGACAACGTCCGCAAGGGCGCCGCGCTGAACGCGGTGCAGATCGCCGAGATCGTCGCGCGCGAGATCTGATCGCCGCGGCGACGGATCACCCGTGCAGTACCGACTGCTGCTCGAGTACGACGGCACCGACTACCACGGCTGGCAGCTGCAGCCGAACGCCCGCACCTTGCAAGGGGTGCTGGAGACGGCGCTCGCGACCGTGCTCCGCCATCCGGCGCGCGTGCACGCGGCGGGACGCACCGACGCCGGCGTCCACGCGCTCGGGCAGGTGGCGACGTTTCAGACCGAGCGCGCGATCGAGGTGCGCGAGCTGCGGAAGGCGCTGAACGCGCTCACGCCCGTGGACCTCGCCATCCGCGAGGTCGCGCCGGTCCCGGAGACCTTCGACGCGCGGCGCAGCGCGACGTCGCGCGTCTACGAGTACCGTATCTGGAACCAGCCGTGGCGTTCCGCGTTCTGGCACCGCTACACGTGGCACGTGGCGCGCGCCCTCGACGTGCGCGCGATGCGCGCCGCCGCCGCGCTGCTCGTCGGCGAGCACGACTTCTCGGCGTTCCGCGCCTCCGACTGCGAGTCGGAGAGCCGCATCCGCCGAGTCCTCCACAGCGGCCTCACCGAGACCGAGAACCTCTGCACGTACCGCATCCAAGCGAACGCGTTCCTGAAGCACATGGTGCGCGCGATCGTCGGTACGCTCGTCCTCGTCGGCTCCGGCGATCTTGCCGCCGACGACGTCGCGCGCATCCTCGCCAGTCGCGACCGCGGGCAAGCGGGGGCGACGGCGCCGCCGCAGGGGCTCTGCCTCGTCGCTGTGTCGTACGATTGAGGCGCGGAGGCTCGATGGCGCGGTTCGACGCCGCGCGGCCTGAAGGCGAACGGGAGATGCGCGGCAGTCGCTTGCGCCGCTGCTGCGGCGTCGTGCCGCTCCTTTTCCTCGCGTGCTGCGCGACGACGGGAACGGAAACCGGCTCGCGTGCGCGACGTGGAGCCTCGCGTTCCGTCGCGTGGGAGGTCATCGACATGCGGAAGGACGTTGCGGCCGACGGCCAGCAAATCAGCTGGCGCTACACCATCGTCCTCCAGGAGCGTTCCGGGCACGACGTCCGATTCGTCAAGCACTCGCGGAGCTTCCAGCACGAGAACTTGGCGCCCATCGCCACCGAGTCGGAATTCCAGCGACAACTCGCGGCGCAATCCGAGCTGCGAGTATCGTGGATGTTCCGCGAGCATCCAATCGATGCGAGCCGCGGCGTCGTTCAGCGCGGCGCCCCGATCCGGGCATGGCACCGGTTCGAGGGAGCCGACGACAGCGGGGAACCCGTGACCGTCGACGTCCGGTTCGAGCTGGACTGAGGTCTACGTATCGTCGTCGCGTTCGTTCGCGTCGGCGTGCGCATCCGCGGCGTTGCCATCATCAGCCTCGGCGCGCATCGCGTCGCGATCGCCGTGACGGCGCGCCGCTGCGGGGACGCGCTTCGCCGCGGCGGTACGGTGCATGCGCGCGGCGACGTCGGCCTCGGCGCCGCGATCGCTCGGTTCGTAGAAACGCGCGTCCGCGAGCGCGTCGGGGAGGCACGCTTGCTCGACGACGGCGCCCTCGTAGTCGTGCGGGTAGCGGTAGCCACTACCGTAGCCGAGACCCTTCATGAGCGGCGTCGGCGCGTTCCGGAGCTGCAGCGGGACGGGCAGGGCGCCGTGCTCCTTCACCGCCGCGGTCGCCGCGAGCATGGCGCGGTACGCGGCGTTCGATTTCGGCGCCGTCGCGAGGTACGTCGCCGCTTGCGCGAGGGGGATGCGGCCTTCGGGGAGGCCGACGAAGTGAAACGCGTCCTTCGCGGCGACCGCGACCTGCAGCGCGTGCAGGTCGGCGTTACCGACGTCCTCGGCGGCGAAGATGACCATCCGCCGGGCGACGAAGAGCGGGTCCTCGCCGGCCTCGAGCATGCGCATCAGCCAGTACACCGCCGCGTCGGGATCACTGGCACGCAGGCTTTTGATGAAGGCGGAGACGACGTTGTAGTGTTCCTCGCCGCTTTTGTCGTAGAGGAGCGCCTTCTGCTGCAGGGACTCCTCGACGAGCGCGAGCGTCAGCGTGCGCTCACGGCGGCGGCCGGCGAGCGACGCGGCAACCTCGAGCGCGCCGAGCGCGACGCGCGCATCACCGTGCGCGCGGGCGGCGAGAAAATCGCGCGCCTCGTCCGGCAACGTCAGCCCGCTCGCCCCGAGGCCGCGCTCGCGGTCTGCCATCGCGCGCTCGACGACGCGGCCGATCTGCTCCGGCGTGAGCGGCTCGAGAACGAGCACGCGCGTGCGCGAGAGGAGCGGCGCGATCACCTCGAACGACGGGTTCTCGGTGGTGGCGCCGATCAGCACGATCGTCCCGTCCTCGACGTGCGGCAGAAACGCGTCCTGCTGCGCTTTG
>WNFR01002736.1_pt1 | contig 18288 bp, 16 predicted proteins | sample 5400221 | NCBI WGS metagenome assembly WNFR01 (sample SAMN13153357, study PRJNA577476) | soil metagenome | isolation source: 40 cm soil under Madrone tree | place: USA:California | collected 2016-06-14
TCGTATTCCTTGAGAAGGTCCTGCGGAGACGGCAGCGCTTGGGAAACGGTTGCGGGTGTCTCTGTGATGTTTGAGGTCTCGGCGGTTGCAATTGCTGTCACGCTAGTGCTCGTGGGTGGTTGCGGATGATCGTCCTGGGCTACGGAGGAAATCACCAGCGCGCCGGCGATGAGAGCTCCGAGAATGTGTACACGTTGCATGCAGATTGATCCTCCCTTTCGTGTGTGCTTCAGAACAGCGTCGGCTCCAGCCAGAGCGCGGGCATCGGTCCCTAGCGCTTCTCTCTGGAGCCAGCTTCGTCAATTGCAATCAGGCTGACTTCTTTCCCGCCTTGGGAAATTCGATCACTTCCCCGTGCTTCGCGGGCACCGGTTTCACCTTCTTGCGAAAAAGATCTGAAACGTAAAATTCGATCACCTTCGCCATGACATTCCTCCGATCCGTCGGCATATGGTTTACCGTGCTGAACATTTGGTGGGAGGGCCGGGCGGGACGCCAGCACTACCCGAAACTCGGCGCTAGTTCACGGGCGCCTTTGGATTTATAAATCCCGACGCTTTCAAGTTGAATGGAGCAGGTGAGTTGCCAAAAGAATGCACTGGCCTAAGTTCCTAACTCGGGGAAACAAAGGGCGATGGAAAAGAAGGGTCGAGAACGCGGTGTTGAAAGTCGAAAATGTTGATGCTGGCCGACACCTACAGCACAAGTGAAAAAGTGCGACTGTTCAGCGACATAGGTCATCTCTTTCTGTTGGCATACAATCTTGCCAGAATTGCGGGGATCACTCCGCGCGCGAAAGTATGAGCCCAGAACCGCAGCTCGCGCTGGTAACTGATGCTCGGCGTTATGAAGCGCTGTTTCGCATCTCTGAGGCACTCTCTGCCTGTGGGGAACCGGAAAAGCTGGCACGAGTTCTCGCCGACCAATTGCGCGAGCTGATCAGCTTCGATCATCTCGACGTCCTCGTCTTCAAGGAAAATTCCAACGAAATCGAATGGCACGGGTGGGGAGCCCGTACCAGCAAATCATCCAACTCGCCTTGGACGCGCGAATCGACATAGTGATTATGGCAGTGCGTGGCCGTGGCGCTCTGAATCTAGCGGTGTTTGGATCGACGACCTAAAGGGCCCTTCAGTTGGGACCGTGCCCCGTCCTTGCGGTTCACGTTTGAATGGCAGAGGTTCGGCGCAGCGAGTCTATTGTGATTTCCATGCAGTCCACCCGGGCATTGCCAACCCCTCAGCAAACCTAAGTCGCTAAGAAGCAGTTGTCTCGCTGTTGAAATTGACTTCGACACTGTCGAAAACACCTTCAACCTTTTCAACAATTTCATTCTGCCGTCTCGGAGTCTCCCACGAATTTAATCAGTTAGCGTAGTAAGGGGTTTGGTATGGGTGTTGCTTTCGTCTCTAGCGATGGCGCGAGGGTGACACAGCAGCCTTGCATCCAGATGAAGCTGTCTTTACCGATGAAAGGCGCTGCAGTTTTTAACCCAGCTCATGCTCTTGATCAAGAAGGCTGAGGACAAAGAGTTGCCAGAAGATAAGGATTTGACAGCGATAAGGTTCCGGGCCCTACGGCCGCAGTTCGTATGCGCAGCAGGTAAGCCAAAACTGTAGCCGCAGTGTCGAGGGAGTTGTGATGAACAAAAGGATATCAAGCCTGGCAATTTTCATCGGCCTCGTTGCTGCTTGTGCTTTCGGCGGAGAGACAGAATCCCAAACAGGTTCGGTGCAGGGTGTGGTGTTCACCTCCGACGCGGATGGAGGTCGCTCAGTTGTGCCTGGCACCAAGGTCTTTTTAGACGGGCCCGACGCCAGAGAAACTGAAGCTGACGCCGCTGGCAAATACATGTTCAACGCACTTCCACCTGGGTCTTACAACCTCAAGGCACTAGCTCCTCACATGACCGCGACCCAAACGGTTGTCATCACGGCGGGAACCGCATTGGAGGCGCTGCTGGAGATGAAAGTAGAAACTGTATCGGAGTCGACAAACGTAACCGCGACCTCAGATACGGTGGTAACGCAAGAGGCGGCAGGAAGCAATACGGTCGGCGAATCAGCGGTCAAGAACACACCGAACGTGAACGAGCGTTTCGAAAGCTTGCTTCCCTTGGTGCCGGGTGTGGTCCGCGGCCCGGACGGCCGCATAAATATGAAGGGGGCGCGTTCATCTCAGAACGGGTCTCTCGTGAATAGCGCCGACGTTACCGATCCGGTTACCGGTGCAAACGCGATCAACCTGCCTATCGACGTGGTTTCGTCCGTTCAAGTTCTGTCCACTCCCTATGATCCCGAATACGGCAAGTTCACTGGCGCGGTATCGAAAGTCGAGACCCGCACCGGAAGCTTCAACAAGTTCCACGTGTCGGCTCAGAACTTGTTTCCACGCCTGCGTGTGCGAGACGACTCAATTATTGGCATTGGTGCCGCGACTCCTCGCGTAACGTTTTCCGGGCCGATCATGAAAGACCGGATTGCTTTCACGCAGTCTTTCGACTATCGCTTTGTACGAACGCCGGTAAACAGTTTGCCGCCGCTTCAGCGTGACACAAAGCTCGAGAGTTTTGATTCCTACACACAAGTCGATTTGAACATCAGTCCTAAACAAACAGCGACCGCTTCATTCGCAATCTTCCCGCAAAAACTTGACTACCTCGGACTCAATACCTTCACCCCACAGGAAGCTACGCCCAACCTGCATCAGCGCGGATACCAAACATATGTCCAGCATCGCTACGTTACCAATTCGAGCAACCTGCTGACGTCACAGCTGAGTTTCAGGAGATTTGATGCGGACGTACTGCCGAACAGTGACGCTCCCTACGAGCTCCTGGTGGAAACCACCGAGGGGGGATTCTTTAATCGCCAGCACCGCGAAACTTCTCGAGTGGAATGGCAAGAGATTTTTCAATTGCGTCCCCATCAATTCCACGGATCGCACGAACTGAAAGCTGGAATCAGTTTCGCCCACAGCTCTTACGATGGCCGCGAACAGTTTCTGCCCGTAGACATTGTCGGTGTTGCGGGATTTCCCCTACAGCGAATTCAGTTCGGCCCCGTCTCCAGTTTCTCGATCGATCAGAACGAGACCGCATGGTTTGTCGGGGATAAGTGGACGCTCTCTGGCCGGCTCACCTTTGACCTGGGACTGCGATTCGACCGCGATTCGGTCACGGACTCGATCAACACAGCGCCGCGCGCTGGTTTTGTGTTGGCCTTGACCGGCGATGGGAAAACATTGCTCAAAGGCGGCGCTGGCCTCTTCTACGATCGCATCCCACTGAATATTCCTGCGTTTCGCAATCTGCCCGGGCGTACTGTGGTCGGACTCGATCCTTTCGGTCAGGTTCTTAGCTCGACTGCGTACGCCAACGTCATCTCGGGTGGGCTGCGAAATCCGCGCAGCGAGGTATGGAATCTCGAGCTCGATCGTCAGCTCCTCGACAACTTGCTGGTGCGCGTCTCGTACCAGCAGCGCAACACGGTGCACGGCTTTGTGCTGACGCCCCTGACCCTCGGAGAATCGGGATTCCTCTCACTTGCCAACAGCGGGCGCGATTTTTATCGCGAGTTTCAGGTTACGACACGGTATCGAGTAGGCCACAATACATTGAACGCTTCCTATGTCCGCTCTCAGGCTCACGGGGACCTGAACGATTTCAACCAATTCTTTGGAAATAATCCGCAAGCGGTTATCCGACCCAATCAAGTTGGGCGCCTATCCTTCGACGCCCCAAACCGATTCCTGGCGTGGGGCGAAATTGCCGCGCCCTGGAAATTGACCGTGTCGCCAGTGTTAGATGTGCACACCGGTTTTCCGTACTCGGTAGTGAACGAATCGCGCCAATTTGTCGGACTCCGCAATGAGCGACGATTCCCCAGGTTCATTTCGATCGACCTCCAGGTTCTGCGGGAAATCCGGCTACCCATTCGGGAGCAACGTGCACGAGTTGGCTTTGGAGTGTTCAACATTTTCAATCGCTCCAATCCCCGCGACGTGCAAAACGATATCGACAGCAACCGTTTCGGCCAGTTCTTCAACCCACCTGGCCGCACCTTTCACGCAAAGCTCGTTTTGGAGTTTTAGATATGAAGATGGCGATGAACTCCGTGATTTTGACCCTCTCGATTGTGGTCCTGACAGCCAGGCTCGGGATCGCACAGACAAACGAAGTCCTTCCCACCGCGGACGAAGTGGTCGCAAGGATGATTCAACTGGATGCCCGGCGCCAGGCTCAACTCCAAGGCTACACCGCGACCCGTCATTATGTTGCCTTCAACAAACAGCGTCGAGCGGAGATGTTGGTGCGGGTAACCTGCACCAAGGACGGAGTGAAAGAATTCGCGACCCTGTCCGAAGAAGGGTCACGCTGGATCCGCAAGCACGTGTTGTACAAGATGTTGAAGGAAGAGGCCGAGGCATCCCGCCGCGATACTCGAAGCAGCACCCGCATCATCCCCGCAAACTACGACTTTCAGGGCGCGGGGCAAGACATTATCGATGGGCGTTCAGCCTACGTGTTGTCGTTAATTCCGAAAGCCGAGAACAAGTACCTGATCGCCGGCAAGATCTGGGTCGACGCCACCGATTACTCCATCGTGCGGATTGAGGGGCGTCCGGCGCGAAATCCGTCCTTCTGGACTCGCAACGTCCACTTCGTCCACACCTATGAAAAAGTTGGCCCCTTCTGGTTCGCAGCCTCGACTCATTCCGTGAGTGAGATTCGTATCTTTGGCCCGGCGGAATTGACGATCGAGAATTCTGAATACTCGCTGAATCCACCCGACCATGCAGCCGATGATCGCAATCACGAAGCGAGGCTGTCCCAATGAGGAAAGCCGCCTTACTCGCAGCGTTGGTCGGTGCGGCGCTGTTCGCGTGGGTTATCCAGCACATGGGGCTCTCCGCGATTTTGCAGCAACTCAAGGCGTTGCGATTTGCGTTGCCAATTCTGATTGCACTCAGCCTGTGTCGTCTCTTGCTACAGACAGTTGCCTGGTCGACGGCGCTCAAAGCCGAAGGAATCACGGTTGCCCTCACTGACCTGATCGGAATCCGCTTGGCATCACAGTCCATGGGCTATCTCACGGTGCTGGGCCCGGTGTTGTCGGAGCCGATGAAAATCCAACTCCTGGGAACCGCTGTCGCGCCTACGATCACAGCCACGTTTCTCGATAGCGGAGTGTACTGGCTCACGTCTGCGCTGCTGGGAATGGCTGGCTGTATCAGCATTGCCTTGCTGGTGGCGCATGGTGGATATCTGACTTCGGCGGCCGCACTCTTCGCAATATTTGCGTTGGCATTACTGCTGATTACCCGCCGCAAACCAATCCTGTCGAGCGTCGCGCAAGGCTTGAGAAGGTCCCCAGCGTGGCTCAAACGCGCCGAGAAGATTGAAGGCTCGCTGCGCGACTATCGCGTCCAGCACCCCGCCGTTGTGTCTCGCATGTTCTGGATCGACGTGGCATGCCAGTTCCTCATGGCTTCGGAAGTGGTGGTGGTCCTGTGGGCGTTACGGCTGCCAATTCACGTTATAGCGGTGCTTGCCATTGAGGGCTTTACGCGTGCGGTCAAGATGGCGACGGGATGGGTTCCCGCGCGACTGGGCGCCGACGAAGGCGGAGCTATGTCAGCTTTCATGGCAATCGGACTACAACCAGCCTTCGGTCTGACACTGGCGCTGACTCGGCGCACGCGGGATCTTCTGTGGGCCGCAGCAGGTCTTGCCTGGCTGGCCTGGAGATCACAACGCCCCAAGGAGCAGAACAAATCAATCGACCGGACGCTCGAATCGGGTGGGAAGGAATTGGCCTTATGCAATTCGTTGTAGTGGTTCCAGAATTCGCAACTGTAGCGGACTGCTACACGGATGCGAAAGTGCTCATGCGGCCCGTCTGCGGCGTTCCTTTGCTCTTGAGAACTCTGGCAACGGCGGTGCGCGCTGGCGCCGATGATGTCCTGCTTGTCTGGCCGGAAAACGCACCAACTGAACTTGCGGACATTTACATGCAGCCCCCTTTGCTCAGGGGACCAGGCACCGTCAGACTGCTCCGAGTCAAGAACTTCGATCCGCGCGCTCGGTCGAGTTGGGTAAGTGTGCTGGATGGCTTCGACACCCAATTCATGTGGTTGCCTTGGAACTGGGTCACCAACAAACAGTCGCTGGTTCGCCTGCCTTTAGTGGGCATGGATTCAGTCGACTGGAGCAGGCCAGCTTTCGTTACAACAAACGAGGTGACTCGCGGTGAGATCTCTACGGCCCTCCCCCACCGGAATGTAGAGGGCATCGCGGTCATCTCACCAGAAACTGCAGCGGCCGCGGAACAGTTCCTGGTCGTGCACTCGGGAAAAGTTCTAGATGGAATTCATACCTCGTTCAACCGGCGCCTGTGCCGTCCCTTTGTAAAGTGGCTTTCGCACACGGGCATCACGCCCAATGCCGTGACCTTCGGAGGTGTAGCCGTATCGATCTTGTCCGCGATCGCGTTCGCGGGCGGATTTTACTGGGCGTATGTCGCTGGGGCGTTGCTCTTCTACATCGCCGGCCTGTTCGACGAGATGGACGGGATGTTGGCCCGTATCAAGTTTGCCGACTCACCATTTGGGACCTGGCTGGAAGGTTTTGCTGACGGTTTGAGCTATCTGCTCCTGTTCGGAGGAATCACAGTTGGGCTCTATCGGCAGTACGGCAGCTTCGAACTCTGGATCGGCGCGGTACTACTGACAGGCACTCTGTTGTCCGTCATTATTACTTCTCTCCAGCGCAAGCGCGCCACAACTCCTGATCGGCCGAACGAATACCTGGGTCGCTTCTACCGATTACTTGAGAATGATTCGTCGAACTGGATTTCAAAAATGGTGCGACATCTCCAGGCCTTCCAGAAAAGAGGCGTGCTCATCATCTACGTAGTCCTGTTCACCCTGCTTGGAGAGCTGCCGGTGCTCTTTTATCTGTCAACACTGGGCAGCCATCTCATCTGGACTCTGGCGCTCTATTTCAACCATCGATTCTTCAAGCAGCCGGCAACGGGCATGGCAGGAATCAAGGCGGTGTAGGAGGTATCATGAAAGCGGTGATCTTAGCTGCGGGGCAGGGCACACGGATCCGGGCCGTCCACGGCCAGCGTCCAAAATGTCTGATTCAGGTCGACGACAAGACCATTCTTGACCACCAAATAGAAGCCTTGTCTATGGCAGGAATTGACCAAATCGCCATCGTAGTGGGGTACGAGAAACAGCAGATCATCCGCCACGCGAGATCGCGATTCGATCGCTGCAGGCTGAACATCCACTTCATTCAAAACCCGGCATTCGCGGAAACCAACAACATCTATTCTTTATGGCTGGCGCGCGACTGGTTGCGTGGCGACAGTTTTGTCTGCCTTAACGCCGATGTAGTCTTGAAACCCGACATTCTTGATTCGGCGTTGCGGGCGGATGCGCCCATATCTATGATCGTAGACCATTCCTGGCGGGATGAGACCATGAAGGTGATCATCTCGAATGGACGCGTGATCCGAATGAGCAAGAAAATATCGAAAAAAGAATTTAGCGCGACCTACATCGGCATCACGGTGTTTGACCACGCCATCCAGGAGCAATTCTTTCGCAAGATTCACAACCTGATTGTGGCGGGCCGTGTTAACGAGTTCTTCAATGCTGCTGTACAGGAACTGGCCGACGAGGGTGTGCAGATAGGATTCACCACAACCGCCGGTTTGCCGTGGGCGGAAATCGATGATCCGTTCGACCTGACATTTGCCCAGCAGAACATATTTCCGCATCTCGCTATGGCATCTACAGTCTGAATGTGGCGATACCAGAGATCATTACCGGCAATTTCGCGCCTTTCCGATGGGTAATGTGGCCGCCCAGTTCCTTGCGCATCGTCGATTGGAACATCGACCGGGGCTTGCGTCTGCCAGCGATCATAGATTTCCTGAAAGATATGAACGCGGATGTTCTGATCCTCCAGGAAGTGGACATTAATGCCCGCCGGACTCACCGCCTCAACATCGCTGAAGAGATCGCCCGGAAGTTGCAGATGAACTATGCGTTCGGGCGAGAGTTTGAGGAGTTAACCCAGGGGTCCAGGGCTTCGCCCGCGTACCACGGACAGGCTACTCTCTCACGATGGCCTATTTCGAATCCGCGTATGATCCGTTTTCGAAAACAGTCGAATTTTTGGCAGCCCCGTTGGTTTTTGCCTCGCATTAAGCCTTTTCAAGAAAGACTCGGAGGACGAATCGCGCTGGTCACCGAGATTAATGTCGCAGGAAGCACGCTCATAACCTATAACCTTCATTTGGAAAGCCGCGCGAATGATGAGTTGCGTCTGTCGCAACTGGACGAGGTTTTATCTGATGCGGCACGCTATGATCCGCACTGCTTTGCGGTGATGGCTGGAGACCTGAATTTGAATGTCTCGAAGAATGCCGCGGCGGAGTCGCTGGCACGCGCAGAGTTCCGCAATGCCGTAAAGGCGGCACCCACGCCTACCACGCCATCGCGGCGTCTCTTCGAAGCGGGTCGCTCAATCGACTGGGCATTCGTGCGGGGTCCAATTCAAACAGACAGCGGGCAGGTACACAGTCTCATCCAGGCATCGGATCATTATCCAATATCATTCAACCTACGTCGGGCGAAGTCAGCGTTGGCTTACCCGAGTTGATGAGCGGCACCGGCTTTAAGGTTTCAGAAGCGACTTCCCGTAACCAACTGGAATGGCGAAATTCGATCCGCCGAACTCGCGCCATGGCGAAGTTAATTCCCATAACTTTGCCCTCGTTATTGAAGAAGCGGCAACGTCGGTAGATTGTTGGCGTAAGATCGCCTCTCTCCGAGTAGAGGAGTCCCGATAGGCTGTAGGTTTTCCTTGGCTGTGTCCGCCGTTTCCAGCTTCGTGCCCGTGTAGGTCCACCATGGCACCACCGGGATCTCCTCCCTCACAGACCCCACCGTGCAGATTTCCCGCAGCGGGTTCCTCAAGCAGGACTCTCCGGGTACGTCCAGGGATGTCGAATCTGAGGTGACAGCAAAGGATACCGACGAAGGAGGTGTTTGTATCTCTTCCACGTCATCCGGTTCCCTCGCGTGCGGCGATTGAGCCACTTCCTCCAGATCCTTACGACACCCCGATAGAACTTCAGAAGGCTCTGAGAGTTCGTCGGTCGGCCGTAGTACTGGTAGTGGCCTCGGAGCTTGGCGTTGAGGGTCTTCTGCTGCTGGTCCATTGGTGCATGTCGGTGCTCTTTGGCACCATTTGGCGACCGCTGTGAGGCTCCTGCGGAGCCGCCTGCGCATCGCATCGCTGACTTCCTTGTCGTAAGCGGAGATGGTTTTGGCCACAGTACCGGATGCCCCTCCCACTAGTAGGAACCAACGCGCGACTTCCTGTCCGGCGCCGATTTCGGCGAAAGAGCCGAAGGTGGATGGATCGAGATTCAGGGTAAGCGCTTTGTGGTGAGTGTCGAGTTTTTGAGCAGAAGGCATAGCGAACATCAACTTGGGCAAACCTCTGAGAGGCTTCCACTTCCACCTCTCATTAGAGAATGGCCCTCACGACACCGCCATCTACTCGCAGTGCTGCCCCGTTCGTCGCTGAAGAGACCTCACCAGCTAGGTAGATCGCCATTGCTGCGACTTCATCCACGGTGCCAAAGCGCTTAAGCAGGGACGATGGCCGCACATGCTCAAAGAACTGCTTCTCTACTTCTGCCTTCGATGTGTTTTCCTGCTTCGCCATCGCCTCGACAAAGGCTCCCACGCCTTCCGACTCTGTCGGCCCAGCAAGAATGCTGTTCACCGTCACGCCCGTTCCGGCCACCAACTCAGCGATCCCGCGCGCAACGGCAATCTGCGCAGTCTTGGTCATTCCGTAGTGCACCATTTCCGCCGGAATCTGAACCCCCGATTCGCTCGATATGAAAAGGATACTGCCCCAGTTCCGTTCCAGCATCCCTGCGAGATAGTGTCGCGAGAGCCGCACTCCGCTCATCACGTTTATCTCGAAGAGGCGGTACCAGTCCGCATCGGGAATCTCTGCAAACGGCTTGGGCTCGAAAATGCCCACATTGTTCACCAGTACATCCACCGCTGGGAGTTTCGCAATCACGGCCGCTGCGCCGGCTGAACCAGAAAAGTCCGCCACGATGCCACCAACCTTGGCCGCTGCAGCATGCGATCGGATTGCCGCCGTCGCCGCATCGACGCGCTCTTGTGTACGACCGTTCACGTAGACATGCGCACCTTCGCTCGCAAGCGACTTGGCGATCGCAAACCCGATTCCTGCCGTCGAGCCCGTCACCAGCGCGATCTTGCCAGTAAGTTTTAGATCCACGTCATTCTCCTGTAGAAAGCCCGTGCCCTCTTGTCGTCACGTTGTTGTCGAATCTACCTCAGGAGAGCCGCTGTCGGTCCTCTGTCGTTTCCCATTTGATCCATTTCAGATCGAGTACGAAAATCGAGTAGAAGACTGGGACCAGGAGCAAGGTAATGAAGGTTGCCACAGCGAGTCCGCCGATCTGGGCATAGCACAGGGGCTTCCACAGGGGGCCACCTTCAAGTGCGAGAGGAAACAAGGCAAGGATCGTTGCGGCCACGGTAATCATAACGGGTCGAATACGCTCAATTCCGGCATCCGGAAGAGCGCGTTCCAGCGGCTCGCCCTTTTCGTGCATCTCCTCAATGAAGTCGAACAGCACGATGACATGGCTTACGATGACTCCGATGAGGCTGGCCACTCCAAGAAATGCCATGAAGCCAAAGGGCGTGCCCATGATTGCTAAAGCGATTAGTGCACCAATCGCTCCATAGGGAGCGGCCGCGAAGACCAGCAAAGGCTTGACGGCATTATTGAACTGAATGAGGAGCGCCAAATAGATACCGACCAGAGAAATCAGAAGAACGACGGCGAGATTCGTGAATCCGTCAACCTGCTTTGCCTTTTCCCCGCCGATCTGTAACTGATAGCCTGGTGGAAGACTTTTCTTGAGAGCAATCAGTTTAGGTTCGATTGGTGCTAGCACCTCCGATGCGAGGACACCGGGCACGGGAAAGCACAGGATTGATAGCGTGCGAAAGTGTTCGCGGCGCCGAATACGCGCCGTCTCGAGGATGTCTTTCAAGGTCGCCACCGAAAGCAAAGGAACTTTGACGTTCTCCTGCGACGAGTTGACGTAGAGATTTTCGATCTGCGAGAGCCGTGCGCGATCCTGCGGTCGGAGGCGAACAACAATCGGGATGTTCTTATTTCCCTCCTTATATATACCCACCGGGTTTCCACTGATTGCGGCGGCGGTGGACGTGGCAACATCGGCGTTCGTAATGCCAACCAGGTTAGCGCGATCGGGATCAATCTCGATTTTCATCTGCGGGCTGTCGGGGCTCCAATCGTCCCTCAACACGGCAATTCCAAGTGATTGGCGAACGATATCCATGGCTTGCGACGCGATGGTGCGAAGGGATCGGATATCCTCGCTCTCGGTGCGCGGGTCGGTATCTGCCTGGCCTGAAATGAGGACCTCAACTGGAGTCTCGACGGGATTCGTTTGCAACTGTCGCACCGTAATCCATGCTCCCGGGACCTGCTTATTGAGTTCATCTTGAAGAGGTCCGATCAGCTTTGGAGTAGCCTCCTTGTCGCGCACCTGCACAATGACCTGCGCATAGTTGGTCTGAGTCGCTTCGGGAGCGATGGAAAACCAGAAGCGCGGTCCACCACCACCAATGAAACTCGTCACGGAAGTGAGCAGGTGCTCAGCTCCAGTTTCCCTTATTCCTCTTTCAGAAGCACCTTCAACAACCTTGCGTACCACCTGCTCTGCCCGCATTGCAGTATCGTTGGTCGCGCTCAAGGGAACGTCGTTGGGCAGCCAGATGTCCAGGTAAAACCAATACTGGACATCTTCAGGAAAGAATTGTGACTTAAGGTGTGTAGCTGCGAAGCCGCCGATCAGCAAGAACACGAAGGAACCGGCCAGAACGGACCAGCGATGCTGAATTGCCCGGCCCACCAGCCGGTTATAGAAGCCATAAAAGCCCCGCTCACGCTTCTCTTCTAGGGCGGATTCGTTCCTGGCCGGCGACCGCTGAATGTAGTAGCCCAGCAGTGGAACAAACGTCATGGCCACTACCAAGGCACAGAGCAGCGCCGTGGTCATGACGATGGGGAGGCTTTTGAGAAACTCTCCGGTATTGCCGCGGAGCAGGAGAAAAGGAAGATACGCAATGATGTTCGTCAGGGTTGCGTAAAAGATGGCCGTGGCCAGCTTGGTCGGTCCGACCCACGCCGCTACTCCACGCGGCAATCCCTCCGCGAGACCGCGCTTGATACCATCGCCAGCGACCACAGGAACATCGACCAGCAGACCTAAAGCGATGATGAGCGTTGCCACCGACACTTGCTGCAGGTCGATGCCTAACATGTATGTAACGCCAAAGGTCATGGCGAGTGTGATCGGAATCGCCAGGGCCATGATGAGCGCGAGACGCCATTCCCAAAATCCAATCAACGACACGCCGACTACCAGGATGATCGCTTCCAGCAAGGCACGCAGGAATAGATGGATGTTCTCCTTGACCTGCAGGGGCTGATCCGAGGTGTGCGCGATGATGAGATCTGCCGGAAGAATCTGCTTAAGCTGTGCAAGTTTCTCATCGACGGACTGACCGAAGTTCGCGATCTGTTGCTGATCGCGCATGTAGATCGCCAAGGTGACTGCACGGCTACGTTGCCATTGTCCGGCGGGATCCTGCCACGTGTAATAGTTCAGATATGTGGCGGGGCTCTGGTAGCCGGGGAAAATCTTGACCAGGTCCCGGAGATAAACAGGAGCACCGGTCGAAGTCATAGCCACCGCAACATTCCCAATTGCCTCTCTGCTTTCGAACTGGCCCGAGGGATTGATAATGATCTGTCGCTGGTCTGTCTCGAATGCGCCTCCCGGCGCAATGATGTTGCGCGCGCGCAGGAGCTGCCCTAGAGCTGCCGGCTGGAGTCCGTACTCGGCTAGTCGATCTTGCGAATATTCCAGGTAGACGACCTGGGGCAAAAGACCTCGCCTCTCCACTTTTGAGGTCTCTGGCGCCCCTTGCGCCGTTCTCCCAATCAGGTCAGAAAAATTGTCGAGATCGGCGTAGCTGTACTTGTCTCCCGCGACATCAGTCAGCTTGGCGCGAACATCATGAGGATCACGGATGATGATTGGTGTCCAGCCATCCGGATGCAAATCGGACCGCTGCAATTGTTTCTGAAAGAACTCTTCCACGAAGCGATGAATGCTCGCATCATCTTTGTCCGAAACACCATCGACAGCAATAAAACCACTTCCTGAGATCATCTGCGGCGTGCGCAGAATACTCTGTTCATCTGCTTGTTGCTCGAAAAGCTGTACCGCATCGAGCATCGTCGCGGGGGAAATCGACCGAGGGAAAGAGTAGACGATTGCGACCGGCACATCGTGTTCTTTGAATTTCCTGTTGGCGCGGACAGATTGGATTGCCGCCTGGATCGCCTGCGCGCGAACACTGATTTCTGTCTGGTCTGCCTTCGGGCTGGCGATGGTCAGCATGAGTGCAGCAGTATCCCCGAAGTCGCTCTGGAACGAGATCGGGCGTGCGCCTTGCGGCAGTTGGGGGTTTAGCGCGTTCAGCTTGAGATTGATGTCGCTGAATTGCCTCTTGACGTCGGATACATTCTCGGCGAGTTGGACGTAGACGTAAGCGGCGCCGGGCAGAGAGACGGAGCGAACTCCATAGTCTGAAGCTGTGCCGGGATGAATTGTCTTGTTCTCGGCGACGGCATCCTCGATAGGACGAGTGACAAACTGCTCGACTTGCAGAGCCGTAGCGCCCGGCCACGAACAGAAGGCCACCGCGACTCGGACCGGAATGTCAGGATCCTTCCGCTGGGGCATGCTGTGGTAGCCGAACCAACCCCATACGAGGACTCCCATCAGCAGCACCCACGAGACCTGTGGATGTTCCACAAAGAACCGGGGCGCATTGTGGGTTTTCTCGATTCGATCCTGGTCGCTTTTGTATGCCATGGGCTCGTCTGCTTAGGGGATCGCCTGGATAGGATCGCCATCCTTCAAAAGTTGGGCACCTACGGAGACCACTCGCTCGCCGGGTTGGACTCCTTCAACCGCAACTGAATTGTCATGGGTCGGCCCCAGCTGAACTTTGCGCACGTTGGCAACGAGCCTACCGGCACGCTCCTGCGCGACCATCACCGCAAAGTGATCGGGTTCCGAAGGGAACGACACGATAGCACTCAAGGGGATCGAGATGGACGAATGTGGAACCTCGCCGAGACCGATTGAAGCGATCATGCCTGGCTTCAAATGACGGTCGCGATTGCTGACGGTCACTTCAACCGCGAAGATTCGGTTTCGTGTATCGGCAGCTGGGGAGACGCTTGTAACCCGCCCCTTCACAGGAGCGGCATCATTCTCTATCTGGATCGTCAGTTCCTGCCCTAAACGTACTCGATTGAGAACGTAGTCCGGGGCGCCAAAGGCGGCCTTTACGCGATCGATATCGACGATGGTAAAAGCACTTGTGGACGGCGATACCAGACTCCCTAAATCTATATTTCGGCTCAGGATGTACCCGGAGAAGGGAGCCTTCAGGTCGGCGTCTCCAAGCGTCAATTGGGATTGAAGGAGCGCGGCCTTTGCATTGTCCATCGCAGCCTGAGTTGCATTGAACGCTTCCTGAGACCGATCGTAATCCGGTTTGGTGAGGCTTTGCGTCGAATACAAGGCCTTCGCGCGCTGGAAGTCCTGATCGGCCTCGGAGTGGTGCGCTGTGACTTGATCGAGTTGAGCTTGCGCTTGTGCCACTTGATTCTGCAGATCTTCCCGGCGAATGTGTGCAAGCGTGAGGCCTTGTTCCACGTAGTCTCCGGTTCCGAGGTTGCGAGTTCTCCCATCCGCTCCTCGCACCTGCCTTACATTCGTTACATAGCCGGAGGATCGAAACATGAGCTCTACCTGCGCGTAGGGAAGGATGGACGCCGAGTAATGAAGCGTCTCTGCGGCCATCTCCGTCCCTGCTACAGTCGCGAGACGAACAGCCCTTGGCGACTGGGAGGTTATCTGCGATACGTGACTACATCCATCCAACATTGCCGCAGCCGATAGAAAAACCAAGACTAATGGAGCCTTTAATCTGTGACCCGATATCAGGAAAGGTTTCACGGCTCTACTCCTCACCCAGCATTTTCTGAAAGTCAGCGCGCGCACTCCAGTAAGCAAGAACCGCCTGGTGGTATTGGCTCTCCGCATCTGCTAGGGAGGACTGCTGCTTTAGCAAGTCGCTGAGCAAGATCGATTGCTGAGAATAAGCTTCCTTTTGGTTTCGCATCTTCTCGGCCTCGGCATCACGGAGCGTCTCTGTAACTGCCAGGTGCGCACGAGCTTCTCGGAGACGCCGAAAGTTCGAATCGACGTCCAGCAGAATCTGCTCCCGTGTGTCTTCGCCCGAGAGTCCAGCCTGCTGCTCTGCTAGGGCAGCTTGGCGAACCTTGTGGTGTTTCTCTCCCCAATCCCATGGCTGCCAGGTAAGCAAGGCGCCAACGTAGCCCACGTTTTGCGGAAGAAAATTGACATTGGCTGGACTGAAGTACCCGGCTTGGATGGCGACATCCGGGATGTAGTGCGTCTTCTCGCTCTTGGTCGCCAGCTCAGCCTGGCGCTCCCGGTTGGCTGCCAGTTTCAGTTCTGGACGATGTTCGAGCGCCGTCGCCCTGGCTGCAGGAAGGTCGTCTTGCTCGGGGAGCGTCGTGGGAACGGGTTCCACCGAAAACTCCGTCTGCACGCTGCGACCTAGGAGATGATTGAGGACCTCTTTACGATCTGCAAGCAAGTCCTCAATCGTGGTCAACTGATAGGTCGCTTTGGCCACCTCGGCCTTAACGCTTAATCTGTCAGCTTCCAGCACAGCATGTTGGCCGAAGCGCCGGTTTGTCAGTTGCAGCAGTTCCTCCAGATACTTCACCGTCGATTGTTGGGATTCATACTGGATCTGCGCCTGGAGAACCTGGTAATACGATTGGCGAACATCGTTCGTCAGTTTCTGTTCGCGTTGGTCAAAGGACAACTGTGCTGCGTCGACCTTGAACCGTTGGTCCGCGATGGATAGATGGATGCGAATCAATTGTGTAAGCGGCTGGGTCGCAGTGACCGAGGCAATCGCGATTGGACGAGCAGGCGTATGAAGATCGGCGTTAGATCCCGGGATCGGCCCCGTTCCCGAGAACGTACCAAGCTGCCCTTTCTTAATCGTGAAATCGACCGGTGTCAGCAGTTGGGCTGCAAGGACGGTGGTGTCAAACCGAGGATACAAAAGCGTCTTTGCCGCGCCTAACGCTTCTCGCTGTTTGCTTACATCGAGGCCCCACACCTTCAGGTCTCGATTGTTGGCCTTGGCCAGCTGGAGCGCTTCGTCGAGCGTGAGTACTGCTCCACCGCTCGTTTGCGCGTTTGCACAAGGAAATAGGCACAATGCTGTGACGAATACGCAGACCATTTTTAAGAGCCGTAGCTCCATCACCGCTCGGATTGACCGTTTGTCGCTCATAGCCGCTGATCGATTGGCAAAGTGAAAGAGAAAATGCAGCCGTGTCCCCGCTGGCTTGTAACGCACACCGAGCCTCCGTGCACTTTGATAATTGCCCTCGCAATAGGCAATCCCATCCCAGTTCCTTGAACGGAATAGCGGTGGTCCTTCCCGCGATAGAATTTCTGAAAAATCAAAGCTTGTTCGGTCTCAAATTGCTGTTTTGATCCAATTCCGGACTGCGGCTCTCGCTTGTATTCAGGGATAGGCGCACAGACATACCGACCCTTTGCGCTACCTTACGATTGCAAGCTCTTCTAATGAGCGTGCGATGCAGCTTCTTCGATCAGAGCTGCAACCTCCTTCGGCCTGGAGGCGTAGACCGCGTGGCTGGCGCCTGAGACTTCGACCTTGTGGCTGTTGGCTCGCGTGGCGTACCACCGTTCGAGGTCGGGGTTGATGGTTCTGTCGCTACCGGCTACCAACATCCAGCTTGGTTTGCTCCTCCACGCAGCCGTAGTGATGACTGCTTTGAAATTGTCAGCTTTGTTCGGCACCTGCGACCGCCCCATGAAAGCGGCCTGCTCGGCAGACAGGTCGGCTGCGAAGTACTCATGAAACTGCGCCGGGTCGAGGTAAGTGAAACCGTCTGCCGTCTTCTTTATCGCACCAGATTTGCTGAGGTCACTTGGGAAACGCTTTCCGTCGTCAGACTCATTCTCTCCAGCATCTGGCATGTGGGCCGCAATGTACACCAAACCGGCGACAGATGGATCCGTCCCCGCTTCGGTAATTACGGCTCCCCCGTAGCTGTGAGCCACAAGAATGCACGGTCCATCTTGCTGAGCCAGGACGCGCTTCGTAGCGGCAACATCTTCTTGGAAGGAGGTCTCTGGCTCTTGAACGATGCTGACGTTGTAGCCATCTTTGACAAGAATGTCGTAAACGCCTTTCCAGCCAGAACCATCTGCCCAAGCACCGTGAACCAGAACAATATTCCGAACCCGATGCTCTTCGTTCGACGAAGGCGGGTTCTGCGCGGAAAGCGTACCGCAGGTCAACAGCAATAATGCAAGGCAGACGGACCGAGACATTCCTCGTACAACTCGCACACCATTCATTGAATTACTCATCTTGTCGCTCCTTTTGGGAATTGATTTGCATATCGGTAAGGCATCATCGGGAGAATCAGCAACCCACGATTCACCTCAGTCAGCTTTAGTCTCCCGCGATGATGGGTTTGACGTTGGCCGGCTTCTCTTCCTCTTTCATGGCTGACTTGAAGCCGCGGATCCCCTCCCCGATGCCTTTGCCGAGTTCGGGAAGCTTCTTGGGCCCGAACACGAGCAGGGCGATTCCGAAGATGACCAGCAGATGCATAGGTTGAAACAGTCCTTCAAACACCGGTCCTCCTTAAGAAGTTGGGCAAGAACTCAAGCGAGCTCGAAGCGGCTAGTATTGAAATCGGCGCTGTGACCAGTAACTAATACTCAGCCGCAGCCTCAGAGCGTCAGATAGACGATTTGGACCCACTGCTCGCTGTTGATGATGCCTTTGCCCCATACGGGTTCGAGATCGGCGAACGGCTTTTCCGCGACGGCTTCCTGGGCGGATTTTCCCGCGGACTTCAATTTCTGAATGCGATCGCGTGAAGTGATGAGCATGTCCCGGAATTTTGTGAGGTCCGCTTTGTTGCCGAGCGGGCCATGCCCCGCAACA
>WNFR01002738.1_pt1 | contig 18283 bp, 18 predicted proteins | sample 5400221 | NCBI WGS metagenome assembly WNFR01 (sample SAMN13153357, study PRJNA577476) | soil metagenome | isolation source: 40 cm soil under Madrone tree | place: USA:California | collected 2016-06-14
GCGAGTGCTGGGCGCGAAAACTGTTGAACCTCCTGTCTTTGCGGATTCAGAGATGACGATGGACGCAGCCGCGCGAAGACCATCGGTAGCGCAAGCGCAATCGTCATCGTCCCAACGACCTGCCAGATTGGATCCGCATAGACGCCTAATGCATTGTGAACGGAAGGGTTAGAGTCGGAGACGGTCTCGCACGGGAGGCAAGCCATCACCGTCAATAAGTATGACGAACCCGAAGTAGATGCCTAAGCCGACCACGAAGGCTAGTCCCCGGCTCAAGGCCTTAATACGCTCGCGTACAGGAAACACCTGATTGCGATTTATCATACGTGGTTTACCTTTTTTATTAACACCATGCGTGAAAACGCTCATGGCGAGACCGACCCTCGCTGACGGACGGGTGCCTGCCTCCTCACACCGAACACAGGCACCTGTCCCCCCTTTCTTCCCCAAATTAAGCATTTAGAGAGGCCCTGTCCTGCGCGCCGTTGCTGCTTTTGCCGCTCTATGGATTGAATGACGCCATCCGACAATTGAGCGTGGTTGGCTCTATTCGTAGCCCTATAATGCGGTAAGAATGGCTGAACTCGCCGAATATCGTCGCAAGCGCCGTTTTGCGGAAACGCCCGAGCCCCGCGGGAAGAAAGCTCGCAAAGACGAAAGGGTCTTTGGTATCCAAAAACACGCCGCGCGACGGCTACATTACGACCTGCGGCTGGAAGTCGGCGGCGTTCTCAAATCCTGGGCCGTTCCCAAAGGACCTTCGCTCAACCCGGGAGACAAGCGGTTAGCTGTTCAAGTGGAAGATCACCCGTTTGACTACCGCACGTTTGAAGGAACCATCCCTGAAGGAAACTACGGCGCCGGCGAAGTCATCATCTGGGATCAAGGCACTTACGAACCGGAAGGCGCTCTTAGCGCCGCAGAGCAACTTGAGCGCGGCGAGCTGAAGTTTCGTTTGTACGGCAAAAAATTGAATGGAAGTTTCGTGCTGGTCAAGTTGAAACGCAGCCAAGCCAAAAATGAATGGCTGCTGATCAAGCATCGTGACGAGCACGCAGACCCGATGTGGAATGTGGACGAGCATGGCGAGTCCGTGGTCAGCGGCCGCCCTCTTCCCCAAACGCAGAAGGAGAAAAGAGAGAGCCAGGACTCTGCTCCGCCCAATCCAGCGGAGTTGCCCGGCGCCCGGAGCGCCCCGATGCCGCGCGAGGTTTCCGTCACGCTGGCAAAACTGGCGGACAAGGCCTTCTCCGACCCGAACTGGCTTTTCGAGATCAAGTGGGATGGCATTCGCACTGTCGCATTTGTGGAGAATGGCGACGTGCGCCTGTTTTCTCGCTCCAAGCGCGATGTCACCGCGGAATTTCCTGAGTTTCAGGACTTGGCCAGATGCCTGCGCGCCGGCACCGCTATCCTCGACGGTGAAATCGTCACGCTCGACGAAAACGGTCGCAGCGATTTTCAGAAACTTCAAAACCGATTCGGCGTCACCAAGCCTTCACAAAAGCTGATACAGGACGTCCCGCTCACCTATTACCTTTTCGACGTGCTCTATTGCAATGGGTTCGATGTGCGAAAAACCCTGCTCTTGCAGCGAAAAGAATTGCTGCGTCAGATGCTTCGCAACGATGACCGGGTACGCTATTCGGAGCACCAACTCGAGAAAGGCAAAGAGTTATATGCGGCAGCGCAGGAAAGGGGCCTCGAAGGGATCGTCGGGAAGCAAATGGAAAGCCCTTACACGGGAAATCGTACGGGCTTCTGGCTCAAATTTAAAATCGTTACTGAGCTAGACGCGGTAATCATCGGCTGGACCGCGCCCAGGCGCACGCGCCAGTACTTTGGGGCGCTGGTTCTCGCGTTGTATGACGAAAAAAAAGAGTTGCAGTTTATCGGCAGCGCGGGCACCGGCTTCGATCAGAAGACTCAAAAGGATCTGCTCGCCCAACTGGAACAGTTGCGCGTTGCGCGTTCGCCGTTGCGCAATCCTCCTAAATTACGCGAACACGTTGAGTGGGTTCGGCCCGCGATGGTTGCGCGAATCAAATTCGCGAACTGGACAGAAGACAATCATTTGCGCGCACCCGTCTTTCTTGGCATTCGTAAAGATCGCCCTCCGGAAGAATGCACGTTCGTCGCCGCGCGGCCCGCGCACGTCGAGGATCCGCCAGCTGTCGAGACCAAGGTTTCGCGACCCAAAACCTCCGCACCGGACGCCGGTTTTGAGGAATTGGCTCGCGGCACAGCGGAGAGCCTGCGCCTCCAGGTTGATGGCAGGACTCTCGCTCTGACGCATTTGAACAAAATTTATTTTCCCGAGTCCGGCATCCGGAAGCGCGACCTGCTCGCCTATTACTATCGCATCGCCGACCATATTCTTCCCTTCCTCAAGGATCGCCCCTTGGTGATGCGGCGATATCCGAACGGAATTCAGGAGAAAAGTTTTTTTCAAAAGGAAGCGCCGGAATCGATCCCCGCATGGATCAAACGAGCCCGAGTCTATTCCGACGAGCGCGGCGGTGAAATGGATTACGTCATGGCCGAAGACCGCTCTTCCCTTCTTTTCCTCACCAATCTCGGCTGCATCGACCATAATCCGTGGTCCAGCCGCTTCGACAACCAGGATTATCCCGATTATGTTTTTTTTGATCTTGACCCAACGCCCGACACGCCTTTCAGCACCGTGCTTCGTGTGGCTCGCGCGATTTACAAAGTGCTGCTCTCCACGCGACTGACTTTTTTTCTAAAAACTTCCGGCGCCACCGGATTTCATATCTACGTTCCCCTGGAGCCGATTTACAAGTATTCCCAAACGCGCGGCTTTGCGGAAATCATTAGCCAGATCGTCGCTTCCGAACTGCCGCGCGACACCACGCTCGAGCGCAGCGTTCGCAAGCGCCCGCCCGGACGTGTGCTGCTCGATGCTCTGCAGAACGCCAAGGGCAAGCCGCTCGCGGCCGTCTATTCGGCAAGGGCCCACCCCGGCGCCACCGTGTCCACACCGGTGACCGCGGACGAACTTATGAGCGGCAAGATCGACCCGGATGCTTGGACGATCAAAACTCTCGAGTCTCGGCTGGAAGCCGTCGGCGATTTATGGAAAGACTTTTGGAAGAAACGGCAAACTCTCGACGCGGCGTTGGAAGCGTTGAGCAGCCGTCTGTCGGGCGAGAAGGGAAAGTCATAGACGCTAAAAAAACGGCGGCTGGCTCCATATAAGACCAGCCGCCGGCTAAATCAGAATGCGTTTCTTGCTTAAGCTCTCGCGCCGCGCGCCTTTCCGCGCGGAGCTTCTTCTTCCTCCTCTTCGCCCTTGCCGCCGCTTTCCTTCGCTTGCACATTAATTTCCTCTGCAAGTTGAGTCAGCTTCTTGTCGGTCTCTTTCTCTTCCTCCAGTGTTTTCTCCAACAGGGCGCTCGCCTCATTCTCGCCCAGCAACTCCGCCCAGGTCCACACGCATCCGTAGGCCGCGATCTCATAGTGCTCGACCCGCTGTGCCGCGGAGATCAACCCGGCATCCATAACCTCGCCCTCAAAATCCTCGTCCATGATCTCCTCGCCCTCCTTGATAATGCCCATCATGCCGGCGCATTTCTTTCCGGTGGGCTTCTCGCCGAGCTTGTCAAAGATCTCTTTCAAGCGATCGACCTGACCTCGTGTTTGCTCCAGGTGCTCCTCGAACCCGGAGCGAAGCTTGTCTGATGACGCGGCCTTGGCCATTTTGGGTATAGCCTTCACCAAACGGTTTTCCGCGTCGTACAAATCCTTCAATTCGTCGATGTACAACTCCTTCAAGGCGTTATGCTGCATGGCTGCTCTCCTTCTCGCAATCTTCCTAGACACTCGCGTTCCGCGGGCCTTCTGTGAAGTTAGAAGTTGCGCCGTCCGGCGTCCATACACAAATGCCTCTAAGCTTTTGTTCATGAGCGCGTAACCAGTCGCAGGACAGCCGCGCGCCACGCTGTGTTCGAAGGGCGTCGTAACTCGGAAGCACAATTCAGCGGAACTCAGGCTCCTTCCCCTCCCTCCGTCAAGTGACCGCTGTATGGAAGCGTCTGCGCCGCAGACCTAGCGTGAACAATTCCTCAGACCTGGAGAAATCGAACTGGGAGGCTTTATGGCAGCGAAAGATCAGAAATGCGAGCATCCGCCCTGCAGTTGCAAGACTACGGATGGCAGCCGATATTGCAGCGCCGAGTGCGCGGCTATGGAGAAAACGCCCGACCTCGGGTGCCTCTGCGGCCACGCCGGTTGCACGGGCACAATAGCGCAGGCGGCAGGCGCAAAATAACCTGACTACGTCGCTGTCGTCGTCAAGTCGATGTACTTGCGTTAGGAGTGTGCCCCGCCAGGAGAACACTTAAATCAGTCGGCCAATAGTAGAACCTCTCGTGACGCGGCAAGGCCTCGATCCATCAATAATTTGACGCTGGCTCGGATTCCCCTTTTCCAACCCCAACACCCCAAAATCCCAATTTCGGTATAGCAACCGCGCTTCGTCCAAGGTATCTAACCTAAGGGCATGGTGAGACATGGGCGCTAAGCTACCGCAAATTAAGACAACTCCGCGATGGGGCGTTCCTCCCTGGGCAGTCGATTTCCACTCCGAGCAACAGCCACCGCCGCAAGAGACGGACTTTGCTGTAGTCGGCGGAGGCTTCACCGGTCTGGCTGCGGCAGCTTGGCTGCGTCATTTGGAACCAAAAAAGCGCGTGACCCTCTTTGAGGCCAGCCGCATCGGCGCGTGCTCCAGCGGACATACCGGCGGTATGGCTCTCTCAGAAACGGCCGCGGGTGACCTTCCGGGCCTCGGGGACGTGCTGGCCGGCTTCTCCAACATTTTGCGCGACTTGCAAGTAGACTGCGATCTGACATTGCCCGGCGCGCTGGAAATCGGCCGATCGGGAGTGCAACCAAATTCGCCGATCGTCTGGAACGATTGTGGCACTCTGGGTGTCACACGAGAGGTTCCCGGCGGCACAATCGATCCCGGCAAGATGTTAGACGGCTTGGCTCACGCGGCCGCCAAACGGGGCGCGCTAGTCCTTGAAAACTCGCCTGTCGAAAACCTGAGCGTGAAAGAATCAATCGTCCTGCAGATCCATGGAAGCCTGGTGCGCACTCGTTGTGTCCTTCTCGCCACAAACGCCGAATCTCTGGAACTCACTGGGCTCGCAGGCCTTGCGGAGCCAAAATTTACATTAGCAGTCGCCACTGGGCCGCTATCGCGCGAGCAGATTTCATCGCTCGGCCTTTCCTCCGGCAAGCCGTTCTACACTGTCGACCTGCCATACCTCTGGGGTCGTATGCTCCACGACGACCGCGTCATTTTCGGGAGCGGTTTGGTCCATCTGGACGATTGGCGGGAACTGCTCACGCTCGATGTGGCGGAAGGCCAGGCAGCCGAGCTGCTTGCGAACCTCGAGGAACGTGTCCGCAAACTGCACCCCTCGCTTCGCAACGTGCGCATGAGCCATCGGTGGGGCGGCCCCATTTTGATTGCCGATAAGTGGCAGCCAGTCTTCCGCCGGCACGCCGAGCATCGCGATGTTATTGTGCTGGGGGCATATAGCGGGCACGGCGTCGCGCAATCGGTGTATCTCGGCACCTGGGCGGCGGAAGCGATGCTCGGTAGGAGAGAGTTGCCCGACTGGAACCTGCCGGATTGACGAAGCTTGCTCGCTCTTTCGCCTCCTAAGAATCCATACAGCAATCTGCCCCGCCGTCTAAGGGTCCTTACGGATGGGAAATGCCTTTTCCCGAGCTTAGCCTTCGCTCCTAAGGTCGAGCGTTCTATTGCTCATTAGCGAGGAGAGGTGTCGCGAAAGTCCCTTTTGGCGCGCTCTTCCTCGGAATCACGCCCGGAGGTCTCATGGAATCCAATCCTCAAATCCTTATCGTGTCTTCGGAATTGGAGAATCGTCGCGGTTTGAACGCCATTCTCTGCCAGGAAGGCCACGACACGATTTGTGCGTCCCGCGTCAGTGAGTGCAAGGAAGCCCTGCAAACGCAGAATGTCTCCCTGATTTTCTGCGACCGCCGGCTCTCCGATGGCAACTATCGCGATGTGGTGGCCGCAACGCGTGAGTCTCGCTATCATGCCCGCGTCATCGTGACCTCCCGCCTCGCCGATTGGGACGAGTATCTCGACGCGCTTCACCACGGTGCCTTCGATTTGATCGCCTCGCCTTGCCAACCCACCGATGTCCTCTGGGCCATCGTCCAGGCTCGCCGTGAAGACCAGGAGCGCGCTAGTTTCGTAGCCCCCGCTAAAGCCCGCGCCGCTTCGGCCGCTGCGTAGCAAAATCCGCTGAGAGCAAAAACCCCTGTGGATACGTGTGCCTCGAGTTTAAGTGAGCCTCGAACAGGGGCCGCACTTGGAGTCTGAGGCTTTTTCGACGGCAGGCACTATCCGACCAGATAGCGCCTCTCTCTGCTCAGATAGAAATCGCCGCCCCACGCACTGAACATTTCCTCGCTCCCTACTTGCTCAAAACGCGCTATCTCCTGCTCCCTGAATCCGTTGCCCTAACGTCTCAAACAGTCGCGCCATTTTCTCTCGCCGTGGCCAGTCGAGTGCATTCCTCACTAGCGTGCGACCAAAACAAAATCTCAAGGCCGCAGTCGAATTCAAAAAGTTTCGCAAGGAGGCTCCCATGAAATCGTTTCGCAATCGCATGTTGGTAATCGCAAGTTTCGCGTTGGCCGCCGTTGGCGCAAGCGCAATCCCCGCTCCCGCTCAGGACGTTTGCAAGGGCAGTTTTACTCTTCCCCATGAAGTTCGCTGGCAGAATGCCACATTGCCCGCCGGCGACTACACGTTCGAGATGAAGTCCCTCGCCGTCCCATCACTCATCACCGTCAAGGGTCCCAACGGCCGTCACTTCATCACCGCTTTGGTCGCTGACGAAAAGGCCAGCGCGCAGAGCATGCTCATCATCGAAAACCGCGGCAATACCTCGACCGTCAGAGAACTCCGTCTCTCCGCCATCGGCCGCAGCCTCCGCTACGCCGTGCCGAAAGCCCCCAAGGAGGTCGAAGTGGCCCAGGGTCCGGCAACGAGCGAGCAAATCCTCGTAGCCATGAACGTGAAGTAAGTCCCCAAGGCAGACCCCAAACAAAGAAAAGGGTGCGAGCCTCCCAAGGCTCGCGCCCTTTTTTGCTTTTTTTCTGAAGGTGTCATCCCCAACCCGCTCGCGCCCCTTCTCTGAGAATTGTCGCGAGCGCTGTGAGGGATCTGCTTCTCTTCCAGATTTTCTCTTAAAGCGCCGCCGCTTTTCTAGAACGCCCGGCCGCCTCCGCGCGTTTCTTAACGTTCGCGTGTATTTGCCCCCAGCCTTTCGTTAGTCCTTCTCGATGCTCATCCTGGATCAATCCAAGCGCCGCGTGATGAAACTTGATCAGCGTCCCGCCGTCTACTTCGCTCAATCTGTACTGCACATTGGAGACGACTGGGTAAGACATGAACAACGGCCCCGTGACTTCCAACAAGGTTGGCTTCTTGATCGCCTGCACATTGCCCCAGAAGTGTCCATTCCCATCGCCCAGATCGCGGTACCACCTTCCGCCTGGCCACGCCTCGATTTTCATGTTCATTGACTGCCCTTCCGCCGTCTCGCTCAACGGCCCCAACTGCTCGAGCAACGTCGCGAACGTCACGTCGATCGGCGCCTTCACATGGATTTCCTCGGTAATGTTCAGAGTCAGTTTGTCGATTGCCGGTGCTGTTGAAACCATCGTTCCTCCTTGGAATTTAAAAATTGCGTGAAATCAAGCCTTCTTCATCTTCTCTTCAGCGCGTTCCTTCACACGCTGCAACTGGTGCCGCCACAACCGCTCAAATGTGCTGGTCCATTCGTGCAGCGGACGTATTGCCTCCGCGTTCGTGCGGTAAAGCATGTGCCGTCCCTCCCGCCGCACGTGCACCAGGCCCACTTCCTTTAAGACGCGCAGGTGCTTGGAGACGGAAGGCTGCTCCATCTCCAGCGCCGCCACAATGTCGCCTACGGGACGCTCCTGCACCGCCAGATAGCTCAGGATGTCCCGCCGGCGCGGCTCCGCCACCGCATTAAAAGCATCAGAAGTCGTAGCAGCTCGTGCCATGGAAGAATCATACATGCCGATATCGGCATATGTCAAGCCTTTTGCAAATTCGGGTCTGTCCATTTTTCCCTACAGGGCGAGTTATATTGTCCGTTAGGGTGAAACCCCCAGTCGATTTAGCCGCGTATCGAAGGGAGAAGCCATGAAAGCTGCACAAGGGGCAAAATCTCCAAGAGTTCTTGTTATCGACGTCGGCGGCACAAACATCAAGATGCTGGCCACTGGGCAAACGGAGCCGCGAAGATATCCATCTGGCCCCACCATGACCCCACGCAAGATGCTCCGCGTGGTCAAGGAATCGGTTCGGGACTGGAAATTCGATTGTGTGTCCCTGGGGTTCCCGGGCCCCATCATTAATGAGTGCCCTCTTCGCGAGCCCCACAACCTGGGCAGCGGCTGGATGGGATCCAACTTCCGCAAAGCTTTTGGCTGTCCAGTTAAGATCATCAACGATGCGGCCATGCAGGCTCTGGGCAGTTATCAAGGCCGCCGCATGTTGTTTCTCGGATTAGGCACCGGCCTCGGAGCAGCGATGATCGTGGACGGTGTGCTCCAGCCAATGGAGTTGGCACATCTTATCTACAAAAACGGCAAAACCTATGAAGACTACCTCGGTTTGCGTGGGCTAAAACGATCGGGAACGAAAAAGTGGCGCAAACATGTCACCACAATTGTGAAAAAACTTAAGGCCGCGCTAAATGCCGATTATGTGGTGCTAGGTGGCGGAAATAGTAAGAAATTGAAGAAACTACCTGCGGGCGCGCGGCTCGGCAGCAACAAAAACGCTTTCCTGGGTGGCTTTCGCATGTGGCAGAAATAGCGAGCCTCCCTTTTGAAAAGAAAGCAAGGTCGACACCGCACGTCGATAGGTAAGGCCAGTACGCAAGTTTCCGGTTTCCGCGTTCATCAGGCAATTGCAACATCGCTGGCTACAATCACTTCATCCTCAAACTCTAATCGTAAATCCAGTCTGCGAGCCCATATTGTTGGTACAGCAAATACAACTTGTCACGTTCTCTGCTCTCTTCGTCTGAACACGCCTGAGCCTTCACAAAGTCGTGATTGGCAATGGCATTCTCCATGCGGTCCACGATTGACCTAATCCGGATTTGCAATTCGACAACATCCTCTGGCAGTTTGCCTGGTTCTCTGACGAATTTATCATTCACGGAATCGTCATGTGGGGTGCGCATCAAATCCTCGCGAGTAGACGCGAGACGGATACCATGTTCACGGAGCATCTCTTCGGCAAAACACTTCTCTTGCCGAAGTAGGCCAAGCAACAGGTGCTCAGTGCAAACATACTTATTGGAAAGCAAGTCCGCTTCCTCTGCGGCAAAAGCCAGAACATGTCTGCATAAATTACTGAGCGGAAGCTCCATGGGGCCTGGAGTTTTCTCACGAATGGGCTTGCTTTGCTCGATCTTTCTCCAGACCAATTCCGCCGCCCAGGGTGAACCGAGGAAGCGGCGTGCTAGGCCTTTGTCCTTGCTCAACAATCCCAATAAGAGATGCTCTGTTTCAACTTCCGGACTCCCGATTCGCCGCGCTATGTAGATCGATGAAAAGAGAACACGCCTCGCCTTCTCCGTATAACGTTCGAACATGCCGTTCCTTCTCCGGAAAATCTTCCCGACCCGAGAGTAGATCGTAATTGAAGCGCTAAACCCTCGCAATCAGGCCGGTGCAACGGACCCGAAGTGGAAGCCAGAACGGTCAACTCCTGGTAAGTCCGCTAACCGGCTATGTTCCCTTTGGAGGTCCAACTTCTCCGGTTTGCGCGTTTACCAGGTGCTTGCGACTAATTTCCTCCCGTCCTTGTGAACAGGTAATTGCTTCGTGTCGTAACTCGCTGCAACTTCTTCGGAGATTCGCAGCGGAAGTTAAGATCAAAGCAGAATCAGGATGGATTATAGGGGTTTGTTCCATGACGGAGGTGACCCGTGGCTCGCGTCGTCGTTAAGATCGGCATTCTCATGTTGTTGATGCTTGCGTGGACTGAACTTAGTAGCGCCGCTGAACAGAATGCGCATTCCAATCCCTGCAATATCAGTGAATCGGATGCCGCCGGGTTGAACGGCGATTCCAGTGTCGATATCCATGCGCTAGACAACTTCATGGACACAACCTCACGCATTCTGAAGGAAGAGAAATTTGCGGAGCTCGACTGTCTCGCTGATCACGCACGATCTGGCAAAGAGAGACTCCCCGGCGGATCATGGAGAATTCAACTGCTATATGAAGGATTGCATCAGCCAGTTCCGTATCCAGTGCATGCCACGCAAGAGGACTGGACCTATCTTCTCCAGCGGCTCCAGAAATGGGTCAAGGCACGCCCAGAATCCATCACCGCGCGTGTTGCCTTGGCTTTAGCTTCCCTCGACTATGCCCATGATGCGCGAGGCAGCGGTTACGCCAATACGGTTAGCGAAAGTGGGTGGAAGCTATTTGAGGAACGTACGGCTGAGGCCAAGCGAATTCTCGAAGAAGCTTCCACGCTCGCCACCAAATGCCCCGAATGGTATGTCGCAATGCAAAGGGTATCGATAAATCAGGGCTGGTCCGTAGCGGAAGCACGCGCTCTGTTCGAAGAAGCAAACAAGTTCGAACCGGAATACTACATTTATGCTCGTGACCTTGCATCTTATTTGTTGCCCAAATGGAGCGGGGAGGAGGGGGATACTGAAAAGTTTGTCCAGGCGATAGCCGATCGTATTGGTGGAGATAAAGGAGACATCCTCTACTTTCAGGTTGCGGCCGCTGACTATGTGATTTGCGGCTGTGACGGCAACCCGCATCTGTCATGGGACAGAATTAAGCGAGGTTTTGAAGCGTCGGAGAAGCACTATGGGGTGTCGATGCTGAACCTGAATCGCATAGCTTACCTTGCATCGTATTTTGGCGAGCGTGACCCAATTTATGCGGACAAGATTTTCACCCGTATTGGCGAGCAATGGGATCAGAAAACCTGGGAGAGTAAAGAAGATTTTGAGAAAATCAAGCAATGGGTCTCTGCTGTTGCTCCGATCGCCGCACAAGAGCGTGTCATAGAGGAGGCGGCAGAAGCTGATGCGCAAACTCCCGAAGGCGCTCGTTACAAGGCGGCTTTCGAAAAAACGTATCGAGAATTGCTGCAGAAATGTGTACTTACTGACGGTGCAAGCGTGACCCAATGGGAAGGCAAGTTTAAGACAGCAACAAATTTGGGTGCAAACGGTACGGTAGAGAAGTTTGGAATTCAATCGATAGGTCCGGTCGTCATGTGTTTAGGCAAAAAGTTGCAGAGTTTCCAGCAAGAAAACGCGGCGCCTTTCCCGCCACCACCGCACGCTGCGTATTGGGTCGAACTACACCTGGACTGGGCTGAATTTGCTCCAGTTCCTGCCAATTGACAGCCATTTCGCTGCACGGTCTGCTAGGCCCTGATAAGTGTGAATGTAAAGGGAGGAGCGCTTCGTGTGGGCCAACCTCCAGCCCATTCCCCACCCGATCTGCAAACGCATCTTCTGCCTCCCGCATCACTCCCGCGCTCACATCCAGCGAATGGTGCTGCCACCGGCTTTTGAGCGACTTTGTCCCTTTCTTTTCATCGTCGCTTATAAGCCCACCCGCAAACTACTCAATCTAGACCCTTTAATTTCTCACTTGACAAATAGTAACGAATGCGGTAATCTCCAAGCAAGGTTCTACTGACAGTGTCCCCGTTTCGTCCTCCCTTTCCTCCGCAATCCGATGTGTATGCGAAAGGGCCACGTTGTCTTCCCCCGCTACCCACGACTCACTACCCATCAGCCACTTTCTTCCCCCTTTGTTTTCATAACATTACGAATGCTTTCCCCGCCCGCCCGGATCTCCGGGCCCATCGCCACTATCCACTCTCTTCCCTCTGTGAGCTCTGGGCCTCCGTGGCAAATCCCGTCTTTTCATCAGCTTGCCGACTCTTTGTCTCCCCCAAAAAAGTCAACTCCTTTGCAATCAAGCAAATCCAGCCTCTTTTGCCAAAACACCCGGGGTATGGGGGGGAGGGTCATGATCTGCCACGCACCCTTGACGACCGCGACGATGCAGAGGACGATATGCGCCGAATGAGCATCAGGGGGCACGAGTCCGATTCCGACCTCTTCTCTCAGACCAAGAACTTAGAACTAAGAGCTAACAGCAGCCAGCCACTGCGGAGCACACAGACCTGATGAGCCTTAATCCGAACCTGCTCAAAGCCACCGCGGTCGGCGCCCTTGGTGGCCTGCTCTTCGGCTTCGATACCGCGGTCATCGCCGGCACGACGCATTCGCTCACCCTGCGCTATGGCCTTTCGCCCCAGCAGCTTGGCCTGACCGTTTCCATGGCGCTGGTCGGTACGGTCATAGGCGCGATGTCCGCCGGCATTCCTGGCCAGAAATACGGCGCAAGAGAAACGCTGCGCGTGCTCGCCGTCTTCTACGTGCTCTCGGCGCTGGGCTGCGCCTTTGCCTGGAATTGGGAGACTCTGCTTTTGGCGCGCCTTCTCGGCGGCCTCGGCATCGGCGGCTCCTCTGTGCTCGGTCCGGTATACATCGCCGAATTGGCTCCCGCAAAAATCCGCGGTCGGCTCGTTGGCATGTTTCAGATCAACATCGTGATCGGCATTCTGCTCGCGTACCTGTCTAACTTCGCGATCGCTCAAATCGGCTTGGGTGCCACAGAATGGCGATGGCAGTTCGGCGTAGCGGCGATTCCAGCCCTTCTGTTTCTCGTGATGCTCTTCGGCATTCCGCAGAGCCCGCGCTGGTTGGTTACCCAGAAGCGCGTTGACGAAGCGCACGAAGTGTTGCAAAACATGGGCGCGGAAGATTCGGAAAACGAGTTGCAGGAAATCGTCAACTCCGTGCACCTCGAAAGTCTGGAAAAAGACGAACCGCTCTTTAGCCGAAAACACCGCTATCCCATTTTCCTGGCCATCACCATCGGCATGTTCAACCAACTCTCCGGCATCAATGCCATCCTCTACTATCTCAACGACATTTTTGCCGCTGCTGGATTCAGCAAGCTTTCGGGCGATCTGCAGGCCGTTGCCGTGGGAGGCATGAACCTGCTGGCCACGCTGCTAGGCATGTCGGTAATCGACAAGCTGGGACGCAAAACCCTGCTGCTGATCGGTTCGGTCGGCACGGCGCTGTGCCTCGCAGGTGTCGCTCGTATTTTTCTCACTCACCAGCATCAGGATTATTTGCTGTGGTTCCTGGTGGCCTACATCGCATTTTTCGCTATCTCGCAAGGCGCGGTGATCTGGGTCTACATCAGCGAAGTTTTCCCCAATCGCGTGCGCGCCAAGGGCCAGGCTCTTGGCAGCTCGTCCCACTGGATCATGAACGCCATGATTGCCTACACTTTCCCGCAATTGGCGAAATCTTCCGGCGCCTATCCCTTTGTATTTTTCTCCCTGATGATGGTGCTCCAATTCTTCGTAGTCCTATTCTTCTATCCTGAAACAAAACGAGTCTCGCTGGAACAAATGCAGCAGCGTTTAGGTATCGACTGATGCCACCCAAGTGGGACAGCCATTTCTGGCTATCCTCGAAGAAGATGAAATGAGCATAAAGGAGCCACTAGCCAAGGATCAGAAAGAGACTTTCACACTAGGCGTGGATATCGGCGGCACGAAAGTTGCCGCCGGACTCGTGGATGCCGAAGGCACAATCGTGTTCCAGACCCGCGTGCCCATGCCGGCCCGAGAAGGTGCTGAGGCCGGTTTCGCGGCCGTCGAGAAAGCCATCAACGCCGTTTTCGCTGCGCAGCCGCAGTCGCGGGCGGCGGTCGCCGGAATCGGCATTTGCGCGCCGGGACCGCTCGATCCATTCTGTGGCGTGGTGCTCAATCCGCCGAACTTGCCGTGCTGGCGGAACTTCCCTCTCGCCGCGGAACTGCAACGCGCCTTCCACGTTTGCGCGAAGATCGATAATGACGCGAACGCCGCAGCGCTGGCGGAAGCCATCTGGGGCGCAGGCGTTGGCTTTCGCAATGTGTTCTACGCCACGCTCGGCACGGGCATTGGCGCGGGAATTATTTTCGACCGCCACATTTATCATGGGCGCACAGGCAGCGCCGCGGAAGGCGGACACGTCAGCATCGACTACAACGGCCCGCGCTGCGGTTGCGGAAAGCGCGGATGCATCGAAGCACTCTGCTCAGGCCCGGCGATCGCGCTCCGTGCGCGGGCGCGCTTGACGGAATCGAACACGCAATCGCGCATGCGAGACTTAGCCGCGGGCAACCTGGAAACCTTGACCACGGAACACGTAGCGGAAGCGTTTCACGCCGGCGATACGCTAGCGAAAGAAGTCTTGGAAGCGACAGCCGATCTCTTGACCGTTTGGCTCGGCAACATGATCGATTTGCTCGAGCCAGACGTAATCGTATTCGGCGGCGGCGTGGCGCGATTGATGAGCGAATTCTTCCCTCACTTGCAAGCCGAGTTGCCGAAGTGGTGCATCAATGCGCGCTGTTGCGAAATTCCCCTGCGCCTGGCGAAATACGGTTCCGACGCCGGAATCGCCGGCGCCGCCGCCCTGTGCCGTCAATAGCGGCGCCAGTGCCCACAGCGTGGCGATCGGAATTTACGGCTCGTATGGCAACTCCGCATCGGTGCAGACGCGAACGGTTTCTACATCACCACAAACGAGTTCAACCTAGTCTCGCCCGGTTTTCGCGGCGCCCAGATTTATGCTTTTTCCAAAGCACAACTGGCAGCGGGCGCACCTGTGGTGAACGTCGTGCAATTTAACACCGCGGATCCGAGCCTGGGCGTGCAGTTGAATGGCACGCCGGGCTTTACCGTGTGGCCGGCGCTTTCGACGGGAAATCAGTTTGAAGGCAGCCAAGGCGGCACGGAATACTTTCTGAGTTCCGAAGCTGTGTTTCAGGACAACGGCGTGGACAACCGTCTGCGACTCTGGTCCCTGAGCAACACCAACTCGCTCAGTGGCGCGCCTGCGCTGAGTTTAACCGCAGGCGTGGTGAGCACTATTCCCTACGCGGTGCCGGGCCGATCGGTTCAGAAACCAGGTGATGTGCCACTGGCGCAATGCTTGTCGGATTCATCGCTCCAACTTACCGCGACGCTATTCGGTTGCTGGCGCTTGGTGGTCGGAGGAGCCGGACCGTTCGCCAATACCGAAAAGCTTGTTGACAGCAACGATTCGCGGATGCAGCAAGTGGTTCTGGCCAATGGCAAACTCTGGGCCGCGCTCGATACCGGCCTCTCCATCGATGGAGACACGGCACCCAGAGCCGGGATCGCGTATTTCGTGATCAACCCGCACTCCGGCCAAGTGCAGCAGCAAGGCTACGCCGGAGTCGCGGGCAACAACCTGACGTACCCGGCCGTTGCCGTCACGCAAAGCGGTCGCGGCGTTGTGGGCTTTACGATGGTGGGTAACGATCACTATCCGAGCGCGGGTTATGCCGGCATCGACGCCATAATCGGCATCGGCGATCTTCACGTAGCTGCGGAGGGTGCAGGACCAGACGATGGCTTCACGGGCTTGCATCCCTTCAGCGCGTTCGGAAACCGGCCGCGTTGGGGCGACTACGGCGCCGCCGCTACCGACGGCGATTCCATCTGGATCGCCAATGAATACGTGAACCAGACGTGCACGTACAACACATGGCTGTCCACCAACTTCCGTTGCGGCAACACGCGCACGCAACTGGCAAACTGGGGCACAAGAGTCTCGAAGATCGTTCCCTGATTCTTGCGCGGCCTAGCAAGCGCCTTATTTTAATTTGCTAACTCACGCATCTCGAGAGCCGCTCTTCCGGGCGGCTCTCTTTTTTGCGCGAAGCAACCTTGCTGAGGTGTGATGCCAGAAAGCGATTTGCGCGCAGTGACCGCACGGTCACTAAAAGGCTGCTGCTCCCGCCTCGGCAACGGCGTGATCCTGCTCACCCGATCCACCGCTCACGCCGATCGCGCCGACGACTTCACTGTTCCGGCGCAGAGGTATGCCGCCGGCGAAAATCATTACGCGTCCATGGTTCGAGGCGTGGATACCGAAAAATTGGCCGCCGGACTGCGAGTGCGTGGCGAGATCTTTGGTCGAAATGTCGAAGGCGCGCGCCGTAAATGCTTTATTGATGGAAATATCGACGCTGCCGAGCCATGCGCGATCCATGCGCACATGAGCAACAAGGTTCGCTCCTGAATCAACCACAGCGATGTTCATCGGCTGGCCAATGGCCGCAGCCTTCTTTTCGGCTGCCGCAATCACGCGGCGTGCATCTGCGAGGGTTACCATTTCATTTCTCCATTCTTCAAGGTCTAGCTCGAGACAAGGTGCGCCCGGCCGTCACCGGACTATTCTGTGATTTGTGAGCAGGCGGCGCAGAAACGGACGCTTGCGGAATGGCCGTTTCTGCGCGGCTCGTACGCCCGATTAGGCAGCTTTTGCAATCATTCCGTTGGGATCAAGAACAAATTTCTTGGCCACTCCGGAATCAAAATCGTTGTAACCCTTGGGCGCCTCTTGCAGGCTGATGACGGTCGCATTCACGATCTTGGCGATAGGCAAGCGGTCGTGCAGGATGGCCTGCATCAGTTGACGGTTATAGCGTAACACCGGAGTCTGGCCGGTTGCGAAACGGTGTGATTTTGCCCACCCGAGTCCCAGCCGCAGCCGCAAGTTGCCGAGTTGAGCCGCTTCATCCTTCGATCCTGGGTCCTCGGTCACGTAGAGCCCCGGAATTCCGATCGAGCCGGCGGCACGCGTAATGGACATCAACGAATTTAACACGATCGCAGGTGCTTCTTTCCCATGGGCAGCGCCATAAGCGCGGGCCTCAAACCCGACGCAGTCAATTGCCGAATCCACTTCCGGCACGCCAACGACGTCGGCTATCAGTTCCTCCAAACGATCGTGACTTGATAAATCGATGGGTTCGAAGCCAACGCGTTTGGCATGTTCCAGACGCTGTTTGTTCATGTCTCCGATCATGACCACTGCGGCTCCAAGGATCTGAGCTGATGCCGCCGCCGCCAAGCCGACCGGGCCGGCGCCTGCCACGTAGACAGTTGAACCGACGCTGACACCCGCGGTTACAGCTCCATGAAATCCCGTCGGCAAAATGTCAGAGAGCATCGTCAGGTCGAGGATCTTGGCGAGGGCCTGCTGCTTGTCCGGGAATTTCAGGAGGTTGAAGTCGGCATACGGCACCATCACAAACTTGGCCTGCCCTCCGATCCAACCACCCATATCCACGTAACCGTAGGCTCCCCCGGCACGATCTCCATTCACATTCAAGCAAACGCCTGTGTCGCCCTCGCGACAGGTGCGGCAGCGCCCACAGGCGACGTTGAAGGGAACAGAGACAATGTCGCCGACCTTGAGATATTCGACGTCCTTGCCTATCTCGATGATCTCGCCGGCGATTTCGTGACCGAGCACCATGCCGACGGGAGCGGTGGTGCGGCCACGGACCATGTGTTGATCGGAACCGCAGATATTTGAGGAAACTATTTTCAGGATGACGCCGTGCTGAATCGGTTTGCCAGATGGATTCTGAAACTTGGGGTAATCGATGGATTGGACCTGTACTTTTCCTGGGCCAAGAAATACTACGCCTTCATTATTTGCCATGATCCGCTGTCTGCTCCTCCTGGCAGGCATACGATGCAACTGGTCATCCAATGTGTGTGACTTTCGTGAGCGACGAAGTCGGGGAGCTACAAGAGCTTACGGATCGCTGGAACGGGCCGGCTCATGATTTGAGATGGGCAGTGCCCTCCTGTTGACACCCGGGCGTCGAGCATGTGACACGGATCATTTGGCTGCTTCGCTGTCCTATGACAGAAGAATTGTCTGCACCGGAGCATTGATGGCGACCCACGAGTGTCCCCTTTCGGGGACTGGCCTGCGTACAACACCTTCAGGGAGGACCTTTTCGTGAGAGCGTGGCTAGTTTCATTTGGTTGCGTCTCGGGACTTTCGGATGCCGATTCCACTCTAGCGAGAGTGTGTGATAGTATGAAGGTCGCAGGAGCGCACGAATTTTTGTTGGCGGTTTTGGCAGGGACAGCTGCTGCCGCGTGTGCCGCGAAACGCGCGCCGAATGCGACCTTGCAAACGCCTTTGGCAAGGTTTTAGGCTAAGTTGTTGATTCCACGGTTGGGGACGTAGTTCAGTTGGTTAGAACGCTGCCCTGTCAC